>Ga0115008_10005246_pt1 | contig 10716 bp, 10 predicted proteins | sample FraStrMetagenome_FD_87164 | JGI IMG/M metagenome (GOLD analysis project Ga0115008, IMG submission 87164) | Marine eukaryotic phytoplankton communities from Arctic Ocean - Fram Strait ARC3M Metagenome | ecosystem: Environmental > Aquatic > Marine > Oceanic | place: Fram Strait | collected...
AATCCGCGATGTGACACCAATACCGCATAATGGGTGCCGTCCGCGCAAACGCCGCCGGGTCTGATTTTGAACAGATCGTATTATCGGCGGCGCTCGTTCGCAGCGCGTATTCACAATTCGGATTAGTTAAAGGAAAGACGCCATGATTGAAAAGAACTGGCAAGAACTGCAGAAGCCTGAAAAAATCGAAATTAAAGCCTCCGAATATAATCCGCGTCAGGCTGTGGTATCTATGGGCCCGCTTGAGCGTGGTTTTGGCATTACGCTTGGGAATTCCATGCGTCGTGTTCTGTTGTCATCACTTCAGGGTGCTGCCATTACCTCAATTCAGGTTCAGGGCGTTGTGCATGAATTCTCATCAGTTCCTGGTGTACGTGAAGACGTAACAGACCTCGTTCTGAACATTAAAGGCGTCTGTGTCTCTATGTCTAGCGAAGGCTCTAAGCGTCTTCGTCTGCAAGCTGATGGACCGACCGTTGTTACAGCTGGCATGATTGGCGAGAGTGCTGGTGTTGAAATTATGAACCCTGACCATGTGTTATGCCACCTTGATAAGGGCGGCTCACTTGCGATGGAACTTACCGTTGAATCTGGTAAAGGCTATGTGCCGGCATCCCAGAACCGGTCTGAAGATTCGCCAATCGGTCTTATTCCTGTTGATGCGATTTTCAGCCCCATTCGTCAGGTTGCGTACAAGGTTGAGAATGAACGTGTTGGTCAGATAACTGACTATGACCGTTTGCTGCTGACAATTGAAACAGATGGGTCTGTGACACCTGAAGATGCAGTTGCTTATTCAGCTCGTATTTTGCAGGATCAACTTCAGCCCTTCATCAACTTTGATGAGCCGCAGCTTGAATCACCTGAAGAAGATACAGACAACTTTCCGTTCAATCGTAACCTACTTCGTAAGGTTGATGAATTGGAATTGTCAGTGCGGTCTGCAAACTGCCTGAAGAACGATAATATCGTCTATATTGGTGATTTGGTTCAGAAAACAGAATCAGAAATGCTGCGGACGCCTAATTTTGGGCGGAAGTCGCTGAACGAAATTAAAGAAGTGCTGAAGGTCATGAATCTTGAACTCGGCATGGATATTGAAAGCTGGCCACCTGAGAATATCGAGGAGCTGGTCAAGCGGATGGATGAGCCTTTTTAAGGTCAGCCCGTCTATAAGTGAACGTTAAGGAAGTATGATACGCCCCAATCATTGTGGAACAGGGCGATTGATGGAGACGAAAGATGCGGCACCGCACCTCTGGAAGAAAGCTAAACCGGACATCACAGCATCGTAATATGATGTTCCGTAATATGGCACAGGCGCTTATCAAGCATGAGCAAATTGTAACAACATTGCCAAAGGCTAAAGACCTTAAGCCTGTTGTTGAACGGCTCATTACGCTTGGAAAGCGTGGTGATTTACATGCACGTCGTCTGGTTTTTGCCCGTCTGCGTGATGAGGCCATGACAGCAAAACTGTTTGAGGTGCTTGGACCGCGTTATCAGGAACGTAATGGCGGTTATACCCGCGTTCTCAAAGCGGGCTTCCGCTATGGTGATGCAGCGCCAATGGCTGTTATTGAGCTTGTTGACCGTGATGAAGACGCACGCGGACAGGAATCAGGTCCGGTTCAGGTGAGCGAAAGCGGCGAGCCGGCAGAAGCAATGGCAGCAACAGCCTAATTTCTGCTGTAATATCTTTATGTTTTTAAAGCGTCGGCACTTGTTGCCGGCGTTTTTTTATCGCGCGTGAAGGGCTGGCACTTAACAGTTAAATGCCGCATAATTCGCCCCATGTTTGATAATAACCGTCCCTATCGCCCGCTTGCTGATATTCTGCGTCCTGCAGCGTTTAACGAGATCATTGGTCAGCCAGCTTTGGCAGCAACAGGTCTGGAACAGCTCACATCCGGCTCGCTTGTATTATGGGGGCCGCCTGGTACGGGAAAGACAACGATTGCCCGCGTTTTAGGGGCCGAATCTGATGCTTTTTTTGTTGCTATTTCGGCAGTATTTGACGGGGTAGGTGAATTACGGAAAGTCTTCGCAGCCGCTGAAGCGCGGGCTCATGATAATATCCAGACAATCTTGTTTGTTGATGAGATTCACCGCTTTAATAAAGCGCAGCAGGATGCGCTGCTTCCGGCTGTAGAAGCCGGGATAATACGGCTTATTGGCGCCACAACAGAAAACCCTTCATTTTCGCTCAATTCGGCGCTGTTAAGCCGGGTTCAGATTATTGTTCTAGGCGCCCTTGATGAGGCGGCCTTACATCAGCTTGTGAGCCGCGCTGAGGCCCATTATGAGCGCAACCTGCCTGTAACAGACGATGCGCGGGCGGCTGTTGTTGCCTATGCAGATGGGGATGGGCGATATGTCCTTAATCTGGTTGAGCGGCTATATGAGGCTGCCGGAGATGCTGTGCTAGGCACAGACGAGGTTGCGCGGATATTATCGCAGCGAGCGCTGAATTATGACAAGGCAGGAGATGAGCATTTCAACCTCATTTCGGCGCTTCATAAATCATTGCGCGCGTCTGACTGTGATGCAGCGCTTTACTGGCTGGCGCGGATGATGTTGGCAGGAGAAGACCCGCGCTATATTCTGCGGCGTCTGGTGCGGTTTGCTTCTGAAGATATCGGGCTGGCAGACCCGCTTGCTGTTGGCCGGGCAGTAGCGGCATGGGAGTCCTATGACAGGCTAGGAAGTCCTGAGGGTGACCTGGCGCTGGCTGAGCTTGTTATTTATCTCAGCACCGCCCCGAAATCCAATGCAGCTTATGTTGCCTGGAAGGCGGCACTTCTGCATGCGCGCGAAACAGGCGCGGTGATGCCGCCGAAACATATTCTGAATGCCCCAACAAAATTAATGAAATCGCTCGATTATGGGAAAGACTATCAATATGACCATGATGCAGCTGATGGGTTTTCTGCTCAAAACTGTTTTCCCGATACCGTTCCGCGAACCCGCTATTATCACCCAAAAGAACGCGGGTTTGAACGTGATATCGCCAAGCGGCTGGCTTACTGGGATAGGCTCCGTGCGGATAAATCTGCTGGCGGTGAAGGGCAGTGACGTTTGATTTATTTGTGGGTATCGACTGGTCAGGAGCGCGCGGCGAGATGCATCGGGGCATTTCTGTTTTTGCCGCTGAGAGGGGCGATGCACCGCCCCGGCCGGTAAGTCCGCCTGGTGGCGCGAAGCGCTGGTCGCGGCCGGCTGTTATGGATTATCTGCAACATGCCTCAGAAACAAAACAAGTCCTTGCCGGCATTGATTTTGCGTTTGCACATCCCTTTCATGATACCGGTTCTTATTATCCGAACGCTACGGGCAGTCCAGATAACCCGCGCGGCTTATGGCAGCTGATTGATGAGATTAATCAGCAACAGCCCTATCTTTATGGCGGCGCTATCTGGGATGATGCAGAATTTGGCCCTTATTATAATGCTTACGGTGGGCGGCGGGGCGCGTTATTTTCATCGCGGCGGCGACGCACAGAACAGGATGCCCGCGCTGTAAAAGCGCCAAGCCCTACCTTTAATTGTGTTGGTCCTGCCGGTGTTGGTACTGGCTCGCTTGCAGGAATGCGTATGCTACATCACCTTGCCGATACAACCCATATCTGGCCGTTTGGCGATGCCTCCTGTCCTACAGCATCGCTTGTGCTGGTTGAAATCTTTCCAAGCTATTATTTTGCAGCAGCAGGCATCCGGCCGGTGAATCAACAACAGGCAGCCCTGCCAGCCCTTAATCAGGCTCTTGGCTTTTATGGTAGTGCCCCGCTCCTTGATAATAGCCATCTTGGCGGACCAGATGCTGATGACGCAGATGCGCTTATTGCGGCAGCCGCGCTCCGGCATCATGCAGCCGATAAGGCGTGTTGGCAGGTGCCAGATGAAGCTGCGTTGGAAGGCTGGATATTTGGTGTGAAATCAGGTAGTCAGAAGCCATGATTACCATGTTGATGTCAGTTGGCGCCGGCGGCGCGTTTGGAGCCATTACACGCTACCTTATCGGGGCTGTGCTTGTAGACCGCTTTGGGGCATCTAGCTGGGTTGGCACACTCTTTGTGAATATCGCTGGTTGTATCGCGATGGGCGGTCTTGCAGCTCTGATAGCAAGCTCTGGCACAATGTCGCCGCAGCTGAGAGGGTTTTTGGCTATAGGGTTTCTGGGCGCGCTCACAACTTTTTCAAGCTATGCGCTTGATGGTTATGGTTTTTGGATGCGTGATGAGCTGTTATCTGCATTTTTGTATGTGAGTGCGTCTGTTATTCTGTCTCTTGGCGGTTTTATGGTGGCCTATGCTGGTATGCGTCTTGTGCTGGGAGGTGGGGCATGGAATTAGCCGTAACGCCCGAAGATGACGGCAGTCGCCTTGATCGGTTTTTGCGCCGGCAATTACCGCATTTCAGCCAAGGTATTATTGAGCGGGCCTTGCGTCAGGGAGATATCCGGGTAGGTGGCCGCAAGGTTAAATCCAATCACCGTGTGATAGAGGCTGAGCTTATCACTATTCAGGACCGTCTTATTGCGGCATCCCAGCCACGCCCTGATAATAAGCCAAACTCTCAAAAGCATGTGGCATCGCAGGCCCCTCAGATTAATCCTGAGCTAGCCCGCGAGCTACTGCAGGAAATGGAAGTTGCCCGTACCGCTGACTGGATAGCCTATAATAAACCTGCTGGGCTTGCCGTGCAGGGCGGCACAGCAACCAAGCGGCACCTTGATGGCTTGTTGCTCGCAGCGTTCGGTGACGCGCGGCCACGCCTTGTCCACCGGATTGATAAAGATACCTCCGGTCTTGTGCTGGTAGCGCGAACATTGCCGTCTGCGCGCATGCTTACCGAGGCGTTTCGCACGCATGAAATTTCAAAATCATATATTGCGCTGGTAACAGGCGATACAAGCGAGCGCGGTGTTTGTGATGCGTCAGTGATAAAGGCAGGCGCGGCAGGCCAGGAAAAAATGATTGTTGATGAGACAGCCGGCCAGCCAGCACAAACACGCTATCTAAGGCTCGAGAAGGCCGGCAGGGTAAGCCTGATGGCTCTACAGCCTATCACAGGGCGCACCCACCAGCTACGGGTGCATATGGCGCATCTGGGATGTCCTATTCTTGGTGATGGGAAATATGGTGCCTCTCCGGTAGAGGGGTTTGCCAAAAAACTTCATCTTCATGCGCAGTTTATGCGGCTGCCGGATGGCACAATATTATCAGCGCCGATTACCGTTGCCTGTGCGGCGCATTTTGCCGCCGCGATACAGATGCTTTCATGGGCAGATTTTATCCCGCAACAGATGCCGCGTTTTTCCCTAAAGAAAAAATAATAGCTAGGAATAAGAGTATGGTAGATGGTGAGTTAACGCTGGTTATTTTTGATTTTGATGGCACGCTATGTGATAGCGCAACAACCATTATTCGGCAGATGCGCCGCGCCTGCACAGATATTGGCGTGCCAGCACCGGCAGCTGAAATGGTCAGAGCCAATATCGGGCTGGGCGTTGAGCATGTCGCCCATCTCTATACAAATAATGATGCCGAAAAATCAGTCCAGCTTGCGGCCCGCTACCGCAGCCTCTCAGCCGAAGAATATCTGTCTGGTGATGCCCCGCTTGATCCGCTCTATGATGGCGCGCGCGAGGTGCTGGAAACGCTCTCTGAGGCAGGGTATCTGGTTGGGATAACAACAAATAAAGGGCGGGCAGGGCTGACCTCTCTGCTTCAACGCCATAATCTAGTCTCGCTGCTGGATGTGACAGTAACGCCAAATGAAGTAGCACCTAAACCAGCAGCTGATATGGCGCTCGAGGCGATGCGTCTGGTGGGCGTTGAAAAATCACATTGTGTTTTGGTGGGTGATACACTGACTGATTCAGGATGTGCCCGCAATGCTGGCATTGGATTTATCGGGGTAAGCTGGGGATATAATAAGCCTGAAATTCTGCGTGAAGACGGCGCCGTGGCGGTGCTCACTGATTTTGCCGAATTACCAGATATCATCAGCACGCACCTTACCGGTTAAGCAGGAACAGAATATGAAACGTTTTTATCAATCAGTCTCGGTTCAGCAAGCTGCAGCAGGGTACAATGTCTTCCTTGATAAGCGAGCTGTGCGCTCACCTCTGAAACATGAAGTCATTCTTCCTTCACAAGCTTTGGCAGAAGCTGTTGCTAATGAATGGGATGCTGCTGGACATAATGACACTGATATTGACCCGTCTTTAATGCCTATCTTTTCGATGGCGGTGACTGTTGCTGACCGTGTTGATGGACAAGAAAACACATTGCGGGATGAATTAGTGCGTTATGGCGGCACTGATGTGATCTGCTACCGCGCTGGCACAGATACAGATGATATCTATGCCCATCAGAAAGAGCATTGGGATAGCTGGTGCCAGTGGGCTGAAACAGAGCTTGGGGTTGGCCTTATCCTCACTGAGGGGCTGATGCCAGTAAATCAGCCAGATAAGGTGCGCTATGTGCTTGCAGAGCTTGTGTCAGGCATAAATGGGTGGCAATTGGGCTGTGGTTACCGTGCTATCACGCTTGGCGGCTCATTCGTGCTAGGATATGCCTTCCTTCAACGCAAGCTTTCAGCCGATAGCCTGTTTGATCTATGCTTTCTGGATGAATTATATCAGAATAAAAAATGGGGTCTAGACGAAGAAGCAGCGCTTCGGCATACCAATATTCGCTCCGAATTAAAGGATTTAGAAAGCATTTTGTCAATGTTATGACATGCTTTAAGTAAGCTGCCCGCGAAACCAAAGGAAATAACATGCAGTCCAATCTTGATGAACTTGAACAACGCCGCGCCCGCGCCCGTAAAGGTGGTGGTGACGCGCGAATTGCAAAACAGCATGAAAAGCACAAGCTGACAGCACGCGAGCGCCTTGCTTTGCTGTTAGATGAAGACTCGTTCGAAGAATGGGATATGTTTGTTGAGCATCGTTGCACTGATTTCGGGATGGAAACAAACAAGGTGCCGGGCGATGGAGTGGTTACCGGATATGGCATGATCGAAGGTCGGCCGGTATTTGTCTATTCACAAGATTTCACTGTGTTGGGCGGCTCTCTTTCTGAGACGCACGCGGCAAAAATATGTAAAATCATGGACCAGGCAATGAAAGTGGGCGTTCCTGTTATTGGCTTGAACGATTCTGGCGGTGCGCGCATTCAAGAAGGTGTTGCCTCGCTTGGCGGATATGCTGAGGTATTTCAGCGCAATGTTCTTGCCTCTGGCGTGGTGCCACAAATATCGCTGGTGATGGGCCCTTGTGCTGGCGGCGCGGTTTATTCTCCTGCTATCACAGATTTTATTTTCATGGTTGAGGGCTCATCCTATATGTTTGTGACCGGACCGGACGTGGTAAAAACTGTCACTCATGAAGATTTGACGGCTGAAGAGCTTGGCGGTGCAAGCCAACATACGAAAACATCGGGTGTGGCGCATGGCTCGTTTGCGAATGACCTTGAGATGCTGCTCGGCACGCGGGCCTTATTCAGCTATCTGCCTCTGTCTAACCGCGAGGCACCACCAGAATTGCCATCTCTTGATCCGGTTGATAGACCATCAGCAGCCCTTGACGGTATTATCCCAGCCAACCCCAATACGCCTTATGATATGAAGCATGTGGTTGCTGAAATTGTAGATGATGGTGAATATTTTGAAATTCATCAGGCGTTTGCCGCTAATATCATTTGTTGTTTGGCGCGAATTGATGGCCAGAGTGTAGGTATTGTTGCTAATCAGCCGATGGTGCTTGCCGGTTGTCTTGATATTAATGCGTCACGCAAAGCAGCCCGTTTTGTGCGGTTTTGTGATGCGTTTAATATACCGATTGTAACGCTTGTTGATGTGCCCGGATTTATGCCAGGAATGTCGCAGGAGCAGGGTGGTATCATCAATCATGGGGCAAAGCTGTTATTTGCCTATGCTGAAGCTACTGTGCCAAAGATTACGCTGATTACACGTAAAGCCTATGGCGGCGCTTATGATGTTATGGCGTCTAAACATTTGCGCGGTGATGTGAATTACGCATGGCCAACAGCTGAAATTGCTGTGATGGGGCCAGAAGGTGCGGCGCGGATTATTTTCCGGCAGGCAGCAGATGATCCAGAAAAACTAGCCGAAGCAACAGCCGAATATCGCGAGAAATTTGCCAATCCATTTGTTGCCGCAAGCCGGGGTTATCTTGATGATATCATCATGCCGCGTAATTCTCGGCGTAGGATTGCAAAAGCCTTGACGATGCTGCAGTCCAAGGACCTTCAAAATCCGCCGCGTAAACACGATAATTTGCCACTTTAATCAGTTCAGGCACACCAAAAAAGGTAAGACCATGTTTTCCAAAATTTTGATTGCCAATAGAGGCGAGATTGCCTGCCGCGTGATACGCACAGCCAAAGCACTCAATATCAAGACTGTTGCTGTGTATTCTGAAGCTGATGCAAATGCACCGCATGTTCGGCTTGCCGATGAAGCCATTCTAATTGGTGGTCCTGCCTCATCAGATAGTTATTTGCGGATAGATAAACTCATTGATGTTGCGCTTGATACAGGCGCAGAAGCTATCCATCCGGGATATGGATTTTTGTCTGAAAATGCGGAATTTGTCGAAGCTGTGCAAAAGGCTGGCCTGGCGTTTATCGGCCCGGACGTGCATGCCATTAAAGTGATGGGTGACAAAATTGAATCCAAAGCCTTGGCTGAAGGGTCGGGGGTATCATGTGTGCCCGGAACCAAGGGAGCTGTTTCTGACACAGATGAAGCATTGGCAGCTGCAGCAGATATTGGGTATCCGGTGATGGTAAAAGCCTCTGCTGGCGGCGGCGGCAAGGGGATGCGCGTTGTGGCCTCTGCTGATGAGTTGCCAGATGGTATGCGGGCTGCAATGACAGAAGCAAAAAATGCGTTTGGAGATGATCGCGTTTTTATTGAAAAATTTGTGATTTCGCCGCGGCATATCGAAATTCAGGTGCTGGCAGATACGCATGGCAATATTATCTATCTGGGCGAGCGGGAATGTTCAGTGCAGCGGCGCCATCAAAAGGTAATCGAAGAAGCCCCAAGCCCGTTTATTTCTGATAAGACACGCAAAGCCATGGGCGAGCAGGCAGTCATGCTTGCACGGGCTGTAAATTACCGGTCAGCCGGAACCGTTGAGTTCATTGTTGGGGCTAATCAGGATTTCTATTTCCTTGAAATGAATACCCGGCTTCAGGTTGAACATCCCGTAACCGAAGAAGTCTACGGGCTGGATCTTGTTGAATGGATGCTCCGGATAGCAGCGGGCGAGACGCTTACCATTACCCAAGGTGATGTGCGCCCGCAAAACTGGTCAATTGAGGCCCGTCTTTATGCTGAGGATTCATCGCGTGGCTTTCTGCCATCTATCGGCCAGCTGCGCTGCTATCGCGAGCCGCACGGCCCCGGCATTCGGGTTGATGCTGGCATTAGTGAAGGCGGCACTATTTCGATGTTTTACGACCCCATGATATCCAAGCTGATTGCCACAGCCCCAACCCGGCCCGAAGCAATCGACAGGCTTATCCTGGCGCTTGACCAGTATCAAATTTTTGGTGTGTCAACCAACCGGCAGTTTCTGGCCGCTATTCTGAGTGATGCTGATTTCAGAAAAGGCGATATGACAACAGGGTTTATTGCTGAGAAATTTGGCGATGCCTTTGTTGCAGATGCACCAGATGACAAGCAGGCACAACAATTAATGGCCCTTGGCGTTGCTTTGCATGCCCGCCGACTTGCTGCGCGCCATCACGGTAAGGAGCCTAATGCGCGCTTTGCTGTCTGCCGTGATGATGATGAAGGTCGGACACCGCATTTAATGCAGTGGCATGCTGAGCGTCATGGCGATATTGTTACCTGCGATGACCATGATATTCGTATCTCAGGAAATCTGGGTCAGGCATTCCCGCAATCAGGCCATATTTTTGATGGTGAGATAGACGGTGATGTTATGGCCGTTCAGGTGGAATGGCAGGGCTGGCACTATGCGTTACATCTCGGCGCAAAAAGTTTGCATATTTCGCTTTATCCAGAAGCCGCAACCGCCATCCTTAGACATCTTCCTGTGCAGCAGCAAGGTCATTCTGCGACCGTTATCGCAGCGCCAATGCCGGGGCTTCTTACCCGTCTGATGGTCGCTGAGGGTGATATTGTTGAAGCAGGGCAGAATGTTGCCATCATTGAAGCTATGAAGATGGAAAATGTTTTGAAAGCAGAAATGAAGGGTATCGTATCTTCAATTTCTGCAGCGCAGGGTGATAGTCTGAATGTAGATGATGTTATCATTACATTGGCAGAGCTTGATGAAACGAAATAATATAGGCCCGCCTTTGACAGGGGCGCGCCAGTTAAGGTCATTATCACTGGGCGGCAAGATTGCCCTTGGCCCCCATGCACAAACCTTGTTTGATGATATGCTCGCAGCCGCTGATGATGGGTTGTATGCCACCACACTCATTCTGGCAGCAACCATTGCTGATGTTGCGTTGCATGACGGTGATGAGGGTGATGGGGGGCGTGGCTTATCGTTCTTGACTGCACCCGAACGCAAGGGCCTTGATTGGCTGAGGGGTCGGCGCAATGGGCTTGTCCATTACGAAGGTGTTGTTGAAGGCATGGGCGGCGCTGAGGCAGACTATCATAGTCTTGCAAGCGATGCTGACCGCGCGCTTCAGTCACTAAC
>Ga0115008_10005247_pt1 | contig 10716 bp, 8 predicted proteins | sample FraStrMetagenome_FD_87164 | JGI IMG/M metagenome (GOLD analysis project Ga0115008, IMG submission 87164) | Marine eukaryotic phytoplankton communities from Arctic Ocean - Fram Strait ARC3M Metagenome | ecosystem: Environmental > Aquatic > Marine > Oceanic | place: Fram Strait | collected 2012-06-18
TATAATCTGCAGCAATTCTACCAACAATTTTGAGCTCAGATTCTTGATCTGTATTAAGAGCTGCTGTATTTAATGCGATAAACGGTGTATTTTGGAATCCATTTGCACCATCAGCATTAAATGATCCATCAGCATTAAATGCTCCTGAACCACCAGTCGAAACAGGTCCTGTTCCAAATAGGTTTATTGAACCATCTGGGTTATAAGGAGACAAATAAGGTAAACCGATATAAGGAACGATAAAAGGATTATCTAATTGACCACCCGTGTTACCACCTCTTGCAGCATCTACAACAAAACTACTTACTGAGTAATTCATTGTTAAGTTAGTAGAGAAGTTTAATTTATTGTCAGCCGAATTAACATTAAAGTTATTTCTGAAAGAAAAACGTCTTAAATCACTACCTAAAGTAATACCTTCTTGTTCGTAATAATTTACAGATGTAAAAGATGTTGCTTGTTCACCACCAGTTGTGATTGTGAATTCATGTGATCTCGTTTTACCTTGTCTGAAGAAGATATCTTCCCAATTAGTATTCGATTGTTGTGCTATTGCAGCAATTGATGCATCAGATAAACCATCACCAAATTGATTACCTGGCAATAAATCTCTTTGAAAAGTCAAAAATTGTGAAGCGTTCATTACATCAAACCTAGTTTGTGGATTTATAGCCACACCATATAACGTTCTGTATTGTACTTTAACACCTGAACCTTTTTTACCGGTTTTTGTAGTAATTAAAATTACACCACCTGAACCTCTATTTCCATAAATAGCAGTTGCAGCAGCATCTTTTAATACAGACATTGTTTCAATATCATTTTGGTTTAAACTACGAAAGTTATCCTGATCTACAGGTACACCATCAATAATAAATAATGGCTCAATATCACCATTAAGTGAACTTCTACCTCTAATAATAACGGTAGCACTTTGTCCTGGTTGACCAGAACCTGTACTTACATTTACACCGGCAGCTTGACCTTGTAATAATTGATCAATAGAGTTAATTGGCACCTGCTCAATCGACTCTGCGGATACTGTTGCTATGGCAGATGTTATCTTAGAACTGTTAGTTGCTCCAGCATAACCTGTAATAACAACTGTTTCTAGTTCAGCTAAATCTTCAGCCATTGCTAAGTTTACTGTTGAACTCTGTCCAACTTTCTTTTCTGATCCTTTCATACCAACAAAACTAAACACTAGCGTTTCACCAGTACTTGCTTTGATTGAGTAATTACCATCAAAATCTGTTTGAACTCCTCTTGAAGTTCCTTTTACTATTACACTTACACCTGGCAACGGAAGTCCGTCTGTAGCCGATGTAACTGTTCCTGTGACCGTTTTCTCTTGTGCGAAAGAGAGTTGCATCACAAACGCCATAAATAGCGTCATTAACCATGTTAACTTTAATTTCATAAAACAATTATTTGAGTTAGTCTTCCGCAAACATCTTAATAATATATTAAATAAACAAGTATTTATGCTAAAAAAATGTTAACAAACATTTAATTGTCACAAAGCGTTTTTACTAAGTTAAACCTTAGTGTTACTAGTAATTAGATACATAAATTGTAAATAGGTTGCGTTAAAATTTTAACTTTGTCCAAACTTTAACATTTTGGGACTCAAATCTTCGTTTTCACAATTACCTTTAGAATGTGGTACAGATGAGGCTGGACGAGGCTGTTTAGCTGGTCCTGTAACCGCTGCTGCTGTGATTTTGCCAAAAGATTTCAAAAACATGACGCTTAATGACTCGAAGCAACTTTCAGAAAAAAAAAGAAAATTTTTAAAACCAATAATTGAATTAGAGGCCATCTCTTTCTCTTATGCTCATATTTACCCCTCTAAAATTGACACTATTAATATTTTAAATGCTTCAATATTAGCCATGCATCACTCCATTGAACAACTTAAGACTTCTCCAGAATTCATAATTGTAGATGGGAATCGTTTTAAACCTTTTAAAAATATCCCTTTTGAAACTATTGTTAAAGGGGATAGCAAATACACCTCTATTGCTGCAGCCTCTGTTATCGCAAAAACAGCACGAGATGAATACATGGAAAGAATTCATGAAGAATACCCTATTTACAACTGGAAACAAAACAAAGGCTATCCAACAAAAGAACACAGAGATGCCATAAGAAAATTTGGAATCACTAAATACCATCGAAAAAGTTTTAGATTATTACCATAACAATATCATTTGGACATGTAACTTTTTATATTTGTAAAAATCTTTATAAATGAAAAAAATCTGGTTTATCTTTTGTGGCCTTTTTCTATTTTTTAACTGCGAGAACTCCAAGTCTAAATCGATTAGTCCTTTATCACTTGTTCCAGATAACACAGAAATACTTATTACAATTAATTCTTCGGAAGGTTTAGAAAATGGACTAAAGAATAACTCTCTTATACAAACGTTAGGCAAATACACCCAAATAAAAGAATTCAATTCTCTGTTTACCACTATTTACAAGATTAATACTAAGGAAAGTTTAATCGCCTTGTCAAGAGACAACAATGACAGCCTAAGTATTAGCTACATTATCCCTATTCAAAAAGAAAGCACACCAATTGACTCTATAACATCGTTAAAAATAGATTCTACATACAATGAAGATGGCATAAAAAAAATAATTTTCAACAATAACACCCTTTATGTATCCATTAAAGACAGTGTCTTATTTGCTTCTACAAAACTGGATATCACAAAAAACTCACAAAAAGAACCTATTACTAATTCTGAAATAGAAACTATTTACAACACCTCAAGCGATGACAAGATGGTTTCTATATTAATTAATCACGATACTCCGCATCTAACCCCAACACCGTTTAAAGATTCTATTTTAAATTCAATTAAGTTTTCTAAATACACCATTTTAGACGGTGATTTTTCTCAAAACTCAATTTCACTGCACGGAATAACAAAAGCAAATGACTCCACAAAGAGCTTAATAAATATATTTAAAAATACAATTGCACAAGAAAACAGAGTAGCATCTGTGTTACCAGAAACTATAAAATGCTTTACTAGTTTAACATTTGATAGATATGAAACCATTGTAGATAATCTCCATAAACATGGACTTACCGACACTTTGGTTAATGATTTTTCAAAATTTCAAAATATAATAGAAATTTCTCAAGCAAAAACCAGTTCTCAAAATGTGGTCATATTAAGATCTATTGACCCAACAACTACTTTAGAACATTTTGGAGTCAAAACTATTTTTGAAACTTATAGAGATGTTCCTATTCATACTCTGGAACATGAACCTTCTTTTTTTAATGATTTTAAATTTATTCTAAATTCAGCCTCATCAAAATATTTCATATCCATTGATGACTTCTTTTTATTCTCTGAAGATATAGACGTTTTAAAATCTGTAATTTCAGGTTTTCAAAGTGGATCTGTATTATCAGAAAATCAATCTTATAAGACTCTAAAGCTAAATCTAAGCGATGAATCTTCCCTTATGATTTATGGAGATGACTCTGAATTAAACACGCTACTAAACATAAATTTTACTGACGATAAAAAATTAGATATATCTAATTACAAATCTAATGCTATTCAATACATATATGACACAAACTTTGCTCATGTTGCAGCAGTATTTTTAACTCATAAAAACAAAAGCAAAGGCAATTCTGTTTCAGAAGAATTCAATATTTCTATTGAAGATGACTTATTAACTACACCACAATTAGTCACTAACCACACTAACAACCAAAAAGACATAGTGGTTCAAGATATCAACAATAACTTATATCTTATTTCAAACCAAGGGAAAGTATATTGGAAAAAGCAACTTGACGGAAAAATATTAGGTGATATAGAACAAATAGACACCTATAAAAACGGTAGATTACAGTTCGTTTTTAACACTTCAAAACGTTTATACGTTTTAGATAGAAATGGCAAAAACGTAAATAATTTCCCGCTTAAATTTAAAGACGAGATCACCCAGCCACTATCAGTGTTTGATTACGACAATAAGAAAAAGTATAGATTAATTGTCACTCAAGGGAAATCAATTATTATGTATGATAAAAATGGCGACATTGTAAAAGGTTTTAAATACAAAAATGCTAAGAATACTATTAGCTCACAACCAAAGCATTTTAGAATTGGACGGAAAGATTTTATTGTTTTCATTCATGGTAACAAAATGGAAATTTTAGATCGTGTGGGTGACCAAAGAATTAAGGTACAAGAAGACATTGTTTATTCTAAAAACAATGTTTATTTATACAACAACAACTTCACAACTTCCAACGCTAACGGAGAACTGATACAAATAAGCACAAAAGGCAAAGTAAATTACAAAAACCTTAACGTTAATAGTAATCACAAAATCGCTACCACTAGCAAAACACTTGTCGCTTTAAATGACAACAAACTGACGATAAAATCGAAAACAATAGAACTTGATTTTGGAGATTACACTGCTCCAAAAATCTTTTATATCAATGATAAAATTTATGTTACTGTCACAGATTTACAGTCTAAAAAGGGGTTTCTTTTTGATAGCCAAGCAAAACCAATAGCAAACTTCCCAATCTACGCTAATTCAGAACTAGAAGTTGATAATATTGATAATGACAGCTCACTAGAAGTTATCACTAAAGGAGATAATAGTGCAATTATTGTTTATGAATTTCAGTAGTGTTTAAATTGGGACAAGAACTCAAAATTGAGTAGTATTGTGTCTCAAATTTTCAACTATGATTAAACGTAATAAGGCTTCAATTTCTAAGTGTATACTGCATAAAGTAGGCAATAAATTTAACAGCACTAAAAATGCTTTTTCTGAACAAATTCTTGATTTTGAGGAGATCAGCTACGATTTAATGCTTCCTTATTTATTAAGACCTTTTACAAGTCTTGCAGAATCTTACCGATTTAATCATCACTCTAATGTTGATCTAAATGAAATTAATAGCTACGCATCTCAATTACTGCAGGATGATACAGATTTTGTGGATATTTCAAAACATATTGTAACGCATTTATTTGAGCAATCTAATTCTTCTCAAATAAAAACTGGTGATGTGATTATTTGTATGTTTCATGATATTCAATATGAAGATTATCAAACTGATGCTATTGGAATATTTAAAATTGAAAATAAATCTCATTTCTTCCAAACGTATTTAGAAAATGGAAGTTATGATATTGTTGCGCAAAAAGGAATAGCGACAAAAAAAGTAGATAAAGGTGTCTTAATACTTAATGCAGCCGATACCGAAGGAAAAGTAGTATTGAGCGTTGATAATAATAACTATGATGCACAATATTGGATTAAAAGTTTTTTAAACATCAAATATCCTGACGATTCTAATCAGCATACTAAGAATTATATCGAAATGTGCCGGGAATTCTCAAAAGAAATTATGCAACCTCAATTTGGCGGACAACAACAAACCAATTTCCTCGCCAAAACAGTTGATTTTTTTAAAGAAAACGAAATCGTGAATGTAGAAACATTTAAAGAAGAGGTTTTTGATGAGGAAGATACCATACAGCTTTTTGAAGATTATAAAAAAGTGTACGAAACTGATCATAATATTGTACTAAGAAACCAATTTGACGTCTCTGAAGTTGTTCTAAAAAAACAAAAGCAAAAGATAAAAACCGAAATCAAACTTGATACAAATATTCAAATCAAACTTGATGTTGATGCTCCTGATGCCTCTGCAGAATATTTAGAGCGTGGTTATGATGAGGAAAAGAAAATGCATTTTTATAAGGTGTTTTTTAATGAGGAAGCTTAAAAATTAAATTTAAAACTATTTTAGTCAAAAAACAAAAACTCATGTTAAAGAACTTTACAACAAAAATTTTATCTGCTATATTTATTCTCTTTTTCACAGTATTAGCTAATGCTCAAATACAATATGAAAAAGGGTATTTTATTGATAATACAAATACTAAAACGGAATGTTTAATTAAAAATCTAGATTGGAAAAATAATCCTGATACTATATCCTACAAGCTGAATGAAAATAGTTCTACAAATACAGCTAGTATAGATAACATTATACAATTTGAAATATATAACAGTTCTATTTTTGTCAGAAAAACTGTGGATGTAAACGTCAATACAACAACATCCAATCAGTTAAACAATAGCAGTTCTATAAATACAGAAAAGAAAACCATTTTTTTAAAAGTACTAGTTAAAGGGAAGGCTCAATTATACAGTTATGTGGACGCAAACGCCAGATTGTTTTATTATCAACTAGATAACAATGAGATTTCTCTCTTAGAATACAAAGAATATCTTAATGATGATAATCAGTTGTTAAAAAATCAGCAGTATAGAAGCCAGCTTTATACGACCCTCAAGTGTAGTTCAATTGATATGAACATTATTAAAAAGCTAGATTATAATTCTCGTGATTTAATAGATTTTATGAAAGCTTACAACACTTGTATGAATGACTTATCATATACATTCGAAAAAAAGGAGCGCACTAATACTTTTAATTTGACCGTTAGACCTGGTATTAATATATCAAATGCAACTATTACTGGTACTCAAAATAATGCAGGAACATTTGATTACGACCAACAAATAGCCTTGCGTATTGGTGTTGAGATTGAATATGTATTGCCATTTAACAATGATAAATGGTCGCTAACTTTTGAACCTACTTACCAATATTTCAAAACCGAAAAAGAATTTGATAGATCTCCAAATCCTGCTATTGAAAATTTAGTAACTTCAACCATAGATTACACCTCCATTGAAATTCCTTTTGGTGTAAGACACTATAGTTATTTGAATTCTAAATCTAGACTATTTTTTAATGCTTCAGTAATCATTGATCTACCAATTAAGTCTGAAGTTGAACATCTAGATCTCGCTTATGAAGGTGACTCCAACGCGAATGTAGCATTTGGCATAGGTTACAGTTATAACAAAAAATTCAGTTTAGAAGCTAGACTTTTTTCTTCAAGAGACCTATTAGACAAAGAAACATCTGTTAGTCTGAAATACAATACTATTTCTTTAATATTTGGTTATACTATCTTTTAAAAAAAATAGGATACAACATTTTTTTTAAACAAACTCAGCTTCAAAAAGCACTTTAAAATGCTTCAATAGCTTTTCTTTAACTTCAGCTTCATTTACTTTTTTAACGCCAAGTTCAACGTTTAAAGACGTCACTGCTTTACCACGAATTCCGCAAGGGATAATGTTATCAAAATAACCTAAATCTGCATTGACATTAAGTGCAAAACCGTGCATGGTTACCCAACGACTTGCGCGAACTCCCAAAGCACAAATTTTACGAGCAAAAGGTGTTCCAACATCTAACCAAACACCTGTTTCTCCCGGACTTCGTTCGGTTTTTAGTCCGTATTCTTCTAACGTGAGAATAATGGTTTCCTCAAGAAACCTGAGGTATTTATGAATATCAGTAAAGAAATTATCTAAATCTAAAATGGGATACCCTACAATTTGACCTGGACCATGGTACGTTATATCTCCTCCTCTATTTATTTTGTAGAATGTTGCTCCTTTTTGAGTAAGCTGTTCTTCAGAGAGTAATAAGTTAGACATATCACCACTTTTACCCAAGGTATACACATGGGGATGCTCTACAAACAAAAAGTAATTATCAGTTTCTAATCCTGCATCTTCACGCCTATTCTTGATTTTTGTATCTAGAACACCTTTAAAGATTTCTTCTTGGTAATCCCAAGTATCTTTGAAATCTTTAGTTCCTAAGTCTTGGAGTTTTATAAGCTTATTCAATACTATTTATCTTCTAGGATGACTTCAAAATCTAATAGATCAGGATCTTTAAGCATATCCATAAATCCAACTTCGTATGTGACCGTTTTTCTGTCTTCGCTGTACATTGCTCCTTCTTTAGAAAATGATTTTACAGCTCTTGGAAAATGATAATTAATCTTGTATTTCGAAGCTCCAAACATCATCTCAGACTGCCCTAAACTATCCAGTGATTGTTTATGTAATTCTTCGTCAATGATTTTAGAAGATCGCTTAAACACGTTGCCAACATAAGAATATTGCACATCTGTAGAACCACTATTTCCTATACCAGAAAAAGGACTGGAAGGTGTATTTTGCTCCGCTCCACCTGAACCTTGTAAATTACTAACGCTATTCATCGCTTTAAACATATCTTGAAGATTATTTGCATCTTTAAAATCAGTAGATAAATCAAAAACCATTTTCTTCGACTCTGGATCCATAACCATGTGCATTTTAAAATCTTCTAATGCTTTTATTTTTTGTTGATCTTCCAGAGACAATTTCGAAATACTATCTCTGTTTTCTTCAATAAAATCTTTGAAAACAATTGTAGAATCCATCGCTTTATCCATTCCATTCGCAGACTCACCGCTTCCCATTTGACCTACCATTTCCATCATTTCAGAGGCATCCATAGAAAATTCCATTGTACCGCTTCCGTCTTCGTTAATGTAGATGTTTTCAGAAAATTGGCAACTCGTAAACGTTAACGCCAAAGCACAAATTGCTAGTGTAAAAAAATGTTTCATTTTTAAAATATTTTGTAATTTAGTGTTACAAAGGTACGGTTTTATCTTTCAGGATTATTAAGAATTACTAGTGCTGCAATAACTCCAGGAACCCATCCACAAATCCAAAGTAAGAAAACAATAAAGATTGAACCACAACCTTTTCCAATTACAGATAAGGGCGGAAAAACAATAGCGAGAATAACTCTCCAAAAACTCATAATATTTGATTTTGATGATACCGAAACAGGTTCGATATGATTTGATTGATGCAATTATAGGACGTCAATTTAGTTTCTTTGTTACATTTCAATAAAATATAGTAGTTTAGTGCTGTGAGATATTCATTATACTTTATAATTTTTTTCTTCGGAAATGTAACCGTTGCACAACATCATTTCCAAGGTCATATTGACAATGAACGTTGGCAAAACGAGATCTACCTTTCGGTTATTGAAGACTACCGAACCCTAGACGGAATCAATGATGAACAGATTATCACTAAAGTAACGAGTGACTCTAGTGGTTTTTTTAAGTTTGATCAAAATCAATTAGATACCACCCAAAAAATCTACAAGTTACACGTAGACAATTGCGCTTCATTTAATCAAAGCGGGAATCATTTTGATGGTCATTGTACCGATTATAATGATATTTTATTCATTGCCAAGCGCACAGATTCCATAACATTCCCATTATCTTTTGACGCACAAATGTTTTGCGATATTGTTTCAAATAATCCTAAAACGAGCGCTTTTATTCAAATTGATTCTCTCAAGGAGGAAATGAAATTTGCCTATTCAGAATTTAGAAGTAAAGCCAACCGAGAACTTAACAATAAAAAGTGGTTTAAAAGTTTGCAGGATTATGGTAAAAACATGAATGAACCTCTAGCAGAACTCTATATATATGCGTTTTTGTCTGATCGTGGTAATCAATTGCACAGTTATTACCTAGAAGATTTAAAAACAAACACCTATTACGATGAATTACTCAAGCGACTTCAAAGCTCTTATCCAAATTCAAGCTATACCAAACAGTATCAGGCTGAGTTAACTTCAGATAAATTTATCGTGTTTTCTTCGGAAGAAAAATCGAGTTTTAACTGGTCGTATATTTGGATCGGATTACTTACTGTTTCGTTGCTCTTAAACTTGTGGTTTCTCATTTCAGCAAAAAAGAAAAAATCCAAACAACATTCAAACGCAAAAGAACAACTCACCAAGCAAGAACAGAATGTTTTAGACTTATTATTAAGTGATAACACGAACAAAGACATAGCAGAAGCACTATTTGTGAGTGTGAGTACAGTAAAAACTCATGTAAATAACGTTTACAAAAAACTAAAGGTAAATTCTAGAGACGAGCTAAAGTCTCTGTTTTCTAGGTAGTTAAAAAATTCAACCTAGGTACTAGTACCGATTTCAACCCTTACTTTCATACATTTAACTGCAATAACCTTGATGTTTGCTTTCATATTAATCATTTAAAAATTTTAATTATGAAACGTACATTAAACATTGCAATCTTATTATTAGTATCACTTAGTTTTTTTAATGCAGCACCCGCAGATTTTGATAATTTCGACATAAAAGTCGCTGTAATCAAATTTAAAACTGAAATTGTTGATTATGGAACTATCACTCAAAACTCAGATGGCACAAGACTATTTACATTTACTAATACAGGTGATGCACCTTTATTAATCACAAATGTAAAAACGACTTGTGGCTGCACAGTACCCAGCTATTCTAAAGCAGCCATTTTACCAGGAGAGACTGGAGAGCTTAACATTAAGTATGATACTAAAAGACTTGGTTCTTTTACTAAAACTGTGACCGTAACTTCTAATTCTGAAGGTGGTAACAAAATCCTTAAAATCAAAGGGAATATTATTGCTTCTAAATAAACCAAATCTATCAAAGCCTAGCACTAATCTTAAATTGGTGTTAGGCTTTCTAATTTTAAAATCATCAAAATGAAAACGAACATTACAGCAATCATAATTACTTTATCACTTACGTTACAAATAAATGCTCAAACTTTAAATCAAGAAATCGACACAGATGGAGAAACCCCATATTTATTGGGTAAAATTGACAAAAGTGGCTTAGAAGGCGATAATTACATATCTTGGTTCTCAACAAACTTTGAAGACTATGACTTTAATCAAGCCACAATA
>Ga0115008_10005250_pt1 | contig 10709 bp, 7 predicted proteins | sample FraStrMetagenome_FD_87164 | JGI IMG/M metagenome (GOLD analysis project Ga0115008, IMG submission 87164) | Marine eukaryotic phytoplankton communities from Arctic Ocean - Fram Strait ARC3M Metagenome | ecosystem: Environmental > Aquatic > Marine > Oceanic | place: Fram Strait | collected 2012-06-18
ATATGAGGATTTGATACATTGACATGTATGTCCATGAAATAGATTTAGCAAGTTAATAGAGCAACAATGTAAATAAATCAGTGTAGCAATTACAGTAAAATGTACTACGAAGTATCAACTATTGTGACTGACAATCATTCCAAACTCGAAAACATCTCTTGAATTAAGGATGAATGCATCGCTTTTCCCCTCCGAAAAAAAGAGAAAAGGGTTTCCAAGAATCCATCTTCTTCGACTTGTTTGGCCCAGCGCTCACTACTTGCTAGCTACGAGTAGTATACGCGCTTCCTTGCCTCTCTCACACTTCACCCGAAGATGTTCTTGATACCATCAAACACGCCTTTCGGCTCCTTGGGTTCTACAACCTGTACCTTGCCGAGCTCTTCACTCAAACCTTCATAGCTAAGCCGATAGCCCCACTCCAACTCGTCCTGGGCCTTTCGAAGCTGAGGATACCCCCGAACGACGCTCTCCTTGAGCTTGGGCAGGTCTCGGTAAAGACTGCCCGCGACGCCTCCGTCAAGCTGCTTCTTGGAGATTGAGCTCATCATTCCCTGATCGCGATAGTTGGAGGCGAGAGCCGCTGATTTGTCATCTCCCTTGAAGCTGCCACATGGATACCACATCTGAGGTAGGCATTTGAAGCATTACCGCCGGTGTCGACAGTGAATAATATAGACCAGGAGATGAGAGGATGGGCGATTGATCCATAAAGAGTTGCAAAGAAAAATACGAATGCCCGAGAGGGCCGCGAGAGAATAGAAACGAAATGACTGACTGAAATAAATTAGAAACTCACATTGGCCTTCTTTGTACGGACGAACAGATTGAAGACGGGCAGGCCATCCTCACCGGCAGTCGATGCCGCTATCATTTGGTCCCTCATCTGCCCCATCTCCTGCTGCTTGCGGTAATTCGATCTCATGTTGACGGGAACATTGGGCTTGCCCTTCTTCATGCTCATGTCGCCCCTTCGAGGAGTGGTAGATCCGCTGGTGGCAGACGGAGCCGAGAGGACGGCCGATCCGCCGAAAGCAGAGGAAGCTTGAGGCACATAGGCATGGGCTGTGGGAACCGAGGCGGCGGCGGCCAGGACAACGGCGGCGATGAGGAGAGACGGTCTGCTGAACATGGTTGGGCTGTGCTGGGCGTTTATGATGATGAGGCAGTTCGCAGCCGTTGCAGGTTGGCGGACTGACGTTGTTCCCTGACTCATAGCCGTACGTAGCCAGAAAAATGTAGAAGCCGTAGAATAGACGGACGAAGGGTGGACGGCCGGTAAGTCGGCCGGATGATCGCGGTTACGGTTTGATTTGACTGTGCAGTCCAGAGAACGAAGCTAAGTCAGTCTAGATCTAGTTAGATTAGACCTGGATCTCTAATAAGTTTTGGGAGAGGGATGGTTGGCCATATTTCCCTAACCCTCGCCTCTTCTAGATCTAACCCGAGTCACTCGCCCAACATTCGACAGCTTCTTTGATCGCCCTTGCTTTCAAAAGCATTTCATTGTACTCATCTTCACTGTCGCTCAACGCAGTAATGGCGCCGCCACAACCGATGCTCACATCCCACTTATCGTTGGTTTCTTCTTCTTTCGAGTCTTCACTGCCTTCGGCCGGAGTAACGACCGCTGTTCGAATAATTATGTTCATATCCATACAGCCATTGAGGCTGATGTAGCCAAGGGACCCAGAATACGGTCCTCGGCTGACCCCTTGTTCCATCTCATTCAGAATATCGACACTTCGAAGCTTCGGCGCTCCGGTCATGCTTCCTCCAGGAAAGCATGCCGATATCACGTCGGCTGAACTGGTTTCTATTGAGTTGATCACCCCTCTAATAGTAGAAACAAGCTGATGGACAGTGGTAAAGCTCTCGATGTGCATCAAACGAGGGACGTGAACCGAACCGACCTCGCACACTCTGCTAAGATCATTTCGAAGTAAGTCAACAATCATCAAGTTCTCCGCCCGGTTCTTTACGTCAAGACGTAGCTCTTCGGCCACCTTTATGTCTTCTCTGTTGCAATCGATTCCAGTGTCATCGCTATCCTGGGCAAATATCCTCGCGGTGGTCCCTTTGATAGGTTTCGATTCCACTTGGTATCTACATCCAAGATTGTCGGAAGAGCTCTCGACAGATCGCCGAGGAGCAAACTCCCATCCATGGCTGTGGTCGTCATCCAAGTCTGCAGTGACGGGACCCTCCGATGGCTTCATCACCTTGGTAATGGAAAGAAATCGTTCCGGTGACGAACAGCATAAGGAAACACATGCAGAACTATTGCTCCTGCGAGAAGAATCAACGTCTTCATCCTTTATTGACAGACGATCGAGTCTGAAAAAGGCAGAAAAGGGCGCCGGGTTTCGCCGCCGCAGAATTTTGTACAGCCCAAGAGGCCCATCATCCCTCTTTGCACCAACTGTGCTGCGTAATTGGTTGGTTAGGCAAAGCTCATAGCTCTCGCCGTTCGTTATTTCTTCGTGGCAGCGTCTGATGTCTTGTTCGTATTGCGCCTTTGGCCTATCCAAATGAAAGTTTACTTCTGACTTTTTGTCCGGTTTGGGATTATTGGTGGCAATGGGTTGATTTTGTAGAGACTGCAGCTTGGACGACACTTGACGCATCCACTCAATAGTAGACACGACCCCACCGCTCCCAGCAGCGTGTATTTCGTTGGATGAAACTCCAAGAAGGTACCAGTCCGATGTGAAATGATCGTAAACAAGGCTCCGATCGGCGAAAAGAAAAGCAGCCGTAGGTATGTTTCTGTTGGATTTGACCTGTGGCGGCGACAAACGCGAGGGATCAGCTCCACCGTCGATGTTGCATATCTCTTGTTCGCAGAGGAATTTCTGGCTGTCGTGACGAACCTCGTACCCAAGATAACCTACATAGCCTCCTCGATATTCAAAGGGCAGCGAAGAGCTAAAGGAATTGTCGCCGTCAGTCCCATTGGCTGAGAATTCATGTACGTCTTGAAATGTATAAGATTCGCCATCGGGATCCTCAAAGTACACAAAGCGAGTGGACATGTTGACGCCCCTGCTATCACCCATTGATTTGCGAAGGTACTCCAGAATGTTGTCATGTTCATGTTGCAGTTCGTAGTCGAAAGTTTCGCCCGAGCCATGGCTGAAAATTCGTGTACCTTTCATCGAAGCATCGTGATCTTCGCCGTAGTATTCCACTCGTTTTGACAGGGGCCCTTGATCATCGCCCATAATTGAGAATCGACTGTTGGACCGGATTGGACACTTTTGTTTGTCGGCGGTTCGATCAACGAGATTGCCATCGACGTCAGATACACCTCCGGTGCTGCTGTCCAACCAAAATGCGCTGGGCGCTAATCCATAGAGTTCTTCAAAGACAATCTCGGGTCTGGGATTCAAGGAGCCATTAGTACGCAAAATTTTATGAACATGAACAGTGTGCATACTCGTTGGTCCATCTTCGGCGGCAACATCGGAATGCTCTGATTGCACCTTCTGGCTGGTACTAGTAGGAAGAGCTTGCGTTATCGAAGAATCTCTCTCCAAGTCGTTGAATTCATGTGTCAATTGACTGGCCTCCACGAGTTTGCAAAAATTGTAGAGTATTTGATATCCAGCTTTTCCAGTCCCAATTGATTCCGGGTGAAATTGAACGCCATAATGAGGATTCGTTTTGTGTTTCAATGCCATGCAAATCTTTGTTGATGTTCTCTTGTTGCTTCCCTCTACATCATTGACACTCTCATCGCCGTCAGCACTTGATGGCGGCGGCACGGCTTCGCACCATGCCATTGGTTCGATATCAAGAGATACTGCTAAATCACTCTCTGACGGAAATTGCACCGCAAGGGAATGATAGCGGACCACGCCAAAGTCTTGCTCGATGCCATCGAAAATATTCCATTCGCTATTGCTACTGCTGCCGTCACTGTGACCCTCATCCGCCACCACATCAACGGTGTCATCGGAAACAAACGTCACGGGGCTCACCATGCCGTGGACTGGGCCACCCGGGGAAAGAGTTACGTTGGCCCCATAATGATGTCCCAGCAGTTGGTGACCAAGACAAACGCCCAGGATGGGAAGACGTGGATTGCTCCGCACTACCTCCTGACATATCCCAACATCCTTCTTACAGGTGGGCGTCCCCGGTCCAGGAGAGATGACCACCGCATCGATCCGTCGGTTCGCTGTTGATTCAGCTTCCAGTAGCTCCTCCCAACTCCCATGGGCATCGTTGGCAACAACCATAGGTGGGTTGACGCAGATGCAGGCCAGATATTGATAGAGATTGTACGTGTAGGAATCGTAGTTGTCGATGAGAACAATGTTCACGTCCAACGGCCGAGACTGTTCAATGGAAACCTCAGAATCGGGATGAGTTTCGTCGCTGGATTTCTGTTTGCTTCTGATGCTGTCACTGCCTTCACTGCCAACTAATGTAGACGATAACAAGCGCGACGACGAGCAGAACGAAGCAGGTGTTGCAGGTATATGTAATGGCCGATCTTGCGTTTGGTGACTGGTGGCAGACTGAGGTAGTTTGCTCGTGAATCCGGCTGTGGTAGGGAGGGTCTGAAAAAGGATCGCTGCAGCAATCATTCTCTGGAGCATTGCAATCGGCATCATCTTTGTGGATCTTCGATCATTTTGAGATTCGCACCCACTGCTGCCGCTGACAATCGGCTCACAATAACGATGGGCACGCCGCTTTTCGATTGCTTCTCTTTGACGGCAATTATGACCACATTTTAAACGCGAGACACCATAAACGGTGCCTAATTGGCCTCTATCTGGAGGCATGCTATTGGCCCGAGCATGTGGGTTTCGGAATCTGAGCTGGTTCGGTTCGAACGGCTCGAACAGAACTGCAGAACGTGCGGCGGGGTGTCCTCAATCCGGGTGTCTCTTCAGTTGGTCTGCCCGTCGTCAAGCGCGCCATGGCCGGCCGGCCGGCGCGCGCTTTAATTTTTGTCCAGTTTGAATCCACTCATTTTGCTCCTCTGCTCCTCATATTCTCCCCTCGTCGCCGTCCTCGTCGCTCTCGTTCCCAACGCGCAACCATGAAGTACGTAGTCGTATCGGGAGGCGTCGTTTCCGGCCTCGGAAAGGGCGTTACCATCTCCAGCGTCGGTCGGATGCTGCAGGGCTGTGGCCTGAGGGTCACCAGCATCAAGATCGATCCGTACCTGAACGTCGATGCCGGCACCATGAGCCCCTTTGAGCACGGAGAGGTGAGAAGGCATTGCCTTGTGGCTGTGCTGTGCTGTGCTGTTCTGTTTGGCTGTGCTGTTCTGTTTGGCTGTGTTGTTCTGTATTGTGTGCCAGTAAATATGTTGGTTCTAAAACGAAGGCGGCATAAGATGTGTCACTTTTGAGTGATTGTATGAAAACGCGGCACAAAAGTTCGCAACCGAGTTCTCATCGATTTGAATTGTGTTACCCGACTGTGCTCCTTCTTGTACCATTCAATCGTCCCCCGGTCAGGTCTTCGTCCTCTCGGACGGTGCCGAATCCGATCTCGACCTTGGCAACTACGAGCGCTTCCTTTCCATCAAATTGACGGCCGACCACAACATCACCACCGGTAAGATTTACCGCAAGGTCATTTCCAAGGAGCGCAAGGGAGACTACCTCGGCAAGACCGTCCAGGTTGTCCCTCACATCACCAACGAGATTCAGGACTGGATCGAGCGCGTCGCTCACGTTCCCGTCGATGATTCGGGAGAGGCCGCCGACGTTTGCCTCATCGAGGTCGGCGGCACCGTCGGTGACATCGAGTCCAGCGTCTTCTTCGAGGCCCTCCGGCAGTTCCAGTTCCGCGTCGGAGACGACAACTTCTGCCTCATGTTTGTGAGTCTGGTCCCCGTCCTGTCCGAGGAGCAGAAGACCAAGCCCACCCAGCATGGTGTTCGCGACCTGCGGTCCCTCGGCCTTTCTCCCAAGGTCATCTTCTGCCGCTCCACTCAGCGCCTGGAGGAGGCCACCTGCCGCAAGATTAGCAACTTCTGCCACGTTCCCCCGACCAATGTTATCAGTGTTCACGATGTTGGCAACGTCTACCACGTTCCTATCCTTCTCCTTGAGCAGAACGTTCATCATATTATATCCCGCGAGCTCAAGCTGGAAGCTCAGATGGAAGTGGAGAATCCCAACATGAAGGAGTGGACGGATATGGCCTACGCATTGGATGGCTTCAAGGACTCCGTTCAGATCGCACTGATTGGAAAGTACACCAGTTTGAGCGATGCCTATCTCAGTGTCATCAAGAGTCTCAAGGTAAGTCGGCATTGTGCGCTCCAGCATTTCTGGCGATGGTAATGTGTGCCAAATTACGTTGTCTCATCGCCAAACCAAATGTTCCTCTCTTTTCGTAGCATGCTTCGATCGAGTGTGGACATAAGCTCGATCTTGTTTGGGTAGAAGGTACCGATCTTGAGAGCACTGATGAGAATGGGGAGGAGAAGACTGATAAGGCCGGTTTCGATGCCGCCTGGGAGGCCATTCGAGCTGCCGATGGCGTCATTGTGCCCGGTGGCTTTGGAAACCGTGGCTTCGAGGGAAAAATGTTGGCCGCGAACTACTGCCGAACTTCTGGTAAGCCATACCTCGGCGTTTGTCTTGGTTTCCAGGCCATGGTGGTAGAATATTCCCGGAATGTATTGAACTGGAAGGATGCCAATTCGGCCGAGTTTGACGAAAAATGTGATCATCCTGTTGTCATCTTCATGCCCGAGATCGATAAGGACAACATGGGTGGCACCATGCGCCTTGGTGCGAGAGATACCAAGTTCACGCACCAACACGAGGATGGATCGATGTCGACCGCGCAAATCCTTTATGGTGGTGCCGACACTGTCAGCGAGCGTCACAGGCATCGGTATGAGGTCAATCCTGATCGCGTCGATGAGATTCACGGTTCCGGTCTGAAATTCGTCGGCAGAGATACCACTGGAACAAGAATGGAGGTTGCCGAATTGCCGCGTTCCGAACACCCTTACTACGTTGGCTGCCAGTACCACCCTGAGTTTCAGAGCCGCCCTCTCAAGCCTAGTCCTCCGTTCCATGGCCTCATCCTTGCTGCGACGGGGCTGCTAGATGCTCATCTTGAGAAAGCCAAGGCAGCGATCTCGAGCTAAGATGTTTCCTATTTTAAGGGAGGGAAACCGCAGTCTCTGGCATGTGATAAATCAAGCCAGCCAGCTAAATCAAGTTAAATTAAAAAGATAAAGAGGAGCTCAATGTACAAAAGAATGGCGTGTCGGTGCAAGGGAGGATAGCCTGATCGATCGGTGGTGCCACGTAGGAACCTATACAAGTAGGAATTCCTAGGTCGATTGCAATAACAGTCGGAGATGAAGGAGCTGGGAGATACGGCTTTGAAATGGTCAATTCCCGTTCTTGTACTTCGTCGAGTTGCGCGTTGGCACTGCAGACATGGGATTCCTACCGGTACATCGATCCAAAATTTACCGGTATTTGCTCCCGCGCGGGCGGAGTGGGAGTTTAAAAAGGTTTTCTATTTCGATTTTCGGTGTTTTTCGCAAGAGAACCATCAGTCGAACAGGTCGCTGTCAACTTGAAGAGAGCGACAAGAGAGAGATCGCCGTCGGCGCGCAATGGCGCGTCGGCGCGAGCATGGTGAGTTACGAGTTGAGTTCTTTCCGCATTCCGGTCTCACCAATACAATAGCAATAAACGAAACCATGTTCAAGTCTGCCATCATTGCCTCGCTCGTTGCCGGCGCCGCCGCCTTCGCCCCCGCCCAGCAGGGTGCCTCCTCCACCGCCCTCCGCGCGGACTTGTCGTCTGAGGTATGTACAAGTACCCAAGATACTTTCTATTGGCGAAGCCGAGCCTTGAATGTTGTTCAACCACGGCGAGCAGCTCTCCGTTTGTGGTTGAACAACATCAATTGTTCTCATCAATTAGGGGGACAAAACGTTTTAGTTTAGGAGTCTATCAATGCTTGGGTTAGAAGGATGTTGACAATGGACAACCGGGACGCCAACATACGAGCTGGGCTCAAGTCAATTCTCCTACCGTACAGATGCCATTACCGAAGTACCGAAGTACTGTTCTCACCAATTACTAGTATCTTCCTTCTGTTGAATATATATTTCCATAACTACAGCTCGGTGCTATGACACCCCTTGGTTTCTTTGATCCACTCCAGCTTTGCAAGGATGGTTCCCAGGCCAAGTTCGATTCCCTCCGCGAGCGTGAGTTGAAGCACGGCCGTGTTTCCATGCTTGCCGTTGCCGGATACCTCACGACCGCGGCCGGCGTTCGTTTCCCCGGTGCCGGGGACATCCCCGATGGCCTTGCCGCCTTCCCCGCCCTCATGAAGTCTTCCGACGGCATGATGGTGCTCTACCAGATGGCCGCCTTCTTCGTTATGGCCGAGATCTGCAACAGGGATGCCAGTGAAGTTACCGGAGTCACCCCCGAGTTTGTTGGCGATTACAGGAATGGCGCCCTTGACTTTGGATGGGACAAGTTCAGCGATGAAGAAAAGTTGAAGAAGCGCACCATCGAGCTCAACAATGGACGGGCGGCTATGATGGTGAGCTCTCTAGCTACGTAGTGGGGATCCTATTTATTTGTGGTTTGGGTTGCGTTTTGGCATTGGTTCTTTGGCCATGCGCAACATTTGCTTCTGTGCATTTCCTTTACACTTGCTTACTTCGACGTATCTCACACCCTTCGATATCATTTGCGCCGTTGACCATTACTACTTTGCAGGGCATCTGGGGCTTGGTCACTCACGAGCTTATGGGCGTCAGCATCCTTCCCGGCGGATACCTTCCGGGCCACTAAATTCAATGAACAAATTGGCTGTGTCTCCTGTGAAAAGGATTTATTGTTTCATGGTGAAGTACCTGTGCGATCGTTAGAGAGGACCGGTCATTGCTGGGTTGCTGGGTTTTCGTTTCAATGCAAGCTATCACAGTGGCGCGATATCCTGTGGTACCACGTAGCTACAATTCCAGGTGTTCTTTCCATATGTTTATAATCTTTTTTTGTCTTCAAACATGTGATCTACCTGAGAACTGAGTGAAATGGAATTATGGTCGCTTTACGTGTAGTAGCAGTACGACGTACCTAGATATCTATTATTCTTCATTTGTATTGCCAATGCTCGCATGAATGGAAGATCGGAATGAATCAAGCCAGGCAGATAGAGTTTCCTCATCGCAAAGGGCAAGCTGCAAGGACACCTGATCCCTGATATTTGCCAGATCAATGGATTCCTGATTCTTCCTTCTTCGGCGCATCTGAACTTCGACAAGTTCTTCTGCAAGTGCCAAGTGTTTTTCTCCTAATTCCAGCAGCTCTTGCGGTTCACAATCCTTGCTCCTCTCGCTGGTATTACCAGTCACGTCTCTATTGTATAAATCCATGTTGCGTAGCAGATGCGAAAGGTCCTCCTTGTTGGCAAGGCAGAGCAAAAGCGCATTCCTCAGATCATTGGGGAGGAAATTCTCACCGGTAGCTGACACGGTAACCTCAATCATGACCACTTCTGTGGCCTTTCGCAATGATGATCCTGCGGCAGCCTTTTTGGGCGCATCGTTGGTGGTTTTGGTATCAGTGACTTTCGTTCCAATTGCTTCGATAACTTTGGCAGCTGCTTCGGCAGCTTCTAGCCCGTCGTGAGTGCTTCCCTGATCAGAAAAGGCTCGGAATCCAAAGCGTGCTGCAATCATCTCACGGATCCGATCTAGTCCAATATCTTTGGCCGCAGGTGGAAGAGCGAGCCGAAGAAGGGAGCAATCGGTCCGATTTCTATTATTGAAGCGGTGGCTTGTTGGTGTCACGCCGTTCTCGCTGCCCAAACGACCTTCGTCGGCCGAGAGGATGCTCGTAATATCTTCAGCACAGTTGACAAACCCCGAGTTGAAGAGAAGCTGTGCATTGCTACGGGGCCCATAGTACATGGTGATTTCCTCGCCCGCATGGAAACATGGGACATTTGCCTTGGGACGGTTCGACGGAGTGTGGCAGATCAGGTAGCCTTTGCTTGGGATCTGTGTGCCGTCAACAGAATTATCAGCAAATTCACAATCAGTCCGGCAGGCCCTGTCACTGTCTTCGTGATTGATGATATCCCACAGAGGAACGAGCCCGTGCGCCTGCTCGATGTCGCTCCCGTTGCCTTCGGCGCTGTTGGCACCTCGCCTCGACGATGCGACAGGAAATGGTATCAGGTTCTGCCGCGTGTGAGCCGTCACTGTGGACCACCGAAAGAGCTCGAAGGTAAAGTCACGCGTCGGCATCAGCCCCTCGACCGACGATGACGATTCCTTGTGCGTCTCGTCAATTATCTCCCTCGCCTGGATGTAGTCCCAAACCAGCTTGGCTTGCATCATCACCGCCCGCTTCAGATGCGACGTCAGTGCGAGGCTCCGTCGCATCTCTTCCACTGACCAATATAGCGGAGTGGGCGGGCACGCTGGGAGGGTGTCAAGGTAGGGAGCAAAGATGGAGTCGCGGCCGCGATATCGCTCGTTGGCCAAGTACGTTATGAGGCAGAGGGGGCGGAGGGGTAGATCATGCTCCAGCGGACGGTTTGCGTCGAACGGCGGCGGGGGTACGGGTGACGAAACAGATTTTGAAGTCAGCACGTGGTCAAAGTAGGGACACATCATGGCATCGATAGGTATCTTGAGCACAACTTCTCCGTATGCAAGGTCGCGAGTCGCGAACAGGCCG
>Ga0115008_10005256_pt1 | contig 10703 bp, 8 predicted proteins | sample FraStrMetagenome_FD_87164 | JGI IMG/M metagenome (GOLD analysis project Ga0115008, IMG submission 87164) | Marine eukaryotic phytoplankton communities from Arctic Ocean - Fram Strait ARC3M Metagenome | ecosystem: Environmental > Aquatic > Marine > Oceanic | place: Fram Strait | collected 2012-06-18
CCAAACGCTCTGGCAAATGAGCCAAACAAATCGTATCACTACATCAGTCTGGATGACGAAGCCCCGGTTCCCCGTGGTCTTACCTCGCTTTCTTTTTATTAATTTGGGCACGATTATTTTATATTTTTTTTTGTCGTATTTTTTAAACCTGCAAAAAAAGCACAAATGACTTGAAATGCGTTTGGAATTTCTGTCAATTTTGCAAAGGCGTCAAAAAATTCTGTGGCGAAGTGATGTCGACCTTGGCGTGCCGCGCTCGCCTCGGAAGTGCCCTTCGGAATTTTGGCAACTTGAGGGATAGCAGGCTAGAAAAGAGCAGACGCAGAAGGGGATAAGTACTATCCGGAATTTCGAAAATATAAATCGTGCGAGGCTCCGCTTTTCCCATGGAAGCAGACTTGCTGGCGCGGCCATTCGGACACTAAGGCCCGCCCATTAGTCTACTAACGACGATATACGAACGAGTTAATTTACACCGTGCTGAATTTTCAGGTTGAGGAGAGACTCAGTTCTCAAATCGTAGTTTCAGAAAACGTTGACGGATTAAATAGGCATGACGATCCAGAACCATAAATGTACGTTAGCATGCACTCATCTTGAAAATGCACAAATAAATTCCAAATCACACCTCAAAACTCCTTAAAACTGCGGACGTTGAGTGGTCTCTTAGCGCAAGGCCCTTTCGGTTTCTGTTTGATAAACAGCCGCCGGAATTGACTAATTAGTTCGTCTTCGTATTTCCATCTCTCGTAGAATCCGATTGAAGCGCTAACGTGTGAAAGTTGAGAGAGTGCTCGAGTTTTTAATGAAAATTATTATTACAGATGTAAGTTGCAATATTGGGAACTCGGCCATCTGGGCTTGCTTTTATGAAAGAACGCTCCAAAAACACATAATCTCATTTTCGAACTCATTTTCGTGAGCGGTACTTTATTGCATAAAATTCAAATTATTACGACAAACGAAGCCACCAGACGCTTTCTCTCAAAAAAACAACTGAATCAACTGACGGGGAGACATAAGGGAAGAACATCAACTGAAAGGGATATGATGAGCATTATTGTCGTTAGCATAAGCAAAATAACTAAATCACCATTTAATTAAAAAATTCAAATAACAAAACCTTTATCTGGATCACGAAAATAAAGCTCATTCTCTAAAATCATTCTTTTTAAGCGGATCTTCGAATTTTTTGTTTTTCTTTGATTCATTTTTATGAAATTTGCATTGTTATAAATTTATTCGGCAGCGCTACTGCTCGTGTTTGTGAAGCAAAAATCAGCTGGAATTTCCGAAGTCGCGCGGGCCCTTTCGCATATGCGTGTATTGTGGGAATAGGCTCTTTGTCCTTTCTGAAGTCTTCACACGGCCGCAGAAAATGTTGGACGCGACATTTTTCGTTTAGAATTTACATAATTAAAAATCGCTCTAGAACAAAGAACCGCTCGCTCGTTACTTCTATTGTCTACTTCCATTAGCCCCAAAAAGGTAGAGCACTTGGCCGCGCGTGAGACTCAATAATACGGACACTCTTTTGACACTCAAAGCGCGACAAGAGTCGGAAACTCATTTGAATCCAGAGCCGAACAAACTTTTTTCAAGCGAGAAATTTTAATCAACACGCCTAGTCATCTTTTAACCCGTTTTAGGCACGAAAATCCATCAAGCTCAGAGCAGAAGTCCCAAGGCTCTCCAACGCCTACTCCGTCTCCGTCTTCGTTTGACAAATCAACTCTAAGTGGATCGACGGGCCACTCGATTCCTGAAACAAACTCGACTGTTCTTCATCAAAAAGAAGCATTTTCGTCTCTGAAAGCTGACAGGATCTCAACCTATTCTGCACCAAGCAGCAGTCCGTATCCGATATCGAAAGTTCAGGACTCAACAAGGTATTCTATCTCATCATTTGCGTCCATCAAAAATCATTCAGCGATGATGGAAACTTAGTCATCGACGACGATCATAACGGAAAACCAAAGCGTCCTCGAACAATTCTAACAACTGAACAGAGGTGGATTTTGCAAGATTGTTCCTAATAAAATTATTGTTATAGAAAAAAATTCAAAGCCTACTTCGATTCTGGAGGGGAGAAACCATCTCGTAAGATTCGTGAAAAACTTGCTGCAGAAACGGGACTGACAGCGAGGGTAGTACAAGTTTGGTTTCAAAATCAGCGAGCGAAGGTGAATATTCTTTTCAATTGATTAGATTCAAAATTTTATAGAAAAAGAAAATGGCGAAAAAGGAGCAATCAGTCGATCTCGGACATCATGGACTCATGGATCCAAGGCGTGACTTTTACGGATATTCGGCTGGGCTTTCATCAGGCTTTGACTCTTACTACTCTGCTGACTTTCAAGCTCAGGTGCGTGTTTTCTTGAAGCACCAATATAACTATTTTGAAGGTTGCTGCAACAGCAGCTGCAGTAGGTGCCACACCTCAATTCCACGGAACATCTTACTCGTCGACATTTCCGTCGGCTTATCCGGTTTGCGTTTTTACTAGAATTTCGCATCCTAACAATCTTTCATTAGCCTTCGCCGTATGGACTCCCACAGCCTCATCCTTCACCATTTTCGCATCTACCGGAGCCACCGACAGCGGTCAGTAAAAAATTCTCTTCCTTGATTTCACGAGAATATTAGGGGCTGCAATCCTCAGCTTTTTCTTCCCCACCTTCTTTTGGGTACCCGAGCAGTGCGCCTTCAATCTCCTCGCCAAGTTTCCCTGCCTTTTTGCCTCCCACGTTGTCTTCAGTGAATTTCAATCATGAGCTACCGCCCCAAGAAAGCGAACCGGTAATTTCAAGCACTATAGAAACGAGAGAACTGCCGATCAAAAACGAACAAATTCTTGATCAAACTGCTTTGCAAAGATAGTTCAAGCAATCTTTATGCAAATTATAAATAAACTTTCACACAAAAACTCAAATGTTTAACTGATTTTCGGTTCTTGACATTATTCATAAATTCTCATTTCTCGCCAACTAATTATCGCCGAATTTACAGTTTCGAGAGCCGTCAATAACGGCCCATCATTGCACCGCAATATTTTTTCATACTCGACCATTAAAATCTTACGATGAGCACTTCCTGGTGTCGTAGACAAGAGCTCTTTACGATTTATTCTGCATGTGGGATTTTCCCTCTTGCTCCTTGAAAATTGTCGAGGACCTGTGAATGGAAGCAGCAGTCATTATAAATCTTGTAATATTTGTTAATTCTTATAAGGCCTTTATAAGGGAATGCTTCCCTTTAGGAGCAAGACTCCCTGAAAATGAAGGTAAAAGTCAGAGATTTTTCGGAATACAAATTTTCAATTCAGGTTCTTCTCTCGCTTTTCGGAGCGCTTATATCAGCACAACAATGCTCATCCGAAGTTAAAGACTTGACAATGACCCCAGGAGCAAATGGCGAAGACGTAGCACGTGCTACTTTTGCCAAAGTTTGGGATGAAGTTTCAACATGGAATGCAAAATATGAGGAACGAGACTTTTTCATCCGCTATGCTTATGCTGATTCAAGTTTTGGTAAGGAAAACTTGTTGATACTCCGTTTCAGATTTTAAGGTTCTATAATGCACCATCCGATTCAACAAATTTGGTCCATTTCCGAAGGTCAATTCAACTCCACGAAGACAGTTGCAGTAAAGAACAAAGTTTCCAGCACATTCAACGTCGACTGGGACCATCTTGAGTATGATGAGCTAACAATCCCTACCTACTCGGCACTGGCTCTTTTTTTATACCTCGAGCACAGTAATGAATTTCCAATCCCATTTTCAATCGACGATCAAGCAGAAATCTACAATAGGATCACTAATTTTCCCGTTGACGGCTTCAAAGACGGAGTTAATGATATCGATCAGATTACGCAAAACGAGTGTATGACGATGGCTCTAGATATCATCTTCGTGGTTGACGAGTCTGGCTCCGTCGGCCTTGATAACTTCGAACTCGTGAAAGATTTCCTCTGGGACTATGCTTCTGACAGTAACATCGCCTCGGATGCTACACGCATCGCCATCCGACCATTTTCAAGCGGAAGCTATCTCTACTTTTCCCTCAATGATTTTAAGACAAAAAATATCCTCAACGAGATAAAAAGAATGCCCTACAACGGAGGCGGAACCAACACAGCAGGAGCTCTCGATAGTGCCCTTACTGACTACGACAGCCGACAGGAATCTGTAAAAGTAATGGTTACAGTAACTGATGGTGCTAGCCAGTCTCTTGCCGAAACGACAGCTGCTGCGAATCGGGTTAAAAACGATCCGAGAAATATCCAGTCCTTTGCTATCGGAGTTGCCGGAGCCAATCTTGTCGAGCTCAATGCAATCGCAACATCAACAAGCCATGTTTTCATGCTGAACGGTTGGACCGACTTTGAACCGATAAAGCAGAACCTTCAAAGTATGATATGTGCAGGTAATATCGAAAACAACAACGGTGGAGACACACAAGTCGGTGGTAGCGCAGGAACTCCTGGAAAGATCACGATGAAAATTGGAATGTCAGGCAAAGACAACTACGACTTTATGGCCGATGCTCCACTAACATTCTTCTTCCACCGAAGCAATCCATCGCCTGGTCCAGCAGCGTACGAGAAGACCTTAAATGTAACTCCAGCTAATGTCAACCAGTGGATCAATCACAACATCGGCCCTGGATACACTTACGTCTACTTGTCAGCATATAACTACAAACCGAGTAAAGCACTCGTGTCCCTCCGAATCAACGTCGGTGGTACAGATAGTCCGCTTGATCCTGCTCCGAAACTTTGCCAGGAGAACGCATATTGCGATGCTAGCGGATCATGCAATTGCCATGATCAGTATTCACAGGACGCGGACAGCGGAGAATGTGTTTTTGACCGATGTGCGAGCGTTGACTGTTTCAACGGTTACAGCTGCGCTCCTGCTACAGGATCGTGCTTTTGCCCTGACGATCATTTGGAGCTCGACGGAAACTGCTACGCAGCAGAATGTCCCGAAACTGCAGTCAAAGTTTACGTAAGTGCTTCATTTTGATAAAAACTATAGAAAATTTTTTTAGGAGAATGAGTTTGGATACGCGATGGGAGAGTTGAGCTCTCCATGGCGCGAACACGGAGCGCTTTACCCAACTAACTTCGACTGTACTTATGAGTTCGAGACAATTCGTGCTGAGGGGAGCTGCTACGAAGTTCTTCTTGAGCATCCTTTTGGAATCGAGGCCTCATCAGGTTGCCAAAATGACCGCCTTGAAATCCACGGCGTTATCAATTCTGATCAAGGTAAGCACCGATTTATTTTACCTGTTGTAAAATGAATAAGGACAATTGTAATAATTTTTATTCTTTTCAAATGATATTATACATACTAAAGCTCCCTGCTCAGTAAACATGGACCATTCTGGACCAAACGAAGGCAATATTGCAGTTATGTGCGGCGACGCTTGCGTCGCTGAAGGCGGATGGGTTGGAAAAGTTTGTGGAGACAAACTCAAAATTCGATTCAAGTCTGATCACATGGTTGAAGACATTGGCTGGAAAATAAAGTGGGTTCTACGACCGGCGGAAGATTGCGCCTGCTTTTGCGAATGCGATGGCTGCTAAGAATGATCAATAAATAAATTTTAGTCATAAGCTTTGTTAAATATATATTTTATTCGGTGAAATTTTTAATAGAGAAGTTAAAAATTTAGTTGTCCTGGTAAATTTTCTTAATCCAATCATAGGCTGCTCGCACGACGAAAGGCTTGAAAATTATTATGTTATTGAGTCAGATAAACCCTACAATAGCGGTATAGAACGGGACGCTCCACGAAGCTCTTGCGTCGTGATATGCGATCACTTCATTGAGAATGTCGACGTAATTTGTGTCGTTCCTTCGAGCGTTGAGAACTATTTGGGCATCTTGGTCATTCTTTGTGCATCGGTAGAGAATATCTAAAAGAGTTTCAATCGAGAATCTTTAAGGACTTGACGCACCAACGACATTTGAATTCCAGCAGCAGGATGCCCCCACACACTCGGACTCTCCCCAATCTTTAACAGATTATTTTAAATAGATCAAAACGTCTTAATTTACCAAGTGTTTGGTTGCCTCCGCACTGGATACGATTTAAAGTGGTGCACGTGCTCGCAAACGCGATCGCGAAGACGGAGAAGTACCTCAGTAGCATTCTCTTTTAGTAAATTATTATCTGTTTTTTTTATCTTGAGCATCAATTTTGTTCTAGAAGCTTTGAGCTCGCAACTAAGCTCGATTCATCAAATTTTGTCAAACGGATGCATCTTATTTGCATCTATCAGCAAGGCCTTTTTCTTAATAGCTGACTCTCATTTTAAAGAATTTATCTTATCTGAGAATAACGCGATGATATCAGCTTTATTTTATCTTTTTTATCTAATTGAGTGCTATTCCAATTACGAGTCGTATAATATTGACCCCTGTAACTTACCGAGACTGCCTAAGCATCACAATGATAGTCAGATGGTCAGACAATCTGGAATCTTATTTATCAAACGAATTCCAGGTTTTGACGAAGATTCGTTTATTTTGAAAGTTATTTCGAAATACGATTTCCGAGGATTTATGCTTCTTGCCACATCTCAAGGTATTTTTTTCCAGAAACAACAAATAAACAAGTGTAGGAGAGCCAACTGGCATATTTGAATCGAAAAATGGAACTGTTTATCAGTGTTCGATGATAATGCACAAGAATAAATCCTACAAGAAGTCAATTCAGGCAGTTTGGGTAAGTCATCTTTTTATTACTTTTGAAACATAATTATTAAGAGAAGTAGCGAAAAACCCACAGACATTACTTTTACTGTCATCCTCGTCAAGAATTATTTCGAAAACTGGACGATGGAGGAAGTATCTATCAATTTACGGAACAGCACTGATGATCCAGAAACCACAACTCATTTCGCGACCGTCATAACAACGGTACAGCCAGCAGTTGAGAAAGAATCGACTGCGGAGAGTATTTATGGGCCTCTACCCGAGATTCCGACTGAAAGCAAGGAAGAAAAACGGGACGATTATGTCTTTACTCTGAAAATGGTTCTTTCTTTTTGTTCGGCAAGCTTTGCCTTTCTTCTCATACGGTAACCATAATTTATTTTATAAATGAAATAATTTTTTTATTATAAAATTTTCAGCCATATTAGACTAGTGCTTCGATCAAAAAAGTACGAAGTCTATCAAACTCAGCACATCCACCGAATTACAAACGAGTATTTTACTCCGACAGAGTCCATTCAAAGCTCTGTACGTCGATAAATTATTGTATCTGATTGCTATAATATCTGACTCATTATTTTTTTAATACAGGCAGCTTAATTTAAAGAGAAGTCTCTCGGGAGCAAGTTTCTTCTTGAATTCTTTGATTGTTTGAATCTTGTTGCAATTCTTGTCTAAAAGTCTTTGATTTTCTTGGCTTCAAGATCGTTGATCGTAAGAAAAAGGTTACTTTATCTTCGTTTGCAGCTGCAGCTCCATAAAATCCTTCTTTGATGTTAAAAATCGCAGACTTTTTATTAATTTACCTAAAAGAGCTGTCCCCACCAATAACAATATCACGCCTGTCAATTCACTCGTGTTTTCACACCAGCAATTATCGCATTTATTTTTGATAACCGAGTCCACACAACTCAGTAAAGCAGTTGCTGAAACAGTTTAGCTCCAACAATGAAGTGTTTTCACTACCTGTTATACATAAACCAAAACCACTTATTAAAAATAACGCAGAAATTACTTCTCCAGGCTTCATGTTCAACGTTCCTCTTTTTTTATTTTAATCTTCTCAGCTCAGGCGATATGAAACGTATTTACTTTCCTGGCATGAATCGTAAAACGCCAGGCCAAAGAAAGAGCGTTCATTATTTTCAGCGTGAGCTGAGTAATTTTGACAACAATGAAGCAAGCCATTAACAATGTCAACAGTTATTAAATATTCAGAAAGGATTTCCGTTCGACTATTTTAGTTTCTTGCTCTAATTCTTTATGAGTTTCCAGAGTTTATTGCATATAAGAATTGAATAATAAACAGCTATGAGTAGTCAATAATTGTTTTTCCGTTTTCGGAACGTATCCGCATCTTGATACCAAGTTTTTTGAAATTTTCTTGCTCAGTTTTGGTTATACTTTGAGTTCTTATCGGTGACTTCGGGTGATCGGTTGGTTCAGCGTTCTCAGTTTTTGTTTTCCTCGAGCATTTGTGTACGTTAATTTCGGGTAGAATCGAAGACTTGATCTTCAGCATTGGAAAAACCCCAGAGCGGTGGAAAAAGTGGTAGCCGTTCTCAACCCAGAATCGCTTGTCTCGGAGCAAAATTGTAAGTCTTGAACGTGAAGCAATGTATCTAATCTTTAGATCGTCGATTTTCGGCGCCCATTCATTCTCCATCGTAATCATATCTGAGCGCATCTTGTATGCAGGGTTGTATTCAGGATCTGAGAGTTTTCTTATTTTTCTCTTTGCGGATCTGTCCTCTGCAGATTTTCGTCCTCGCTTTCCCCGTTTACGCGCTCTTCTCGGGATATAATCAGCTGGAAATACTTCTTGATGATCTTGAAGCAGGCATGTTTTTACTTTGAAAGCTGGAAAGTCTGTAGTTGACATGAAAAAATGATATCCGTCTTTGCAATGGAACATTTTTTTCGCCAGAAGAATCTTTATTCGGCACAGATCTCCTATTCCCTTGTACTTTTCATCTCCACATTCGAGACTATTCTCAAGAACAACATAATCAACGCGCTGCTGCGTTGTCGAGGAAATGTCTCTCGTGGCTCCCACCTTCGCATCAGATATCTGACCTCTGCTACAAAGAGTGCCATCTGTAAAATAGTTCCTCGGGATTGATTTGATTTTTCCCTAAAATCAATTGAAACGCAGGCTTGATTCAAATGCACTTACGCTTTCCTCGGAGATCGCCCAAATATTGGCGTTTTTCTTTGCTCTTTCTATACGAGCTTTCTTCTGTGCTTCAGAATTTTTAGAATTGAGAGTCTCCTGCAGGTCATCAGATGCATCTGAAAACTCATCTGAGGAATCTGCAATGATATTATTAGTTTCTGACATATGTTTATCTAGAACTAAAGTTAATGATTCTGCGAAAGTCACAACAAAGACATTCTAGAGTTCTTATAAAATCAGCAGCGCAAGCAAGACTCTCGATGTTGAATGAAATCATGGAAGAGAAAAGCGATTCGGGTCAATAAGAGTTTTATTTTCATTTTTGAGTGAAAAATTCAATCTTGACAGAGTTGCGGATTTTTATTCAATTTTCGTTACTTTCTTTGGTCTTCGTTTTCGATATCGTCGCTTGTGAATTGGAGGCTGTCGCGGCGGGTCTTCATTATCTGATCCAGAAGAAGGCGGCTGCTCCTTCTCAATTTTCTGGAGCTTTTGTTTTTGCTCTTCTTTTCCAAGAAAGTTCTTGATAAAATCAAGGTGAATACCCTGTTCTTCGTACATTTTCGCCTTCAGCATCGGACGCAGTTTGTCAGCTTTCTTTTTCGCTGCCTTTTCCTTTTCTGGGTTTCGGATGAATTCGTAGTAGCGAACGCAGAGTTCACCGAGAGAAATACACTCGCCGCATTTTGCCATAACATGGCCAGCGTCATGATGAATTTGCCGCTTCGGGAGCTGATCCTCAGATGCGTCGTTTGCTGTCTTGCTTTCGATAGATTGCTGAGGTACGGTTGCTGAGTTATCACCGGATCCAGAAGTCGCAGAGCTAGGCTGATTGTTGTTTGCATCAAGAGTCACGTCCGCAAGTTCAGAGCAAATACTTGAAGATGCTATCGTGGTGACATCTTCGTAATCGTGCTCTTCATGGATATTTGATTTAAATCTAACTATCAAAGAAAGTACCTATGACGTGAACTGGGTGACATTTTGTGTCACATCGTCGGCACTGTTGCCAAGAGCCTTTGAATGCAACGGCCGACTTCCAAATTTTACCACACTTTCTGTCTTTGCGACCTATAAGAGTTATATGAGCTTGATAAAACCACGAGAGCTATACCTTGGCATTCATAAGTTCCTAATAGAAATCCATTTTTCTTTTTTTGCTTTGTTTTGTGGTAGCGAGCGATCTTCGTACACTCTGGGCACTGTTGATCCTCCATCTGAAAATTTTAAAATACCTCTTTGTACCGTATACAGTATTCAGGGAACTTACTTTATAGGCGATACTGCCCCACTCATTGTTACAGGTCTCATCACTGCATTTAAAAAATCTCTTCAAAACGCCCATTTTTAGGGGAGTTTATAAATAAATTTAATTTTTTTTGTAAGATGCGTTTGGATCAAAACTCGTTTTTATTCCGAAACGCTTTCCCTTTTCACCGCCTTGCCCCTTCATTTTTTTTTATTTCTCAGCACGTTTTTTTGTTTATTTAGCATAAAGAAGGGAAACTCCGAATGAATCACTATTTCATTTTATTGCATGTTTGAATTCTATTTGCAACGCTTTAGAAGCTTTTTAGCTTTCCCTTTTATCTACAAGACTCGTTCAAAAATTTAGAAATCCTCGGGGAAAGATTTTTAATTTATCAAGATTATTGGGCTCTTCTTTGATTTCCCGTGTTCGACGAGTTTCAATCAAGATCGTTGAAATCAATAATGACTTCATTTTAATCTTGCTGATTGACAATATAAATTTTCGAAGAAAGAAAACTCCACAATCGATCCTGTACTTACCCGATA
>Ga0115008_10005257_pt1 | contig 10703 bp, 11 predicted proteins | sample FraStrMetagenome_FD_87164 | JGI IMG/M metagenome (GOLD analysis project Ga0115008, IMG submission 87164) | Marine eukaryotic phytoplankton communities from Arctic Ocean - Fram Strait ARC3M Metagenome | ecosystem: Environmental > Aquatic > Marine > Oceanic | place: Fram Strait | collected...
CAACGAGAGCAGCGACACTGTTTAGCTTAAAGTTAGTTCCTGAATGAATGTGGAGTAAATATGGCACTATCCCAGACTGGCGTTCGACTACGACTTTCATCTTTGTAGAGCGCTGGAACGCATGTATCGGTTCGCCCGGTTATTAGCTATGATTCCTGAGACGCTTAAGTAAGCTGGTTAAGAGAAACGTAATAGCGGTGACGCACACGATAGATGGACCCGCAGGCGTATCGAGCACATATGCTGCCCGAAGACCTATAATCGTGGACAGCATCCCGATCAAACCAGTGGCGATGGCCATACCTTCGGGCGTCCGAGACAAAGGGCGTGCTGCTGCCGCTGGAATTATTAACATAGCGGCAATGAGCAGCACACCAACCACTTTAATAGCAACAGCAACTGTAATTGCTAGTGCAATTGTCAATACGAGCTGCTCACGCTTCGGATTGATCCCGTTTGCATAGGCGAGATCCGCGTTAAGTGTTGAGGTTAATAGGCCCGACCAACGCCAGCCGATCAGCGCGACAACAAGTGCTGCCCCGCCCCAGATGACTGAAAGGTCCCCGCGTGAGACGGCAAGAATATCACCAAAGAGATAGGCCATTAGGTCAATCCGTATGCCGGAGAGAAAGGACACCGCCACAAGCCCAAAGGCGAGTGCAGAATGCGCAAGGACCCCCAGCAAAGTGTCCATAGCATAGCCTTTCCCAGACAACACGCTGACAACAAGCGCCATTAGCAAGGCTACAACTACCGCCCCCACGAACACTGACAGCGAGAACGCCAAAGAGAGTGCAACACCAAGAATTGCTGCATGCGCAGTGGCATCTCCAAAATAGGCCATGCGACGCCAGACCACAAAGCAGCCTAAAGGTGCTGCGGCAAAAGCCACACCAATTCCTGCAAGCGCGGCACGCACCATAAAATCATCGAACATTACTCTGCGCCCTGGTTGTGATTATGACAATGATCGCCATGATCGTGGCCATGGTCGTGTTCATGGCGGTAAAGTGCCAGCGCACCTCCGGTTCCCGTGCCGAACAAAGCCCTATATTCTGGTGCTGATGCTACCGCTGCCGGTGCTCCTTCGCAGCAAACATGACCATTAAGGCAGATAACACGGTCAGATGCACTCATCACAACATGTAATTCATGGCTAATCATAAGGACTGCGCAGCCAGTGGCCTGTCGCACAGTTTCTATCTGCTGGTAAAAAGACGCAGAACCGCGTTGATCAAGCCCCTGTGTTGCCTCATCTAAAAGTAACAAATCAGGTTTTCCTATTAACGCCCGAGCAAGTAAGACCCTTTGGAATTGACCGCCTGAAAGCTGTGAAAGTTGCTCTTTTTTCAATTCGGGTACACCTGCTTGTTTCAGTGCATAATCAATATCTGCAACTGCAACACCTCCTGGTAATTTCAAGAATCTTGAAACTGTGATCGGTAAAGTATCATCAATGTGGAGCTTTTGTGGGACATACCCGATCTTGAGGCTGCTAGCCTGAACGATACGGCCTTCTGACGGTTTGATCGCACCTATGATCGCCCTGAGCAAACTAGTTTTACCTGATCCGTTTGGACCAACAATTGTTACAATTTCATTAGGCTCGATACGCAACGACACATCTGATAGTGCTGTCCTTGCGCCGTATCGAACGTTAAGTCCTTCAACCTGAATAAGGCTCATGAATCGGTCTTATTTATACATGATGGGCAGATACCTTCAGCCTCAATGATAGTTCGCTCAATCTTAAAGCCGGTGGCGCGTGCCACCTCGCGCAATGCACTTCGTGCTGAGGAAGATAACTCTTCGGCAACGGCATCGCACAACCGACAGATCATAAATGCTGGTGTATGAGAATGGTTAGTATTGGCACATGCTATGAAGGCATTTAAGCGTTCGATTTTATGGGCCAAACCATTTGTTACAAGAAAATCCAAGGCTCGATACGCTATTGGGGGTTGCGACCCAAATCCATCTTCGCGTAGCCTGTCCAATATAGTGTAAGCGCCTAAGGCGCGATGATCTTGAAGTAAGATCTCTAGCACCTTGCGTCTCACAGGCGTAAAACGAAGACCGTCCTCTGCGCAACGCGCGTCAGCTGCAGCAAGCGCATCACTCATACATGTGCTATGATCGTGCTGCGCAAATCCTAATGGATATTTTGCCGCATTCAATTTTCTTGTCTCGCTTGTCATGTTATTACGTTTCGTCTAAAGGAGTTGTAATGTTATATAATCACATGGAGGCCTTGATGTCTAGAAAACTTTTTACTCTTTCCCTTACTGCAACTTTGATGGGGGGTACTGCATACGCAGACACGCCGCAGGTGGCAGTGGATATTGCTCCTGTGCATTCCTTGGTCGCGCGGGTTATGGATGGTGTAGGCACGCCTGATTTAATTATTCAGCCTGGTGCAAGTCCACATGAGTATAGTTTACGTCCGTCTGAGGCTGCCGCATTACAAAACTCTGATCTTGTATTTTGGATTGGGCCCGATTTGACCCCGTGGCTGATGGATACGATTGAAACGTTAGCTAAAGACGCCTCTGTCACTACTTTATTAGACCTAGATGGAACGGTTCAATTGGATTTTAGAGAAAGTGCGTTATTCGAAGTCCATGATCATAAAGACCATGACGACCATGATGACCATGACGATCATGACGATCATGACGACCATGATGACCATGACGATCATGATGACCATGATGATCACGATGTAACGGCTGGGCATGATAAGCACGATCATGGTGGCCATGATCCACACGCATGGTTGTCACCAAAAAATGCAATGACTTGGCTGAACGTAATCGCAGGTCAGCTTTCTGCCGTAGACCCTGACAACGCAGGAACTTATTTTGCAAACGCCGCGGCAGGCCGTACAGAGATTGAATTGTTGATTGGTGAAGTCACAGCAACTCTTGACCGTGTCCGTGGGGGTAGCTTCATCGTGTTCCATGACGCGTATCAGTATTTTGAAATGGACTTTAACTTTCCCGCATCTGGTGCAATTTCTGTCAGCGATGCGTCTGATCCAAGTCCGGCGCGTATCACAAAAATCCGAGACCGAATTGCCAAACAAGGAATAGATTGCGTTCTTGCCGAACCGCAGTTCAACCCTGATCTGATTGCAACTGTTCTTGACGGAACAGATGCGCAGACGGGGATCCTTGATCCGCTTGGATCTGATCTAGAGCCGGGCTCATCGCTATACCATGAGCTGATCCGAAACATGTCAACCGCTCTTGCAAGTTGCATGTAGGTTCATCTATTTAATACATAATAGGGCTGAAAATTGAGGTGCAAATTCTCAGTGTTACACAAATTTTGGGTTATAATGCTCTCTGCGATGTGCCTTGGTGGCGTCACCAAGGCACATCCACACGTTTTCGTTGATGCGCGCACTGGCTTTATTTTTGGAAGCGATCAGCAGTTGGAAACGATCAAAATTTCGTGGCGTTATGATGAGTTTACAACGCTTGTTTTGTTTGAAACCTTAGAATTGGATCAGGATCAAGACGGTCAATTGAATGATGCTGATCGCGTTAAAATTTTAGAAGGTGAAACTAACTGGCCTAAAGATTATAAGGGTGACATCTACCTTGAAGTTTTAGGACAGGACTATCCTCTGGGACGCCCCGAAGCCGCGGCCGTGATGCTAAATGCCAATCAAATTGAGGTCTCATTTGATCTGCCATTGTCGCAACCAGTCTGAGTTGATAGCGCGCCCATATTTTTGCGCCTCTATGATCCGTTTTTTTATTTCGCCTACACGATTGTATCTGCGAAAGCTTCGCCTGATCTGCCTGAAGATTGTGAAGCGCAAATTGTACTTTTTGAGCCAACGGCAGCAGAAAGCATCGTACAAGACAAACTGGCCGCACTGGGGCGTGAAGACAGATCGGAAATAGAAAATGTTGGCCGACTCTTCTCTGATGAGGTGCAGTTGACATGTGGTTAAGGTTTAGTGTGACCGTTCTCTGTATCTTGGCTATCGCCGCCGCAGTCTGGAATATTGTGCCATGGTTTGAAATTCAACGATGGGCGGTTGGTGAACAACGCACGTTCCAGAACGTGATGGCTGGTGCGCTTAGGGGTATTCAAGCAGGTAATCCGAAGGCTGTCTGGACATTGTGCAGTGCAACGGCCGCTTATGGCTTCTTCCACGCTCTGGGACCAGGGCATGGGAAAGTCCTGATTGGCGGAGCGTCCCTTGCCAGTGGCGCAACTCTAAAACGGTTGAGTATCCTAACTTTTATATCCAGTTTAGCACAGGCCGCGACAGCAATATTTTTGGTCGGTGGTCTCTACTTTATTCTGCAAATAGGGTCTGCTGATTTGACTGACCTTACGGAGACCTGGCTTGCACCTGCGAGTTACGTGGCCATTGCCGCAATTGGAGCTGTGTTAATATTTCGTGGCGCACGCTGCTGGTATCAAATCAGCCAAGTCAAGCAGGACACACACGGCTGTTGTGGTCACTCGCATGGCCCAAGCTTCGATGACGTGGCAACTCTGACTTCAACACGCGACGCCGTTGCATTGATCGCCAGCATCGCGATAAGACCTTGTACCGGAGCGTTATTTGTTCTGGTGATTGCAGCCCGTTTCGATGCATTCGCGGTCGGGTGTTTAGCAGTGGTCGCGATGGGCCTTGGGACCGCAGTTTTTAATCAGATGGTAGCTACCTCTGGCGTTGCCACGCGGCGGTTGATCGGTCTCGGTGCCCGCGACACCAAAGGTATGCAAGCCATCTCAGCAACGCTGCATCTGACCGTAGGGTTCATGATCATAGCCATCAGCATTGGTATGCTGTTGCCCTAGTTGGACCACAGAGTTTTACTATCAAATCGTTGTTGTGTGATAATTTATTAATATGAAAAAGCATGAGTAAAATGAGAAATAAATTAGATGCAAACGACACTCGCTTACCTGTTACCCTACTGACAGGATTTCTTGGTGCGGGAAAAACAACACTTCTAAATGCTATTATAGCTCAGTCAACCGGACCTAAGATCGCTGTCATCGTGAATGAATTCGGAGAAGCAGGGCTTGACCATGATCTGATCGAGACCTTGGACGAAGAAGTTGTCTTGATGAAATCTGGCTGCCTCTGCTGTTCCATTCGCGGTGACTTGTCGCGTACCCTGCAAAATTTGGCTGACCGCAAACAAGAAAGTCGCCTGGCCTTTGACCGCGTGATAATCGAGACAACGGGCCTCGCGGACCCCACCCCTATTCTACATACGTTCTTAGTTGATCCTTATCTGGCACGAAATTTCCGCATAGATGGGGTTGTCACGGTGGTGGATGCAGCAACAGGTCCGGACACGCTTGACCGTCAGTTCGAAGCCGTTTCGCAAGTCGCGATGGCGGACTTGCTTGTACTAAGTAAAGTCGATCTGGTGTCCAAGAGCAGGTCAGGGGCACTCAATATACGGCTGCGAGCCCTCAACCCTACAGCAGATATTCTGCGGGCAGATCATGGTGTGGTACCAACCGCAGCCCTTTGGGATTTGAGTGGCATGCGCCCTCAGGGAACATCAGAACAGGCCATGGCATGGTTGATACCACCTGCACCTGCATTTGTTTCCAAAGATCCATTTAATAATCTTTCAGGTCTAGCCCCGTCTTCGGTACCCACAGCCCCACTGTCCAAACACGATGCGCGGATTGGATCGGCGTCCATTGTCCTGAACGACCCAATTCCTCCTGATGCGTTTGATCGTTGGCTCGACACACTCATCAGTCTGCGCGGGCCTGACATCCTGCGCGTGAAAGGGATCGTACATCTTATCGGCATTGAGATGCCGTTCGTGTTTCACGGTGTGCAGCATATTTTTGATCCACCGGTGCCCCTTCACGACTGGCAGGGCAAAACCTGTCAATCGCGCATCGTTGTTATTGGCCGCGACATCACCCGTTCAGAGCTTGTCTACAGCTTTGAGATGCTGCGCACTCTTCAAACTGCGGAAACTGTTTGAAGATATGCCTACGATAACCCAACAATTAATGTCACTATCCTACACCTGCGGTTTCGAATTGAGTGGTCAGGCGAAACTAGGCTGGTCTTGGCTTCGGATAAAACCTTTTGCTTCGATAAAAGTGATTAGCAATCTTGGAGCAACGAAACTTAAAAAGTGACGACGTACAGCAGATCCGATGATGACCTACGATCTGTTACCTGAACCTCTTTGAATTTTGCTTTCGCTGATCGTTTGGAAACTGGGAACACACAATTCGCCTCGATGAACATGTTGTTGGTTGTTGGGCCTGGCGCGTGAGAAGAAACAACTATCGTGCTGAAGCTCTACACCATCAAATAGGCATGAGCTGAAACTATGAGATTAAACTTGCTTGAGATTGGTGGGGCTAATCCGAAGCTTCTCTAGTGATGAAACATTCTCGGTTTTGCTACTTTCAAACGAGCCTTGAAGTGCGCCTGTATGGTGTTTGGCGTCCCCCCATCGGTTAGAACCGGCCAATTATCTGACAAAATATATTTTTTGTCACCCAAGAGCATAGCCGGCGCCGCGGATGGTGCGGAGTGGGTCATCACCGCCATATTGCGTAAGCGACTTTCGCAAGCGGCCCACATGCACATCGACTGTGCGGCTGTCGACATAGATATCTCGGCCCCAAACCTGGTCTAAAAGTTGCTCGCGAGACAGCACCCGGCCATGCTTTTCGATAAAGGTCGTGAGCAATTTGAATTCTGTTGGCCCTAGTTTTATTTCCATCCCTGCCCGAAAAACTTTGTGGGCGGCTGCATCTAAGATAATATCTTGAAAGCGCAATTGCGCGCCTAATAGGCTTGCTCTGTGTCGGCGCAATTGGGTTTTTAAGCGCGCCATTAATTCTATAATCGAGTAGGGTTTGGCAACATATTCATCGGCGCCAATATCCAAGCCTTGCACTTTGTCGGCCTCTTCAGATCGTGCCGACAGCAAGATAATTGGAATGTGTTTCGTGTCTTGATGTGCGCGCAGCCGACGACAAACTTCCAATCCTGACAACTTTGGCAACATCCAGTCCAAGATCAACAAATCGGGCAGATTTTCTTGTGCCAATAGCAGACCCTCTTCACCGTTGTCGGCCCATAGCGCTTCAAACCCGGCCTTTTGCAAATGGTAAAGCAAGATTTCGCGCTGTGCTGGTTCGTCTTCGACAATCAGTATTTTGGGACGCGCCTGCATGTCCTATTCCTGAGATAATTTTACGTCGACTGAGGTGAGATCGCCCTTGGGGCGGTCTTCGCTGGGCATTTGACCGGTGACGACAAGTACCACCTGTTCTGCAATAGAGGTTACATGATCCCCCATGCGTTCGATGTTTTTCGCTATAAAATGCAGATGAAGGCACGCCGTAATATTGCGCGGATCCTCCATCATATGTGTCACAAACTGCCGAAACAGGCCATTGTAAAGTTCATCGACGTCATTATCGCGGACGATCACATCTTTGGCCAATTCAGTGTTGCGTTGAACATAAGCATCGAGACTGTCTTTGAGCATCAACTGAACTTCACGCGATAAGCGTCGAAGGGAGCTGGATGAGTTTTCGATATTTGGCAACTGCAGCAATAGGTGCGTGCGCTTTGCCATATTTTTTGCATAATCGCCGATACGCTCCAAGTTTCCGGCAACTTTTAAGATTGACAAAAGCAGTCGCAGGTCCCGTGCTGCGGGCGCTTGTAGGGCAATAATGCTGGCGACATCCTCGTTTATCTGTGCTTCAATGTCATCAATAATGCGATCAGCCACGCGCACTTCGTCGGCCAGTTGCACATCTTGAGTCTCAAATGATTTTGCAGCGTCCAGAATGGCGACTTCCACCAAGCCCCCCATGCGCAGCATTTGAGCTTGTAATTGGTCAAGGTCACGATCGAATGCGGTGCGGATATGTTGATCTGAGCTCATTTTTTCTCCTAGCCTATACGTCCGGTAATGTAACCCTCTGTCCGCGGATCTGTCGGGTTGGTAAAAATTGTCTTTGTATCCCCGAATTCTACCAACGTGCCCATGTGAAAGAAGGCTGTCTTTTGGCTAACCCTTGCAGCTTGGTGCATTGAGTGGGTGACAATTACAACAGCATAATTTTGGCGCAATTCGTCGATTAACTCTTCGATTTGTGCCGTGGCAATCGGATCCAGCGCAGAGCAGGGCTCATCCATCAACAAAACCTCTGGTGCCGTGGCAATAGCGCGGGCAATACAAACCCGCTGCTGTTGCCCGCCAGACAGGCCAGTGCCCGGCGCACTCAACCGGTCTTTGACTTCTTCCCAAATAGCGGCGCGGCGCAACGCTTGTTCTACAAGTGCATCAAGGTCGGATTTACCCTGGGCAAGCCCATGGATGCGGGGCCCATAGGCCACATTGTCATAAATGGATTTTGGAAAAGGATTAGGCTTTTGAAACACCATACCGATCTTGGCACGCAGTTGAACTGGGTCTACCTTAGGATCGAAAATATTCTCCCCGTCGAGCAAGATATCACCGCTTACCTGACAGCTTTCAATCGTATCATTCATCCGATTGAGGCATCTGAGAAAAGTCGATTTCCCGCAGCCAGAGGGACCAATAAACGCGGTCACGCTGTTGGATGGGATTTCTACACTGACGTCTTTGATCGCATGTGTTTTATCATAATGAACATCTACATGGCGCGCACTTATTTTTATAGTTTGGGAGTTCATAGCCAATTCCTCGCAAGCACTAATTTTATCGTTCATAGGTCTACCATCTCTGTTCGAAGCGCCGCCGTAGTGTCACTGCAATTAAGTTCATTGTTACCAAAAAGATCAGTAATATAATTATCCCGCCCCACGCGCGCTCATAGAATGCTGGATCTGCACGTTTGGCCCATTCATAGATCTGCGCTGGCATGGCAGAGTTTGGCGACAAAAAACCTTGAGACACTGTTTCGGGCATATTCGTCGCCACATACCCAATCATCCCAATCAGCAAGAGCGGTGCAGTTTCGCCCAAAGCCTGCGCTAAGCCAAGGATTGTTCCAGTCAGGATCCCTGGCGCTGCTAATGGCAAGACATGGTGAAAGGTGGATTGCATTTTTGATGCGCCGACCCCGAGTGCTGCACTGCGGATACTTGGCGGAACCGCTTTCAAAGCAGCCCGGGTCGAGATAATTAATGTGGGCAAAGTCATAAGTGTGAGCACCAGCCCCCCAACGACGGGTGCAGATTGCGGCAAATGCATCGTATTGATAAAAATTGCTAAACCCAAAATTCCGAAAACGATCGAAGGAACAGCCGCCAGATTTGCTATATTGACTTCGATAAAATCAGTGAGGCGGTTTTTGGGGGCAAATTCCTCCAAATAAATGGAGCTGGCCACACCAATCGGCAAGGCCAGCAGCAAAACAACGCACATCATGGCAAAAGAGCCGATTATCGCTACGCCAATGCCCGCATCCTCTGGTCGCTGATCAGAGGCATCTGCACCCAAAATAAATTGAATATTGAACGATTTTCCAATGATACCAAGCTCAATGAGTTGGTCTGCAAAGTCCAACTGCGCAATAGATACATTCTTATTGTTTGCAATCGTTTCCCGCGTCACCCGCCCTTTTAGATAGCCATCAATCCAGGAATTTGCCAGGAACTTGAATTCAGCTGTGGTTCCAATCAAGCCTGGATCGTTCAAAACGCAATCGCGCATCTGCGCAGCGGCGCTTTTGGAAACAATCGCGGCCATGTCCTTTGATGTGAGGTCTGTTTCAATGCCACGGGCTACAACCACCTGTTCAAAGGCTACTTTGATCAAGGGCGCATATCCAAAGGTTGTAACTTTCTTTAGGTTGTCCAGATCTCGTGTACCTTTTTTGTCGAGCTTTGCTTCCAACAGGGCAACGTCCAGTGTGATAAAACTCTGTTGAAAAGCGCCGGATCCTTTTGTGACAATCGTCGTCATAAGAATGGCAAGCATGGATAGGCCAACAAAAATAGCGGCCAGCCCGAGCCTGTGAAAACGTTTCTCTGCAGCCGCGCGGCGTTTGTTTTGCGCGCTTGCGGCAAAGAGTGATTTATATGGGTTTGGCTCAATCATTCGTATTGCTCGCGATATTTACGGACGTAGTAGAGGGCAAAGATATTTAGCCCCAAGGTCAGTACAAATAGGGTGAGACCAAGGGCGAATGCCACCAATGTTTCGGGGCTATTAAAATCTCCATCTCCGGTCAATTGACTGATAATGCGTGTTGTCACGGTGGTTAAGGCTTCAAGCGGATTGCCTGTGAAACGCGCAATCGCGCCAGCGCCTAGAACGACAATCATTGTTTCGCCAATGGCACGCGACGCCGCTAAAAGGATTGCGCCAACGATCCCAGGAAGTGCGGCAGGCAATAACACATGTTTGATGGTTTCAGATCGCGTTGCGCCCAGCCCAAAAGAGCCGTCCCTGAGTGATTGTGGAACCGCATTAATAATGTCATCTGATAGAGATGAGACAAAGGGAATGAGCATAATTCCCATGACGATACCCGCCGTCGCCACCGAGCGCGCATCGCTCATCCAACCAACGGAAAAAAAGCCCTCTGGTCCGAACAGATCCCTCAAGAATGGCCCAAAAGTGAGCAAAGCGAAAAGGCCATAGACGATCGTGGGTATCCCTGCCAAAACTTCGAGTAAAGGCTTTGCAATGCCACGGATGTAACTCGAGGCATATTCCGATAAGTAAATCGCA
>Ga0115008_10005259_pt1 | contig 10700 bp, 10 predicted proteins | sample FraStrMetagenome_FD_87164 | JGI IMG/M metagenome (GOLD analysis project Ga0115008, IMG submission 87164) | Marine eukaryotic phytoplankton communities from Arctic Ocean - Fram Strait ARC3M Metagenome | ecosystem: Environmental > Aquatic > Marine > Oceanic | place: Fram Strait | collected...
CTTAAGTGTTCCACGATGTGCACTACTTTGTCTTGCAGCGCCCATTCGTATAGGGTGGGCACGTGCCAAGCCGAAAATATGATGGTGAAGAAGGCGCCTGCCACCACTGGATGAACTAAAAAGCGAAAGCAGGTGGAAAGCCACTTTGAGCGACCGACTGTTACATCTAACAACCAACTCGGGATGCCTAGCATAAACATCGGCGGACACACATACATTAACAATATATGCTGAAACATGTGGACACTAAAGAGGTAATTTTCACCCAGCGCATCGATTGGCGATCCGACTGCGATGTAAAACATCAGCAGTGCCGCATAAAACCAAAGGATTTCCTTGGTCGGGAGTGCTATGTCCGGACTGAGGTTGCTGCGGAAAGGAATTACTAGTAAGGCGTAGATCCATCCGACTAGGAGTATGCCACCCAACAAGAGTGGTTCCGTATGCCAATGCCAGAGCGTAATCACTCCGATTTAAAAATGGGAAGCGAGGATTCCGGAGCCAGTAATAGAATCGCCATTATTGCGGTAACTGTGCCGACTGCAATTACTAGTCCTAGGATAAATACCCAAGTCAATAATCGCTTCTCGGCGTGCAGATCCATGAACCAAACCAGCAGAGCAGTAAATTTAATTACCAGCAACCCAATCAGTAGTCCGAAGACTAAACTGCTTGCACCCGGCATTTGCACTAAAATCATTTCAGCCAGTAAAATCAGGCACAGAATAATTGCTACGTTCAGGTAGATGGTGGTGCGGCGTGTGGTGGAGCTCTGAGCTTCACCTGTGAGGGCAGTATGTTCAGACATGATATTATTAAATAAATTCGATCAGATAAACTAGGGTGAAAATTACCACCCAAACGAGTTCAACGAAGTGCCAATAAAGTGAGAGCGATTCTACGTCCTCGGCGGCTGACTTAAGGTTAAGCCCTTTCTTGAACGAGTAAAAGAACCAGCTGAGTAACCACAGCAGGCCGACGGCAACGTGCACGCCGTGGGTGCCAGTTAATAAGTAGAAGGTAGAGGCGAAAATATTACTGCTGAGCCCGAGTTCGAATTCGTGCAGTAAATGGTGGTATTCATAGCCGAGCGAAGCGAGGAAGATGGTACCGAGCGCGACTACACCGAGTAGGCTGAAGCGAAACTTCAACATATTACCTTCTTTGGCTGCAGAACTTGTGAGTGCCATCATGTAGGAGCTGAGTAGCAAAATGACTGTAGCAAAGCAGGTCAGCCCCACGTCAAATATTTGACTCGGATCCACCACATCCGGTGCCAAGCGTCGGTAGATTAAGTGAGTCGAAATCAGCGTACCGAAAAACATGCAATCGGAGGCGAGAAAGAGCCACATCGTCAGTTTCTTATTCGAAATGCCGGTGCGTGTGGCGTGCGGATCGAAAATCGTAGCGCTGTTTGGTTGTTCTGTTGATGAACTCATTATGCGTCCTCCTTATTTGAATTGTTTTCTGTGGCCACCTGCGGGTGTATGTGATAGCCGCCCGGGCCCTCTAATGCCCAGCCTAGGATAGCTGCAAAAGTGACTAGTCCGCCGAGGGCGGCAATTTCATAGTGGTGACTGAAATCCAAACCAAAGAGTGTAATTTCACTGTTGAGGAAAACCATGCCGAGTCCGATTAAGAATATACCAAAGGCTGTAAAGAAAGGCATCCAAGAGCGGTCTGGCATATGTATGCCGCCTCCGGCTTCAATGGCTTCGCCTGCTTTTTCACTTTTACTTCCGTATTTGTTAGCCCAGAACTGATCTCGCGCATTGACGATTGGAGTTTTTGCAAAGTTGTAAATGGGGGTGGGTGAGGGCAGGCCCCACTCTAGTGTGCGAGCATCCCATGGGTCGTCCTTGGCGATGGCTCCTTTTTTCGAGGCCCAAACTACATGAATGACGAACAGTAAAATAGAGACGCCTAATACCAGGGCTCCTATTGTGGACCAGTGATTCCAGATGTCCCAACCCATTTCGCTCTTGTAGGTGTGGGTGCGACGAGGCATGCCACTCAAGCCTAGGAAATGCAATGGAAAGGCAAAAAGATTAAAGCCTGCGAACATGATCCAGAACAGTAGCTTGCCGTAGCTTTCGTTTAGAATGCGTCCAGTAACTTTCGGGAACCAGAATGCGATACCGCCCAACAGTGAAAACAGTGCGCCACCGATCAGTACGTAGTGGAAGTGGGCAATTACGAAGTAACTGTCCTGTTGCTGCGCATCGCCAGGAACAGAAGAGTGCATGACTCCAGTGAAGCCACCCATCATAAAGAGCCATAGGAATCCTAGGGCAAATAGCATTGGCAATGGGAAGCGTAACTTGCCACCCCACATGGTTCCGATCCAATTGAAGATCTTAACTCCAGTCGGAATTGAGATTAGCATCGTCATTATTGAGAATGCGGAAGTTGCTACGATGCCCATGCCGGTGGTGAACATGTGGTGACTCCAGACTGTAAATCCGAGGAAGCCGATGATTGCGCCCGAAAATACCATCATCGGGTAGCCGAATAAGGGACGGCGCGAGAATGTCGGTAGAATTTCTGAGACAATGCCCATTGCCGGTAAAATCAAAATATACACCTCTGGGTGCCCGAATACCCAAAATAAGTGCTGCCAGAGAATAGGTTTTCCACCCATTTCAGCATTGAAGAAGTGAGTGCCAAATTGGCGATCGAACATCAATTGAAAGAGCGCAACGGTAATGGCGGGAAAAGACAGTATGATTAGGAATGCTGTAACAAAGGTCATCCATGCAAAGATCGGCATTCGCATCATTTTCATGCCGGGTGCGCGCATGTTGATGACAGTGGTAATGAAGTTAAAAGAACCGACCATCGAGGCGATACCGAGTATCTGGAGTGATAGAATCCAAAAGTTAGCTCCCATGCCCGGACTATATTTAGGGCCGCTGAGTGGGGCGTATGCGAACCAGCCAATGGCCGGCGCTCCATCCGAGAAGAACCAAGTCATGTTCAGCAGAATGCCACCAAAGACAAAAGTCCACAGGCTTAATGCATTCATTCTGGGAAACGCCACATCTCGCGCACCAATTTGGAGCGGTAGTAAGTAATTGAAGAAGGCGGCACTCAATGGCATGATGGCCAAAAATACCATCGTGGTGCCATGCATAGTAAATAACTGATTGTAAGTGCGTGCATCAATCAGAGCGTTCTCGGGGGACATGAGTTGCAAGCGAATAATTAACGCTTCAGCGCCGCCGAGCAGCAGGAAGAAAAGCGCAGCTACGGCGTAGCCGATTCCAATCTTTTTGTGATCGACCGAGGTGAGTAGGTCGACCCAGCGATTACAGCCTTCTTGTGGACGCCAAAAGCTAGATTGCGGCGTATGATGTGTGCCGGATGCGGCAGCGTGTTCTTCGGTGTTAGACATGACGGTATGAATTATTTGAGAGTGTGTAGGTAGTCTGCCATTGCAGCGACCTCCTCATCGGAGAGTCCCTTTTCTTTTCGGATCTGTTTAATGCCGGGCATCGAGCCAACGCCTAAGTACATTAAATTACCAGGTTTGACCTTTTCAGGGTGTTGAATCCATTCGCGCAAATTTTCAATGGTGTTTTCCTGCCAGCCGGCAGCCAAGGTGCTACGAGAGCCAAAGTGTGTTAGGTCTGGGCCAACCATTCCTCCAACTGGGCCGACCATGTGACAGCCGATACAACCTTTTTCGGTGAACAGTTTCTTACCAGTGATCGCGATTGCTTCGACGGGTTCGATCGGGGCGCTACGCTGATGTTCGACCCAGGCTTCAAAGTCACCTGCCTCCATTGCGATGGTACGAAATAGCATGTAAGCGTGTGAATCTCCGCAAAATTCAGCGCACTGGCCCCAGTACATACCAGGCTCATCGGCCTCGATCCACATACGGTTTATTTGGCCGGGGATTAAGTCGGTCTTGCCGGCTAGTTTGGGCACCCAAAAGCTATGAATCACATCGGCCGCCTTTAGTACTAACTTGACGGGGCGACCCACGGGAATATTTAATTCGTTGGAAGTCTTAATACCTAATTCCGGGTATTCGAAGTTCCACCACCATTGGTGGCCAGTTACGATTACTTCAATCGCTTCCCCTTTGTAGTCCTCAACCGGATCATTCTTCATGTATGCAATTCCTTTTAATGTAGGAACAGCAATAATGACCAACATGACCGCAGAGATTACTATCAGGCCGACCTCAATGAGTGGGTTGCCGTGCGACTGGTCAGGTATTTCATTCGGATCATCCCCCTTACGTAGTCGGTAGCGCCAGACTGTGTAAGCCATGACGCCCCCCACTACAATAAAGAGTGCGGTGACAACCACCAATGTCAGCATCATTACATCATACTGCATTTGAGCTACTGGGCCTTTGGGGTCTAGTGCCGATTGTTTTAACTGTGTGCTGCAGCCATTCAGGATGAGCGCGATGAGCGGTAATGCTAACAGTAGCAGTGCTCGTCCAAGTTTTTTATAATTACGCATATATAATGATAGGGGATGAAATATATTAAATCGCTGGGGGAATCTAGCTTTCCATGCCGAGTAAAAAAACGACCATATAGATAGGAAGAAAGATCAGAGTTGAAAAGAACAGTCGGCGAACGACGCTGTTAGATTCGGGCTGGCGGTAAAATTGGATGCTGCCGTAAATGATCCAGCAACCGAGCAACCCAGATATTAGAGCGTAGGCCCAGTGTGCTCGCCCGACGAAGTAGGGCGAAATGCATATGCCGGTCAATATGAACGCGAAAAAGAGTCCGTGGGCGGCTACTTTTTTTCCGCTTTGATCATCGCGTGACAGCATCGCAAAGCCGCCGTCGATGTAATCCTTTTTGTAGAGCCATGCGATGGCCATGAAATGTGGAATTTGCCAGGCGGCTAAGACCGAGAATAATAGCCAACCGCCTAGGCCGATTGAGGGATTCAGTGCGCTAGCACCGATCAGTGGAGGCAGTGCACCGGGTAGAGCTCCCACGTAGGTGGAAAACCAATGGATTTTTTTTAGTGGGGTGTAAAGCGCGACGTAGCTGGCGATGGTTGCCGCGGCAACCAATGCAGATGCAAAACCAGCCAGAGCAAATAGTAGAGCGATGCCTGCGATCGATAATAGTATCCCGAAGCTGAATGCGGGCCATGGCGCGATGCGACCACTTGGAATGGGGCGGTCGGCCGTGCGTTCCATTTGGCCATCTTCTCGGCGTTCTAGCCATTGATTGAGCGTAGCTGCCCCGCCCGCCGCCAATGCGGTACCTACAAATATCGCAAAGATTACAACCAGGCTATGCTCGCCCGGAGTTACAAAATAGCCAAAGAGTGCAGTAATTACGGACATTAGGCTTAGCCCCGGCTTGGTTAGCTCGAGGTAGTCGCTTAGCTGAGACTTGATGTCCGCATTGGGTGCCACTTGTGCCTGTATACTTTCTGGCTCGGATTTTATTGCCATACTTAAATATTAACTGTTGCTGCTGTCTGGGGCGGGGTGCGAGTGCCCTTATGAGCCAGTACGACGCTGAGCCAAGTCCAAGTAAGGAACAGTGCGCCTACGATTACGTGGAAAGTTGTCAGGCTGGGGGAGCGTTTGAGTGTCCAGATTACGCTGGCTCCTAGCAAAACTTGAGTCAGCACGATACTGATGACTCCAATTGCGAGTGTGCGCCACAGCTTTTGTTGGTGAGGACTCGCCACTTGGAAAAGTTTGTAGCTGTATGTTAGGCTTACTGCTGTTAAAATGAGCGCGAGTACGCGGTGTGTGAAGTGGATGCTAATTGCGAAAGGCCATGATTGGGGTAGCAATTGGCCTGCGGCGGTTGAGAGCGGGAAACTCTGGATTGCCAGCCCAGCGCCATGGTGGCGCATGACGGCGGCGACTGAAAGTTGTATTAAAGTGAGACTGATTAATAGAACGCCCCATCTGCGAATCGATGCGGTAATACTATCGGCTGGTGGCAGCGGCGCGAGTGGCAGTTGATACCACAGTTTGGAGTGGACTAATGCAATCGTGGCTAATGTGCACAGAAAAACTTGAGCCAGCACTGCGTGAGGGATGGCTAAGTTGACGTTAACTGCCAGCACACGTGCACCGCCCAGTAAACCCTGTAGAATGACCAAAATTAACCCGAGGTAGGTTAGTTTTCGTACCCATTGGCGCGATTCGGTTCGGTAAGTCCAAACGCATAAAATAATCATCATCGAACCGACGAAACCACCCAGCAGCCGATGCCCGTGCTCAGCGCGCATGGCAGGGTCCTGCACCCAGCCAGCTGGATTGATTGAACCATTTGAAAGTGGCCAGTCTGGAAATGCCATACCGGCACCGATTGTCGTGGTGAATCCACCAGCATATAATAAGCAGAGTGTTCCTGCGAATATGAATGCGCAAAAGGCAGAAAGACGGCCGTTGTGGCTGCAGCTGGGTAAGAAGTTGTGCAAGAAACCGATGAGTGATTATTGTCGCTCGAATGAGCAAAAGAATTACCCGTTTATTTAGATTTGTTCATTCAGGTCAATCATTCACATAAACAATTCTAATTCTTATCATTCGGAAATTATTTAATTACTGCATTTTCTCTATTTTATTGGTTTACACTCACAACATTCTATCTGCGTTCTCGGGAGCGCTTTGCTAAATATGAATTTCATGCACCGTTTTCTTTGCTTTTTATTTGTGCTCTTGAGCACTTTCGCGCCAGTGCAAGCCTCGGAGTCCCATTCACGCGGGGCAGTCGGCTTATTGGCTGGGCAAGTGGTTGCAGTGAGTGGCAGCTTGATCGCGAAGGGGCCAGCCGAGAATCAAATTGTTCTGCGAGTCGACTCCAGTTCTGAGCGCTTTGCTGGTGAATCCCTTGCAGTCATTGTGCGTGAGGGAGACTTTAGGGTTTATTCGCTAGGAACTGCGGTCCACGGAGAGCTGTCACTGGGTGCGGATGCGCTTGAGCTGAAGCAAGTTTGGCCGAACGATTTAAACGGGCGCGGCATTGTCCAGAGCGTGAACCATCTATTGCGGCTCGATACTTCTTCGCGCGGTAAATTTCCATTCCGCTCAATGGGGGAGTTTTTACCCCCCTTTGCATTATACAACCAGCGCGGCGGGGTGACGCAAAGCGCTAGTTTAAAGGGGAGCTATGTTGTTTTTAACTTTATTTTTACTCGTTGTATGCTGCCGACCATGTGCCCGCTTTCGACTCAAAAAATGCGACGTTTGCGCAGCGCGCTGAGTGAGCAAGCGGATCTGGCGGTGCAGCTGGTCAGCGTTACGCTTGACCCGCAACACGACACGCCAGGTGTTTTCAATGAGTATGCGGCGGCTTATCAATTTTCCGTCACAGATATCGATTTTCTGACTGGGCCCGCTCAAGCGGTGGAGGATTTAAAGGCGCAGCTAGGAGTGCTGGCTGAGCCGGATGAAAAGTTGCTGGTTAAACACAGCATGATGGTGGTGGTGGCTGACCCACTGGGAAGGATTATTTATCAAATCCCTGGTAGCGGATGGTCGCCCCAAGATATTATGAAGAAAATTACAGCTCACGCAGCTTCCAATTATGGCGATCAGATTTAAGTTATCCAAGCGGCTGCAATTGCTGTGTATTAGTGCGCTCTTTTTAGGGCTCTTTTTCTTTATTCGTAGCTTACCAACGCAGTCTTGTGAAATTGCGCATTACGGTGATTACATTGGGGAGGATGGTACACTTGGGTATTGTGGTGACGAGGAGGTTCATTTCTTTGATCTCGACCAGTTGAACTATCCTTTTGCAGTTGATCTACTACCACAGGGAGAGCTTTTGGCGGGGCAAGCAGTTGAAATTTATTTTGAGTTGACTGGGCCGCAGGGGAAAACCGTGGGTGCTGATCAGTTGATTGTTTCGCACACCGAGCGCATTCACCTGCTGGTGGTCAGCGATGATTTAGTCGATTATCAGCATGTGCACCCAGAACCGACTTCGGTGCGGGGACAATATAAGTTTACGCTGACGCCACGCCAAGCGGGCAGCTATCGTGCCTATTTTGATTTTATCGTGGCTGCTAGCTTGCGGCGTGCATTGGTGGATAAATCCTTTGAAGTAGGAGGTGTGGCGTCAGCGGTCGCGGCACCCAGCGGCTTATGCTTATCGGTCGAGCAGGACGGTCGGCGCTATTTATTACAGACTCAGTCCAGTGATTTTCACGCTGCCGAGACAATTCGTTTCGATTTAAAAGTAGAGGAAATCTCATCTGGTGCGACGGCTCAACTGCAAGAAGTGATGGGAGCCTTAGCTCACTTGGTCGCTTTTGATCCGACTCGCAACGGTTTCGCTCACATGCATCCACTGCTGCCTTATCAGGCCGATGCTGAGATTCCTGATCGCATTCCGTTCGCTTTTAACGCGGTGCAGTCGGGGCATTATCGAATCTGGGCTCAGCTCCGAATCGAAGGGGACGATGTCTTCGTTCCCTTTGATTTGCCGGTTCAACTTTAGATTCCTGTGATTCAATTTAAACGATGAAGACTGCGATTTCTGTTATTTGTACCTTCAGTGCGGCGGTGGTGGCATTTTTGTTCTGGTTGATTTATTTTCAGCAAGTTCCTGAGGGTGTCGACGCCACTCAATATGCATTTTTGCCAGGGCTGAATGCTATTTTAAATTCGATTTCTGCCTGTTTTGTAATGCTCGGCTTATTAGCGATCAAAAACAAAACGGCGCCAAAGAAGCGCTTGCATGGCCTTTGCATGGCATTGGCCACTGTTGCTTCAGCATTATTTTTGGTCGGCTATATTGCCCATCATAGTTTAAATGGGGATAGCGTCTTTAGCGGACAGGGCTGGATCAGGCCTGTGTATTTTAGTATTTTGATCAGCCACATACTGCTTTCAATCGCAGTGGTCCCGCTGCTGCTGACGACTTTGTTTGCTGCTGCAGTTCGCCGTTTTGCTCTGCACCGTAAGTTAGCGCGCATTACATATCCTATTTGGTTGTATGTCTCGGTGACTGGCGTGCTGGTTTTTATCTTTTTGCGAGTCGTTTAATTGCGCAGAATCGTTCTAATTTTTTAGCATCAGCATTGCTTTGCTGAATTCTTGGTATGCGCGCTCCAGGCATGCTTGAACCTGTTCGTGGCTTAGTGCGACTGTATTGCACAGCTGCGGCCAATCATCTACGCTCGGGCAGTGGTCGCTGGTGCGAAATGCGGGGGCAATTCTATTACTAAAATGCAGGCAGCTGGTGAGCCTGCTAGGGCTGGCGGTAGTTGCTGCGGGCTGATGTTGAAATTGAATTGCTTGTGACACGCGTGGCTCAAACCCCCAGCGCTGGATCAGAGCTGCGCCTGCTTGGGCATGATCAAATCCAAGGATTTGCCTTTCGAATTTAATTGTGATTTCATGTGGCTTCGCCGTCACCGGGTCATTCGCGCCGTAGAGCGTCATGTTATGTTTTTTTAAGTATTGGTTAATGACTATTTTGCCAATGGCATGCAGTAAACCAGTGGTGTAATAGGTGTCGATTGAGCTTGGGTCGAAGGTGTGGCTCAGTGCATGCATAATTTGTGCAGTCGCGAGTGAGTCCTCGATTAATGCCCCTTGCTGCATATTGTAGCTGCTTAAGGCTTGATCCAGAACTCCCTTGGAAATCGCGATTGAAACCAAGCGATTAATCTCGCTTAAGCCGATGCGCTGAATTGCAGCATCCAGACTATTGGTGGGCGTGCTGTTTGCATAGTAGCTGCCGCTGGCAATTCGCAGTATGTTGGCACTCAAGTTCACATCGACCTTTAGTAGCTCGATCACGTCTTGGAGCTGACTGGTGGGATCTCGCAGTGTTTTTAGCAACTGTGGAAATATTTTTGCAGCAGGTGGTAGATCGACAGTTTGTGAGATGACACGTTCGAGGTCCATAAATAACAATCAGTAGGAAGGGGAAGGGGAAAGAGACTGGGGGAGAGCGATGAATGCCTTAATAATAAGGCGCTGCTAATTGATCAGGATTTCAAGCCAATTGATTAATTAAGCAGTTGGCTTATTATACTGTTCTTTTGTTTGATAGCTCGCAGCTGCTCACCCGTCAGCATTGACTAATCAAATAGTGTTATTTAAACTAGCGCTGCTTTTATGCAATCACTGACTGAGATGCCAGTACGATAATTGCCTGCTAGCTGGAGACCGGGGAAGCGTCGTTCGATGTCGAGGATGTGTGCCAAGTGTTGGCCATGGTCTAATTTGTATTGTGGTATGGCCTGCGGCCAATGTTTGTGGTGGATTGACGTAGGCGCTGCCGTTATTCCTAGCAACGCTTCGAGTTCGGCTAGTACATTCCCTAATACCATACTGGTTTTGGGCTTGGCTAGACTGGGTTGGCGTGCTCCGCCGACAAAAACTGAAAGCAGTACTTCGTCACTGGGCGCACGACCATTAAAAATGCTGGAAGGGAAAAGCACCCCGAGGATTTTACGGTTTTCACATTCGGGCACCAGTGCTCCAAAGCCGTCGAGCGGGTGTGCGACATCAGCTCTTTTAAAGCTGAGGCTGATGACTGACACGGGAGGGTACTCGATCTGTTGTAGAGCTGCCATCGCCGCGAGTATTTCCTGTTCAAAAGGAAGTCGGGCTAGTCGGTGAGCTGGGGTGGTTAGGATTAGCTGGTCAAAATAGCTAGTTTGCGGGCCCTGATCACTGTGCCAGCTGAGATGCCAGCCGCTGGATTTACGCTGTATCGATTGGATGGAAATATTGC
>Ga0115008_10005262_pt1 | contig 10697 bp, 11 predicted proteins | sample FraStrMetagenome_FD_87164 | JGI IMG/M metagenome (GOLD analysis project Ga0115008, IMG submission 87164) | Marine eukaryotic phytoplankton communities from Arctic Ocean - Fram Strait ARC3M Metagenome | ecosystem: Environmental > Aquatic > Marine > Oceanic | place: Fram Strait | collected...
TATAAGAATAATATATGAATCTCAACTTATATATACACACAAACATACACTTCACGTATAAAAACACACTCATAGGCATAAAATATACCTATTCATCAGACAGAAAAGAAACCATGTTAATAAATAATGAGGTAATTAAAGGACAAATGAGGAGCAAATTTTCTATCTGAAAATAGTCATACCATCTCAGAAGCTCAATGGAATGAGGAGCGAGCAAACATTGACAAAGAAATCTTGAGGACAACAATAATTCAATTTAAGAATCATGTATCACGAGGACTATCCGAATTTTTAGACGAACACTTGCAAGCAATCCTCTCAAGTAAAGACGCAAAAGCTGATCACCTCGCCAAGTCGGCCTTTCGATGAATTTACATTCACTAGTTAGTGTTGTTGTTCAAGGCCGACCTGGAATGAATCAAATCTTACAGTTTTGAACAACAAAGATATTGATGATCTACAAACCAAAAATAATCGTGATTTGTCGCCCAATCTGGAAGGTTAAGCGATAAAGAAAGTGTTAACAAAGGCCCTGTACAAATCTTTCATGAACCAAATTAAAGCTAGATGCGAATCCAGTCCGTTTGCGATTGGCAAAAACTTTGGAGGATCACAAATTTGTCATGGCAATCACACTTCTTATGGAAGCCAATCCAGACTATGTCGTAATCGCGTTGGATTTCTCGAGTGCATTTAATGATATCCAACGGTATTCTATTTTAGAAGAGCTATGAGAAAACATCGAGCTTCAACCTCTATGGACTACAATTTTCGTAATATGATGATTTCTGGTTTCATCGTTCTAGGTATGAACAATTTAGTCATGAAGAACATGGTCAGCCCTATCAGACTTCGATATTCATCAACATTCATAGCGTTTCCGTCATTTTTTTGTAAATATTCATTTGGTTTCCCTGGAATCGGCTGGTGCATGACTTGTACCTTTTTATTCATGGTAGCTTTTATAGAGTGCCTTGGCTATCGTGACCCACTGGTAGGTGATTCTGAGATGTTTTTCAATTCTCCGCCACGAACGATTTTGAATCTTTCCGATAATTCATCCATGAAGATGTCGATAGTCAAATCGAACCAGCGGATATTAAGGAAGAGGCAATATTTGTTTAGGAGACCATCCTCCACAAACGATACTAATTCGTCCTCGGGATGCTTGGCATAGGCGGTCCATCACCTTTTAAGATACGTTACGAAGATGCGCAAGCCTATTGATCGGTCGATGCGTCAATTCGTTACTAGAATTCACGAACTGAACAACCAAATCCCTGAGTAAACCTTAAAAGATGATGGTACCGCCTATGCCAAGCATCCCGAGGACGAATTAGTATCGTTTGTGGAGGATGGTCTCCCAAACAAATATAAATCATTCAATATTCTCTGGTAGTCCAAATATAATACAATCATCCATCATAATCGTTACATTAAGCTTTAACAGATCGTTTTCATGTAGATAGAGTAAGCATTGATCTGCTTTGGATTGTTTCACAGCCATACCTTTTTTATTAGTAGTATGATCGATCAGAGTATAAAGAACTTGATTGCAGCATCGATATTTCCATACATTGATTTAGCTTATCTGATTGCACAAGTAAGACGTTATCGCTCAGTGAGGAATCCGCATACGACCATAGCTGAATGTCAGTCGTTTTCCATATTTGATTCCAGAAAAGCCGCTTCAATATTCGTATTATCCATAATCCAACCTTAGTTTTTGAATGTAAGAGTTACGGCAATTTGAGGTTTCAACGCTTCATCAGTTGCCACTGGAGAAAATTTTCCAGTGATATCTACTCCAGAAGTCATCAAAGAAACGAGAATCTATTTCTCCTATTTCGTACGCACCAATATCTCTATCCTGACATCAAGCTTCATGATAAAAGACTCGCATCAATCGGCCTCAAGCTCAATTACAGCAAAACGAAATGATTTATTAAGCAGAGCAAAAAGAACTAGGTTATACAATGAGATACAAGAGACAGTTAATGTTCCGGAGGGAAACACAGAAGGCGAAGATGGGACAAGATCATTCAGTCTTCAAGCGTATGGGGTTCCAGTCGAAAGTGAAGCCTTCGTCAGGGAATGGTTACAAACTAGAGTAGAACGAATAAAAAGCAATATGCTTGAAATCGAAAATTACTGGACCTCAAGAGATTGCGAATCGAGGGATTCCGTCACATTAATACCTATGGCTACTTATTCTGATACGTCTTTAGTTTAAAGGAAATTATGTTGAAAGAAGTACAGAAGATTTCTGCACGGCACTCGACTCAGCAATTGAGAAATTTATGGGCTAATGCTCCAATTTGGAGAATGACGAGCTATCTACTCGCCTTTCTATTCGTCTTGGAGGTTTGGGCATCAGAGATCTAAGACATGTGCGATATGCGGAATTCATTGGAGGAATCATAGATGGAATTGCTCCACTACTACCTCAAATTTGCAATGCTTAGAAAGTCCATGGGAAACTAGGAAAGTTCTATGTGAAACAGTGGATAGGAGGAAGCGGTCTAATGTCCCAACTCGGTCCAAAGTGCTCTAGGATAGGAAATCAATCATATATCCAGCTCAATGTGTACCGAATTACATGATCCCAGATCACGAACGTAAATTATCATCAAGTGATTTATTATATAACGATTCTAATTTTGCTTGATTTAATTTAAATGGAAATATCAAACAGGGATCAACTAATCAATGCCTGTCGAAAGATTTAGAGGACATGACGAAAGAGTATCTCGATCTGATTCATACTGGAACCAGGAATGATGTTTCAATCACAGCATGGATCGTCTTTTGTGGTACAACACGGATGAGATCAGAGATCAACAAACAATGTCTCCGAGCACAACCCAAAAGACAAACTATCCGTTGTATTTTGGATCTACCGAATCATATTCTGCAACCCTTTAAGGATGAACATCACTTCATTGAACGGTAACCAAGATTGGCGATACATACGGTATTGCGTTAAAGAGTGCGATGTTAATAACGGAGACTATCACCGTATGCATGCAAGTATCTAAAGTCTAATTATTGATATGTTTAAGAAATTAAGATATGGGCTATTCGCGAACCCGATTCATGACCTTCTTCCAGCTGATACTCTCAAACTCCGATCACTATTCGATTAAAGAGTTTATTATTCCTGGTACTATGACCTACGACCATCCAAATCGAAAAAGGTTTGGAAAGATGATACTGCAAAGACGGATTTTCGAAGTGAAAACGATGCGAGGGGGTAGTCTCATAAATAAATAAAATCCTCGTAATCTTACTAGAAGGGCTGTGAAGAAGAGAGCTGCATAGATCAGGGCTCATTATGTAGCGAGCTATGAAAGGGGGATGCCGCTCTTGCAGCAGGATATAATTCCAATACATTCCTTAGTACCTATAACTCTTACGGAATGAATGGAATCGATTCGCTCGTAGTTGGTCACCAACAAGGGGTTCAATCAATTAATTTATTCCTTGGTGAAGATGGCTTCAGAATCACCAGGAGCAGAAAATATTACTCCCGCGAGCTCTACGGATTACAAAAGGGAAGTACTGCTAAGGTGTATGGCAATAAGGACTCAGAGTAAATTAATGATACGTCGGGTACAATATAAGAAGAACAAAAGAAGCTGCTACTCGTACACGTGTACCATGTATGCCAACATGATTATCACCGGAAAAATAATCGTCTTTCCTTCAGCCTTTAAATCAATTGCGATATTAGCTAGAAAAGTGTTGGTGATGTGATGTGGTGTTGATGTACACTCTAAAAAATAAAAATAAAAGCACGTATTGATAACATTGTAGATCTTTTCGCGGTATTTCTAGTGATATAAGCTACATTGAAAAAATTGTTTACGTTTGAAGGATAGAAGTTACTATTACCCCGGAAATTATTGTAGGCATTTCATTTCGAAAACATGACTTAAGGTTCGAAATTATAAAAGTCAGTTAGTCGCCATCATTAGCACTATCCTCGGTGATTGGTGTAAGAAATAAATTCACTATTTCTTCTGTGACTGTTCGGTATGTCAGTAAGGTTCCATTAACATTTATTCTGGGAACATGCGAATGTGATATTGACATTGCTCGTCTAGTTGCAGCTTCGTCATTGAAACGTATTAAAACTGAAAAATATCGTATGAGAAAACATCGTGATAAAGACTGCAAACGATTACTTTGAGTCTAGTATGATCCTTACCCACGCCTTGATTTGTTATATTTGATACGGCGTCAATTTTTCCAAAAGATCTAAAAGTTTCAAAGAATTCTCTGAATCTTAGTGAGTTCTTCGCACCGTTAACAATAAGTAGAGTCAAGGCTATGTTATTTCTTGGTGCAAGAGAGAGAAAGACAGCGAACTCATGAAGAATTACTGTCGATTCAATGCTTCCGAGCTTTCCCTGTATTGTCAACCTCAATACTTCGGACGCCATGTCAACGAAACGAGATGATCTTAGGCCAAAGAAAGATAGTTGAGCCAAAAACTGAGGAACAGAAGTAAAATGTACACCCACCTAACATGTCGGTTGGCTATTTTTGCATCGACGATGTAGGAAAACATAGCTGCTTCGATATCGAGACAAGATAAGGATTGTAATTGGACTAAATTCCTATTTCGATCCATGTTTTTAATGTATGCAGTCATGATCGCTTGATCAATGAGATCATCGTAATCCCTCACCAGTCTCTTGAAATGCATTCGAATTTCTTTTATGGGACACGATGTTGCATCATCGGAGCGCTCACACATATGTGGTAAGCTCAATGAAGATGTTGTGTTTAAAGTGTCTGACTCGTCGACAGATGCATTTAAAATCGACAAATCATGGAGCTTTTCCTTATTCATAATAAAGTTAGATGGGCCCTCCTCCCAGTAACTAAAATCGAAAATCGTCAAAACTCTTTTATATTTTCCTTTCAACGTTATGCCAAAAGATTTTTCGTGATATGATGTCGCCTCAAAGAAAATTATGCCTTTCATATTATTATTAACAAATGAGGAAAATATTTCCATTTAACAAACATATAAATAGCCAAGACGAACCAAAGATTCGATGGGTATACACGATTCCAATTGCTTTCAATCTGCCATTTACATTTAAGTGATCACGAATATGATTTGGTGTACATCCATACGGTAGGTCGAATACAAATTGGAAACGAGAGGCGATGAGCACAGGTGTGATATTTATGCCAAGAATAATAGCAATGTGGTATAGAGCTTGCGATGCATTTTCCTTGTTAATTCTATCGTGAATTACGTGTTGAATCATGTCGCTTGTACATTGCTACAAGACGTAACAGGCATAAATGTCGAGAAAAGATAAGAATAGTAATGAATTTTGAATTTTTCTTTACATTAAATCAATACAATGCTACTTATCTTGCCTTCATCATTTCTTTTCTATCCTCTAATACCAACTGATTGTCACAAGACATGAGAGTTCTTAAAACTTCAGCGAACATATTACATACTATACTAAGTTCGTACGCCTCAGAATTTCCACATGTTTCACTGGCTTCAAAAGCTGTAGATTTTGAACGCAGTATATTTCTTGGTTCCTGCAATAACTGAAGAGGATCCAAGAAACGTTCAAAGTTGTTCCTTAATTCTGGCTTTTGCAAATGCACCATAATGAATGTTTGTTATAATTTAAATGTCTCATTTCTTTGATTAATAATATGAACTGAGACATGAAAATGGTGATCCAAAATCCAGATCATCGAAAAGATGAGAATCGACTGATCTGTCCACTTCCTAATGCACTTAAAGAATAAAGAGAGAATTTCTTGAATGGGAGGAATATTTGAATCAATCGTAGCTATGAATTCGACAAAGATTTTCTCAGAAAGTAGTGAGAAAAAATAAAAGTCAAGCTACTTTTTCGAACTGACTCTCTATAAAGTATCCAAATGAGATAGAGAGTAATTATCAGAATGTTATTGCTGCGGATCCCGCTAGGATGACTTTCGCGGTTTATAATAGCTGTTCCTCCCGTGACATGAAAAATACTACATCTTCTTCGTCCTTCCCAGTTCTTCCGGCTCGGACAATACGCGATAACTCATCGACGTATGTCATTTTCCATACTCTCGCCGTATTTTCGAAAGATTTTTCAAAAACAGTATTAGAAAACAATTTAATTTCAAGCTTCAGAAATTCTACTTTCCACGATGAAGCTCCAAAATCTCCTCGGTTGGACTCGATATCCGATGAGGTCGTTTCATTGTCATCTAGTAAAATACCATCCCACTCTTCCCATCTAGCAGATAATTGAGCGGTCAACCACGATGCTGGATCCACACTCAAAAAGTTGATGTAGCTTTTATTTTTCAAATCAATTATCTGCCTTGCTTCCCCTACAAATGGTCCAAGCTTTCCATTAGAAGGCGGAGGCGCAGTCGAGTACTCAACCAACCAATTTCCAGCCATATATGGGGAGCGAGCTGGTTCTGAGAGCTGACAACTGTCTTCCAACTTTCTAAGTAACTTATCAATCTGTTCTTGCTTTTCCTTAGTGCATTTTAATCCTCTCTCCGTAGGGGCAATGGCCTTACAAATTTCATCTTTTATAGACTCGATGCTTGCAGCGCTACTTGTACTGACTCTTTGCTGCGATCGCGAGGCATTACTTCTGTGTCTACTCGTCCTATGGATTATGAAAGATGCCGTGCAAGTAAAAACGCCCCATATGAAAACTGCTCTTAAACAAACAATATTCGATCTCATCTCATATTACCAGAAATATTTAAAAAAATATATATACTTTGAAGTAGATATACAATACATGCATATTTTATGAGAAATAGAATATCCTCTCAGTGCGACTTCAATGTGTATCTTCAATGAAAAATTTGACATTTTGAATTTTTGATTTGCGTTTGTTTCGAGGAGTTCGCAGGAAATTTTGAAGCGAATTTTAAAGATAGCTCATTTTGTTCTCTCTTTGTACACGTCTCTAGCTCTAGCTCTCCTACGAGCCTACGAGATGTTCGAAATTGTACCTTGTCGCTCTATTTCCCACTCCCACAAAATTCAGTGTTTTTATTTATAAAAATAATTTTTTCGTCAGTAATCAGCTGCCATTAGATTTTTATTTACTAGAGAAAGAGAGAGGTTTGATATCGTACTGTAGGAATCATGGGTAATCTATTTGGAAAGGAAAAACCGCTGAAGGAGGTTTTACGCGAAAACAAGCGTATGATACGGAAGGCAGTCCGCGAGCTCGATCGTGAGCAGCGCGCTCTTGAAAAGGAGGAGAAACGAATGGTTACGGATATTAAGAGATTTGCAAAAGCGGGTCAACATAAAACAGTCAAAATATTAGCAAAAGATTTGGTTCGGACGAGGGCTCATATTGCTAAGTTTATAGAAATGCGGTCGCACTTGCAAGGCACATCTTTGAAATTGCAAACGGTCAAATCTCATCAAGCGATGGCGGAAGCGATGACAAATACGGCTCAAGCTATGATGAAAATGAATAAAGCTGTCAATGTACAAGGAATCACGAAAATGTTGGCCGACTTTGAGCGAGAAAATGCAAAGAATGAAATGACACAAGAAATTCTTGGGGATGCTATTGATGGGGCTCTGGAACAAGATGGGGATGAAGAAGAGGAAGAAGCTATCGTGGGACAGGTACTGGATGAAATAGGAATCAATTTTGATGAAAACGTTCCTGATGCGCCAATGGGAGTACCGGCGAAAGAGGAAGCTACGTCCGAAGAAGCGAAAGTGGCGGAACCGACAGCAGCTGATAGCGGTCTGTCAGAACTAGAGGCACGTTTGAACAACTTGAAAAGATAGAGGTTTAGTTTTTTCTATCTGTAATTATTTGTACAAGTATTAACGTAAATTGTCTCGCAATACATCGTAATCTTAGTTTCCCATCTTGTCTTAAATTGAAATAACTTTTTTGAAAGTAAGAACTATGTCAATGTTTCTCTTTCGCCCCGGTTTGACTATTCGAAATAAAACATTTAGCAAATTCAGAAGTATTAATACATGTAAAACATTTTGCATAGATGATGAATTAGAAAAGCACACTATGATCTTATCGATGAGGTCGAGTGACACAGTAATTGCGCCACGACCGACGCACAAACTGGACCGGTAAGTTAACGTTGCAAAACGATATTTTAGCCAAACACCCTTATTTTCCGTTCACAGAGTACCGGTACATGTTGTATGTGCGGTACATGCAGAGTGTTCTCAAGTTCTCAACGACTTCGTGCCTCACATTTCACATCATTTTATTTTTCTAGAGTACGACGTACATGGTACCGAGACAGAGTAATATCTCAATCACCCCATTCGAGTTTGAACAGATTTTGCTGTCAATTGTATAGATCAACCCTAAATATAATTATGGTAAGTCGTACTTTGTCTTTGTGGCAGCTTCTCAAATTTATTTGAGCCCCAAAATTCAGTGTGTGAATAATGGGAACTTTCTTTGCGTTGTGATTCGTGCGCGATCTAACTAACCAGCACTTCTAATGTCAACGCTAAAAGGCAGAGGGATATGATCCGAAGCGTAGTCGTGTATCCGATAGCACACTAGCCGATTTCTTGCGAGCTCCGTTGACAGGCGATTTGCAGGAGGTTCCAGGAATTGGAAAGGCCGCCGAGGAAAAGCTTCGAACTGGTAATGATTACGATGAAGAGCCGATTACAAATACGTATCAACTTATCGGAAAGTTCTTGATGTTGAAAGGACCAGACGAAGGTGACATTAAGGTTGAAAGTATAGAGCATGTGGAGAAGTTTTGGCATTGGCTGAAGAATAGGGGTATCAGTTCTTACCGATCTGGAATTGTTAGAAGTATTGCTGAAAAGGTAGATCATATGATGCCCGGAGTATACGAGAAAGATGTTTATGGTGATGATTCAGACGAAGAATAAATGTAACGGATGAGATGTTTCAGGTTTCTAGATTCTCTTCTATTTGTACTTTTCCCTTGAGCAACCTGATGAGATCTCGTGCTCGTGACGCAATATTGCTGATGTTGACCTAGACATTTTGGTTATATTGATGGATCTTCGTTAAATATTGAGATTAATTTATTAAAGTGTCAAGTTTATTTCAATGCTTCTTCTGAGCTTCTCCTTGAGAAAGAGGAGAAATTAAATGAATACTCCATTACAAAACGGCGTTGCAATTATGACACAAATCTTTCAATCAATATACTTCAAGTATTTGCTAACTTTTTTCTGTGAAAATGCGTTAGTAATCATATCAATTAATGTACTATATCTTGCCAGTTTTCATAAGTGATCAGAAGCAATTACATAATGGTTGAAGGCTTTGAAAATACATTACGGTACTTGCCAATAGGCTTTAAGGATAGAGCGAGTGTTAAAGATGTCGGTTGAATGTGATTACATTAGGTATGCTTCCTATTCGTTTTCTCCAACCCAACTTATCCCTCATTACGTTGTCACAATCGTAAATCTAAAATATTACAAGTAGAAGTGAAAGGAACGTACTGTTCGAGCCTGTAAAGCTATACCAATACGATACTGAATAAGATATTATACGATAATTCATACTTCGTCACAATGAGTTAAAGTTAGATATGAAATCTACAACGTCTTCTTTCTCTCCAAAATCTCATGTCCTCTATAAAATTTTTGGGCGAAGAACAATATGGAAGTCAAAGCAATGCTACCTTCATACCATACGTGTCCCCCAAATTTGATTAGAAAGTCTCCGCATCTAATAGATTCGAGCCATCCAGTGAATTCGATGGGAAGTGAAACCAATACAGAAAACAGACAATATTCCCAGTCTTTTTGAACGGTTGGAAGACTCAGGTAATTGACAGTTGCAGCGAGCATCAAGATCGTTTGAACAAATGTGAAGCGTATTTTTCTTATGCATACAGATCATGTTGAATACCAATGAAAATAGAAAAATAAGCTGATGTATAAAAAAAACAGAAGGCATTGATGCATGTAGTAGTCCTATCCAAAACACAATTAATATTCGGAATAAAGGCAGTTTATGGTTAAATAACAGAGAAAATGATGACGTGTCGTGTTTAATGCTCCGATATTGTAACATCTGCTACTATTCCTTTGCTGAATTCCCCCCTAATCCCTAATATATGCAACCTAAAACCGACTTATGGTCAAATAGATTTACGGTCAAGGGGTCTGTTTATTTTTAGAACAAATGGCCGACAATGAGTGGATTGAGCACAAAAGAGCTTTAAATAATATATGACCATTAACTGTTGTACCCTAGGTTAGTCAAAATTGTCACATTATGAGACCGAACTCTTACACAACTAATAATCACTTATCATGCCAACTACGAATATAGATCAAAGAGTGCAACGTTTGGTTGATTTGACAGCGGATGATTTGAATGCTTTGATGGACATAGGAGTTACTACCAAAGACACATTAAGTTTCATCCAGTTCGAAGATCTGCAAGTGGGAATATCGTTAATAGAAAGGAGGAAGTTGGATATTATTCGTCAGTCTTCAGTACCTCGTTAAAGGAAATGCATTGACAGCTACTATTGAAATCATTGAGTTAAATAGGATTGTTATTGCACCCGCAGCAACAGCAGGTACTGCAGTGTCACTGAATGAGCCGGATTTGATTCGGGGAGTTCGGAAGGTGTACACAAATTTTATTGCTAACTTCTCAGGGGACGTAGAGGGTACTTCAAGAATA
>Ga0115008_10005263_pt1 | contig 10695 bp, 10 predicted proteins | sample FraStrMetagenome_FD_87164 | JGI IMG/M metagenome (GOLD analysis project Ga0115008, IMG submission 87164) | Marine eukaryotic phytoplankton communities from Arctic Ocean - Fram Strait ARC3M Metagenome | ecosystem: Environmental > Aquatic > Marine > Oceanic | place: Fram Strait | collected...
AAACCACTTTTTTGGCCGATTCTGTCAGGTGTTGTCATGACATCGTTCTATCTCGTCTAAAATTTAAGCATGATTCGAAAATAAGAAAATAAAAAGATACGTATGAAATTTTTTATAAAAATATATTGAAAGATTGCAGTTAGAAAAATAGTTGAACTATAGAAAATGTTTAAATAAAGAAATCATGATTTGCAGAGAAGTACAGCGGAAGATATATCGGAATGAAATGGGTGCTTGTTATGGTAGAAATAGTGGGATTGTTGAATCCATCTTGTCATGTATATCACGCCTCTTCGAGCTCTTTAGGTGGCTGTGATGTTACCACAGAGGGCTCTCGACTGAGTCTTGTTGACTCCGATGTCACGGGTTTCTCGCTGTGATCAAATTTCTGAGAAGATTCGGGATTGAGAGCGCTTGCTTCCCGCTCGCGTTTTTCTCGGACTCGCTGTCGCAGCTCGTTCAAATCAAGTGGAACGGAAGACTCGATCGCTTGTTCTTTTTGTTCATTTGTCGCTTTATCGCTGAATTTTGTTTTAAATGCGGCTGCTCATGATAAAATGTATCTGAATGATAAATGGCTTCGCTGATAAATGCGTTGGTAAATGGGTTTTTTAACTTGTTTACCCTTGGACAAGTTGCAAAAATTTATTCTTCCGTAATTTCTTTGCGAGATCGCTAAAAAGCTCAAAAACCTGCTTGATCAAGTTAAAAGCGTACCCTGTCGACGGTGCAGAGAATAGAGCGCTGCGCTCTTCGATTGGAAGAGGTGGCGGTCCTGGAACAAGCAGCCGCGCTGTATGGTTCACGTCGGGATCAAGTTGTTCCACAATAACCGCCTTCGCAGCTGAAAATGATGTAAGTCACCTCGTCAGAAAGATAAAAAATATACCGATGAGCTCATTGATTCGATCTTCTACAGCGCCAAGCACATCCATTAGATCATTATTGTGCTCTATCGACACTTCAAGAGATAGCTGTTTGGAAAGCTGCGTAATGCCCTTGATAAGCATTTCGAACTCATCGTTCGAGCTTTGAAGATCTCGAAGTCCATCCGCTTTCAAGTTTTCGCTCTCTTCAAGAGATGTCTGAGTGCCGGTGAGCTTTTCGTTGCGCTCATCGTCGTTAATAAGTGATGTCGTAGATTGAGATCTTAAATTGGAGCTAATTGAAGGTTATTATGTTATTTTTTACGTGAATCTAGCTTGAAGAGCAGCAATTGCATCGCTCTCGTGCTCGATGTTTATGTTCAGCTCGTTGTTGTAGTTGAACAAGGCGAAATTCTCTCGTTCAGTCTCGTTGAATTGCTTGACCATAACAGAGATATCGTCTGTTCCAGTGATCTCCTTGATCTGATCCAAGTTATGCTCACACTTGAGCAGCATAGTCTCTTGGTCTTTGCGCTTTTGTAGAGTTCGTTGGCTAAAAATATTAAGAAAGGTTTTCGAGATAAAAAATATATAAAAAGATTTGAGGTCAATTTCGGTTACCTTGGACCAGTATTGACTTCTGTGCGTTCTTGATTCTTATTTTCCATGAATACTTTGAGGTTGAAATGGTTTTCGTTGAGCCTCTCGAGTTGTTTAATGTCTGAATTGTACTGCGAGAGTTCCTTCTCAGAGCGCTCTCTCTGATTCGCGTGCTTTGTCTTCGCATCTTCGCGCTGCTCGTACGCAATTGAGCTTGCTTCCATTATTTGTTGCGTATTTTTCTTCACCGTCTTGAGCTTCTTGTCGATTTTGCGCTCTGCTTGTTCAAAGTTTCTGACAAAACAAAATTAAGAAATAAAATACGACAGGCTGTGACGTGCGTATTTTTTACGACGTTTTGGTTATTGCTGCACTATAAATCCAGCTTACCTATGCTCTAGTCGTAGAGTTTGAATTTCAGTTCGTTTTTTCGCATTGAAAGCCACTGTCTGATTATACTTCGCGTTTGCCCTGTACAAGCGCCCCTCGATGTCGTTCACTTTTTGATCTCGAGTGCTGTGAGCTCCGCGGGCGGCTTTCTGAGATAAAGTCGCGCTGCGAACACGTGTATTTTGAGTCGATTTCTGGTTTCCTCGGATTTGCGCATCGAGCTCAGCCTTTAAGATATTTTTTAGGATATTTTAAAGACACCTTTGCTAACCCCAATTCTCCGCTCTTCCTCCATCTCAGTATCAAGCTTGTCAACTTTAAGCTGTGTCTCTCGAATTTCAAATTCATTCGCATTGTCTCTTATTCTATTTTGCTTAATTTTAATTTAAGAATTTTAATTTTAATTTTGTTAAAAACCTGAGATTGAGCAAGATTTATATTTTTCTCAAGCTCGGCGTGTTCTTGAAAAAGCAGATCAATTTTCTTTTTGTCTTTTCTCGAGTCAAGTTTAAACTTGTTCTGCGATCGCTTCTTTTCGCCTTCAATGATTCGCAAACTACATAAATCTCATAAAACTTCTTGCTCAATGGTCCAGAAAACAAATAAAAAGTCAGTCTCTTTTTTACCTCTGCTGAATCTTTGCTAGCTCTTGCTTCGTTGAGTCGTCTCCCTCATCTCTCGAGTCGTCTGAATACGCAGATCGCGCTGATTTTGAACGGTTCATTTTTCGTCACTGGCGCTGCTTCAATCCGTGATAATAAACAAATCAGCCCGTGAAAGCTCTAGAAAAACAACTATGATTGTCAAGGCGACGAAAAGAAAAGTTTCGTGTATAAAGGAACAATAATTGCACCTAGCGGGGCCCGACACGCGAATTCAAATTGGTTAAAAAACGATGGATTCAAAGGAGCAGGGTTCTGAGTGAGGTTAAACTTTTTGGTGCAGAATCTGCAGATGATTTTATTCTTAAAGATTATCAGGAGCAAGAAATTGAAGCTACAGCTTGTACAATTATTCGGATGAAGAGATTAGCAAGGTTTTGGTTTATATGAAGCCTCGAAAAGAGAGTTGCAGAAATGAAGGGGTAATGCGGAACAATGAAGTAAATTTTCTGAGCTACAGTAAATCTAAGAAGATGAAGTTTCTTTCTAAACAAGCTTTTTTGCCTCGAAAAAGCCTTTGAGATGTGTCATCTGCCACATTCCAGCACCGACGAGAATGAGAATCTTAAATTTGAATAAACAAAATTTACAAACAAACAAAGATTTCAGGGATATTCAATAAAAAGACTCAAACCTGAACAGCTGCCCACCAAAAGACCTTTGCGTTGGTGTTTTCAGATGTCTTTCTAAATTTGACTTCTCTCGAGCGCTGGAAGTTTTGCTCTTTTTGAATCTGGTTGACTTGATCGAGAAGTTGTCTGACACGGAGCTGCAATTCAGAGAGTTTTTCCTTTTCGGCGATTTCTTTGTATCCTTCACGATCCTCGCCAATCTAAAAGAGAGTGGATGAGTTTGCATTGTTACCGTGATTTAACTGTCTCTCGTTGTGATAGCGTAGTCACCTACGCACTAGTGCGAAATTTGGAACTTTGCCAATTCAACCATATTTTGATTCTTGTTTTGACTGTACCTGTAAATCAAGATGAACTCGAAGCCTTCCAGAAGATGACCAGTTTGTTGAGTTTCCAGCAAGGCAGATCTTGTGCTCTCCTGGATGGTGGGACGTGAACGTGAACTTGAAAAAATGTCAGTATTTTACCGGCTTTTGTATTAACTTACTCTTCCTTGAGACCCATAAGCTCTTGATAAAACTGCCTTGTCTCTTGGATCTGACACATCGACATGCATCCCAAAGCCTGGGGCCGTTTCTTTCCATTCCTAATAAAAAAGATAACAAGTCTATTCAAGTTGATAATATCAACAATGAAAAGGGCGAACCTTTGTCTGCTTATCAAAAAGCTGGACGAGATATTTTCCAGTCATTTGTGTATCCTCGGGAAGCTCCTCGATAAAGCATTTCTTGTCTTTCTCCGAAATTTCAAAATAAAGAGCGCTTACTGCAGATAAAAGCCAAGCGATTCTCATTCTATAAGAATGTTTCTTTGAGAATTTATCGAATAATTGAACTTTATTTTTTAATAAGCCTTGGAAATCGTGGCTCTCTTTTGAAAAAAATCATGTTACATGTATGCGTGCAGATAAAATTTTAGGAATTTACTAAAATGAGTTACAGGGAATTATTTATTCGTCAACTGTAGTATTTTTGTCAATTTCAGCAAATTTCTCGAAGAATGTGGCGATACAGCGTCGTAGCTCGTCGATGGACTTGGTGCCCATCATTTCTCGGCACGAATGCATCGACAGCTGTGGAACTCCCAGATCGATTGTTCTCATTCCCAATCCTTGAGCTGAGATCGGACCAATAGTGGATCCGCAAGTAGAGTCATTTCGAACCATTACATCCTGAAAGTGAGCTTATAACAAAAGATTTTTTAAAGATGTAAACCTGGATATTGACGTTAGCCGCATTTGCTACTTGATGGAAAAGAGAAGCAGTGACAGCGGTTGTAGCATATCGCTAAGGCAAGCATGAGCTTTTAAATAAAACAATCGTTGTCTCTTACCTGGTTGGAATTAGTTTTGATTGTAACGCCGTGATCCAGAAGAGGCTGGTGATTCTGCTCGTGTTTTTGTGGATAGTTAGGATGAAGAGCGTGCACCATATCGGCGGAAACAATGTACGATTTTGGAACAGCTTCTTCGTAGGCGATTGGGTTTCCACCAGAAGCAGATATGCGGCGGAGCATGTACTCCATCAAGCTAGAGCATGCTCCCTGGGCAGAGCCAGATCCGACCTCTTCGTTGTCGAAAAGAGTCACTACGCGACAAAGCTCGTCATCGTCGAGTGTCTTGTCGGCATCAGTGAGGCCTGTGAGGGCCGTGTAGCAGCAGCAAAGATTATCCAGTCGTGGAGAGAAAATGTATTCGTCGAAAACACCGCCGATAGCGCTCTCCTGGTGATCTGCGAAACAGAGCTCAACATCAAGAATGTCTTCAGCTTTAACCTTGAGTTCGTTTTCCAGAAGTTTGATAAACAAGGGGTGATGTTTGCCTATATTAAAATGAGCGACCGGCGGTTGATTAAATATTTACATTTTAATTGCATATAATTGTAGATTTATACCCTTGATTGACGTGCCACTGCCGTATGAATTGTCTTTTTCCTCAACGGGCTTGTTCAGCTCGTAGGTAGCCGTTTGCGCCAGAATGGGCACCATCTCCGTTTCCTTATTTGGCCCAAAGCCGTCATTCACGCCCCTGTTCAAGTGGATACAAAGATTTGGGACTCGCAGAATCGGCTTGTTGATATGGACAAGTTGATGTTTAACTTTTCCGTCGGGACCGCGGACCATGGCGCGGCCGGCAAGTTTTAGGTCTCTAACAAAACACTCAATTTCGGTAAGAAATTTCATTTCAACCTGTCGAACCACGTGTTCCAGATTCCACCACCATACCACTCGGCAGCAACCTTGATTGAGCCATGATTAGATTGGTCCGACTTCTTCTTCACCCTCAGACAGGGAGAATCAGTGTGTGCGCCGACGATAGTAAAGCCATTTCCGGGCTTCCATTTGCCGCCAATGGCAAAGGCCGTAATCATTGACTGGTTTCGTACAACATAGAACTTGTCGCCGGGCTTCACATTCCACGTGTCTCTCTTAGAAGAATTTCAAGCTAAATTTGAATTTCACTGCAGTTTTATACCTCTGACACTTTCTTGTAATTAGCAGCTTCAAGGAGTTTGACAGACTCGGCGACTGCGTGGTAAGGCGAGGGACTCGCATTCACGTAATTGAGGAAGTCTTTTGCATTCTGATTTGCCATATTTCGTAGTACGAAACACTGAAGCACTCTGGCTCGACTCAACATGAATTTGCTTAGCTAATATTTAACAGAAAAACTGTTTTTCAAAAACAAGATCACCAGATCCTGCCCTCGGCGCTATTTGCAGATTCTAGTACTACGACATAAATGTGCATTTAAAATAACAACAATATGCAGCAGTTCGTGTATTCGAATGTGGAAAGTGTAAAGGCAGTGAATTTAATTATGTGGTGATGAACTAAAAAACTTGATTTGAAAAGAAACACTTCAAGCGATAAAAAATCGGCGCCTATGGATCGAGATTGTATTTTTTCCTCCTTGCAGCTTCGTAAGCGGGCAAGAATGACGTCGCTTCCAGAATTCCCGGCGCAGGCGGGTTTCCGTTGATTGCTTTTGAGATGACTTCGCCAGACGCGATTTTGATGCCGTTGTTGAGACAGACCGTTACTCTCTCACAAGTTAACAAGGAGTCATTTTCTTTAGGGGCCAGAATGTGCGTCAGCTCATCGATGTGCTTATTAATAAAAAAACGTAAAATATGAAATACATTTTAGAAACACCTGTTCAATTTCTGGCCAAGCAAGGCCTTGTCCAATGACTTCCGCTCCTCCGGCTTTCAGAATTCGCGTGAAGCTTTTAGTAGGACTTCCACGGCTATCGCTGTACATCATCCAAGTTTTCCAGTTTGCGAAAACCTACAATTAAATCTTTGCGTAAAATTTAGAAATTTTACTTTGTCGCTTTCTGGATATTTCTGTAATCGTTCGTACCAATGAGCAATCGCGCTAACTACATCCTGCGCCTCGGTCTTTGAGCGCATTGACTTTGCATCTGAGGTGTCTGGGATGTCTACTTGATGCATATAATCCAGAGGGTCAAGCCATTTCCTTCATAAATTTGTTAAATAAAAATCAATGGAAAAAAGTTTACTTATTGTTCTCATGGTAGCTCATTCGAACATAGGACTGATGAAGGCATGGTTTACCACTGACAATGCTTGAGCTTATTTTCTCGTTTCTTATCGGATCTTTGTCAAAAATCAGCATCGTTGTCGATGGATCGTAGTTCGCAGCAGTGAGTACAACACTTCCATTAATTTCTAAATGCAAAATAAAATCCCGTGAGCTTTATGAGTCGAGTAACCTTCAATCATCTTTCTTAGCTCCTCTTTCATTGGTTTTGAAACAAGCGAGAAGAGAACGTTGTGTTTCTCATTCGCGATCTTTTCCAAACGAGCCGATGATTTAAGATCGATAGCGTCAGCATCTTCAAAGTCTCCAGAACATAATTCTTCGATTTCATCTTGAGGGAGGTTATTCGAACGCCTCGATACTTTGTTCGCAGCTTCTTCATCCGAGCAACCAGAGATCACGTCTTCGTTGTCTCGTTCCAGTCGAGACCTACATCTTTTTTTACGACGAGAGCGCCGAGAAGATGTTCTGCCATGTTCAGACGAGTCCCGGCCACTAGCGGTATCACAATCAATTTTCAAGCTGTTGAGTTTGGCGTTTGATCTTTTGAAGTTTTGGTAGCTTTCGACCGCTGAAAATCAAGTTTTGTCTGATATCGAAAAAGCAAACTTACGTAGAACTTTATTATTTACAACAGCAGCGACCAGCCACTCAAACATGACGAGAGAAATATTGTAATCCGACGTTAACTTGATAATATTTTCGAGATTTTCTTCAGATACATGATCAACGATTACACAGTGCGTGAAGTTCTTGGTTCGATCGAATTGGAAGGAAACATCTGCTCCCATGTTCTCGATTTTGTCGATTATATTAAGATTTCGCTGAGAACTTATGCTTTCATGAATATACAGACTGTAACCATCGAAGATCCCTTTCTCTGGCACCAAATTCTCGAAAACAAGTTTCGGGACGTTTATCGCTTTTGGCGTCTTTGGCTCGAGTTCTCGTTTTTCCCTTTCTTTGACTGCTGATTTAGAATAAATGCCGATTTTATCGCGCTTGCATCGTTCTACATCAGAGTCCTCAACCGCTTGCTTCAATATTCGCCGGCATTCAACAGTCGACGGCAGCGTTGGATCTCGCATATTCTTTGGTGTCTCGACAAACTTCGCCATCTCGGACAAGTTTGGCCTGTGGACGATATTCGGAGTCCGCACATTACTTGTAGATAGAACGCAGGGTGACTCAACCATGACCGACGCATATCTGTCCGCTTTTTTTGACTTTTTCGTGCTGGCAACTGGCCTTGGAAGTGCTGGTTTCGGTTTAACGCCTGACGGTTCAAATTCATCCATCGACACGGAATGCCAAGTCAATGAATTGTCGATTAGACTTTTTTCAAGACAAGTGATTATCCAATCAACAGTGATGCAAGGCAGACGAGCAGAAATAGCTTTCGCCTGTTTCGGGCCACTCCAATCTGGCGCAATAACATGCGTCACGTCTCTGTCCATCGAGGCAGAGAACTTGCCTCCTCCTGCTTCTGCTGCTTGTCTCGCCAACTTCTTCTCATTTTCTTGATATTTGGCCGTGCAAAAGCCGGCTCCGCTAAAGAGCCTCGAAGAAGCGCACCAATATACTTTTGTATTCTCTCGCTCTTCTATACTTTCGATATCTGTCGCATTTTCGAGTCCTTCAAAGTAGAAGCAGGTTTCAAAACTGCCCTCCCATCTATCTAGGTCGCCTCGGACGAGCAGAAAGCTGATTGCATAGTCGACTCTTTCGCCTGGATCATTGCTTTTCACAAGTCTGCATTCTTTTCTTCTCCAAAAGTCGTCCACACTGAAGACCTTTCTCGTGGGATGATCTTCTCCTCCTGGCAGAATTCGAATTGTTACTCTGTCATCGACGATGGAAGCGCTTGTTGGTTCAGGTTCAAATGTAATTGGTATATCTGATTTTCTCGATGAATTTCGTCTCTGATTTTCGTCTCTTGCTAATGGTCTTTTCGTTTTTTTAATGGTGTTTTTCAGTGGTTGTTTTACAGGTGAGTGAAATGATGATTCTGCTGCTTGACTCTCAGTTACTTCTAAAAATAGTCTTTTTAAGCTCAAGCAGTTGAAACGCTAGAAGACTTACCTAACGTGCCAAACGTTGACTGTTCGTGATGTGTAGGCTCTTTATTCAGGTCTCCGTTGAATGACCGGGCCTCGTTTCTCAATGTTTCATCGCCTTCATTGAGAGTTCCTTCAATGTTCAGGACTTTATATCCCTCTGGGTTCTCGCGCTCGCCGTTTTTGATCGTATTTATGACCCAAAAAAGATCGATTGCTATTTAGAGAAATAAGAAAGATATCAAAAAGAAATGGAACTCATACCAAGAGGTCTTCCAGAAGTCATTGATCGCCAGAAAGCCAAATCTTCATTGTTCTCCAAACTCTGTCGCGCAACGATCATGTGTGTTATGCTCGGAGTAAGTGAGTCGAAGACCGCTCCTCCGCCTCTTTGAATCAGATCTTTGAGCTTTCTCTTGCCGCGCGCAGGGAAACCACTGATAAAAGCACTTACACGATTGAAAGCATCTTCCTCTATATCGTGCTCTTTCATGGAAAATTTATCGAGATCGAACATGTCTGTTTTTTCGTCGAGAAAAGATGATTTTGTTTCATTGACGAATCCTTTTGAGGTTGTTTCTATTTCACTCGTTTGCTCGATAAAACTTAAAAATTTATTTAAAAATGGTCAAGAAAATTTTTTAAAGTACCTTTCATCGCTGAATTTATACTCCTTTTGCTCCGTATTCTGCGCAAAACCGCGGTTGGCCGAATCCTCTACCCATTTCATCGTGACAATTTCAATTCCCCAACTGCGTGCGTGTTTTATTTTCTTCCCACCGAGACCACCAGCGACCAGGTGAGTGACACTATTTCTGTCTAATGTTCCGTTGTAGGATCCGCCGTTTGCAACGACGAGGTCTGCAATAGCTGTTCGCGATTCTTGATCGATGTTTGTTACGGAGATGCCCAAGCCGTGGAAAACCGGGCAGGAATGTGTTTTCAGAAGCTCGTTGTAGAGATCGCAGTCTGGGATGATGGGACGAATATGGTCAACGGACAAGCTCCACATTTCTTTGATAAAATCAACAGTCACAGTTTTTATTCTAAATTTGGCAGTTAAATTGCGCAGTTTTGGTTTCGGACTCACCCAAGCTCACTGGCGACGATGTATTTTTTGGAGCTCGCTTCGCCGACGACGAGGATGTCGACATCTTGCGTCATCGTCGAGCAAATATATCCTGCCATGCGAGCAACTTTCTTTTGCAGGGCTTCGCGATCTTCTTTCGGCACATTTGTGAAGCAAACGTTTTTTGATCTCAGAGCCATCGATGAGACACATCCCTTTTGGATTATGTAACATGAAGATTAACCTTCTGATAATAACCTGAGTGAAGTCCTTAGATTTTCGTGGAAGTGAGGATTTAAGCTGGAGACTAGAAATGAGAGCGCCAACTCCGTATACTTTACCGCCGTTCGCAATGAGTCTGAAAAGTAAATTGATAACACTATTAATTTAATAATCAACTTACTTATCAAATGCATCGCCTTCAAGTGGACAGACGACGAAAATCGGCTTCTTATCGAGATACTCCTTGATAGAGCTCTTTGAGTTTATTTCGTCGCAACTAATCTCGACCCATTGCAAATTCGCATTTTTCATGTGAATCTCTGCTTCTGATAATTGTTCCTTGCCCTTTTTAGAAAGCGGCAGGAAATAAACTTTTTGTCCCATTTCTGAAAAATAATTATGAAATAAAAATCGGTTGTCTCGTGCACGAAATTTTTGCAGAGGGGGCGGAGAAAATGTAGGCGAGGCGAAATCTCGAGATTGTTGGCTACTGAAGTTCAGGTCCTGAACCTAAGCCGATTTTAAAATATATGTTCTAGAAAAGAGAGTTTCTGTTCAGAACTTTAACATCGAGTGTTAAAACGGTTTAAAAATAAGTTAGTTTTTGCTGCAGTAAAAAGGACTAAAAGAATT
>Ga0115008_10005264_pt1 | contig 10694 bp, 4 predicted proteins | sample FraStrMetagenome_FD_87164 | JGI IMG/M metagenome (GOLD analysis project Ga0115008, IMG submission 87164) | Marine eukaryotic phytoplankton communities from Arctic Ocean - Fram Strait ARC3M Metagenome | ecosystem: Environmental > Aquatic > Marine > Oceanic | place: Fram Strait | collected 2012-06-18
GAGGCCGTAGTGGACGGGTTGGTCAAGGCCTTTGACGATGCCATTGGCTGGACCGAGGGCAATGCCGAGCTACTAGAATCCCCCGCTCGCGACGGATACGATCCCAGGGAGACGCCATGGGAAAATGCCCTCTTTCGGAGCGGTGCCGCTAGCTCTGGGGCAGGTACTGATACTGGTAGCATTGATCAGCCGCAAAAGGAAAGCTGGGCCGAGTTCTGCGCCAGGCGGCTCTGCCAACGCACCAAGGCGACGTACTTACCCTCCCCGACGTCGCGGATTACCGACGAGGAGCGCGCCATCCTCCGCGTCGTCATCCTCATCGTGAGGAATCTGAGTTTCGTTGCCGCCAACGGTCGATTTTTGGTGCACAATCTCGGTCTCATGCGTGTATTGGCTGGCTCCCTGTACTTTCGGGCCTTTGATCGGGCCGAGGAGGATGACCGCGGCCGGGCTGGTGGGGCCAACAATGAGTGAGTTAACTACGATTGTGCTTTGTTACATATAGCTGTGGTGTTGCGTGTTATTTGCTGTACATTGACTGACCTACGTGGGTCCTTTTCTCGTTTCCATTCCATTTGTGCGTAGCAACCTCTGCACGCACGCACTCCAAGCCCTCATGCACCTCGAGAGTTTGTTGGACACGACGGGGCGAAAAGTCTTCTCGGATCTACTCCTTTTGAACCCCAGCTATGAACCCCGGGCTGATATTGCGCTGGCTCTTGCCGGCACATCGTCGGGCCGAACGTCCAAGGCAGCCAAGGCCAAGGCAGAGGCTCAGGCCAAGGCTGCTGCCGATGAAGCGGAGTTGGTACGGTGTTCCGTGCCCAAGGTGGGATATGGACTGGCCCCAGTCCTAGGATACGGCGGTTTGCTCATTGCCAAGAATTTTGACCACCGGAATGAAAGCATGAGTGCAATTCCGGACGACGTTGTTGAAACCCTCACGGCGCCGCACGCGAGAGCTGCGTTGGCGCTGCTTCCCGCCCTCCGGTATTCTTTAGACTCGACCGAAAATCATGCGTCCGTATCACAAACGATGGAGCTGATGACCCTCATGGTCGAAGAGAACCAAGCCGTGTTCGAGAAAATTCCCGACTCGGTCCTCTATCGCCTCACCGATCTAGTTTGCGTGCCAAGGGCTGGACCGGAAAGCTTCGACTATTGCGATCCCGTCCACAACATTGTGAGCAGAGTCACCCCGTTGAAGCTCAGCAATGGCTACGACTCATCAATCGATGTTGACTTGAGGGATCGATCGGTTGACCTTCTGGTGAAGCTTACAGCCATTGGACCCGATATGAAAAGACGTGCTGGCCGAGGGCGGCTCGCTCCGTCTGGTAGGCACGGGATCAATTCTCGTCTCTATGATGGACTTATTGCCATGCTCACCTGCCGAACCGGTAGGCACGATAGCGCACAACTGGCTGGTGTGTTGCTCTCCAACCTCGCCGTGGCACCAGAGAACAGACCCGGTATTCAGTATATGGAGGGCAGACTCGTCAATGCCGCCGGCCGCGACGCAAGCGTTTCCAACACGGTGCTAAATGGGATTCTCAAGTGGTTGCAGTAATTATTTTCTTATAATTGTTGTAGTTACCTTGACTTAGTCGCTACTTAGTAGTAGTATTTTCCTTTCCAATATCTATCCAGTGGCCGGGGAGGGCCGATGCGGGTTGGTCCGTGAATATACTCTTGAACCTCTTCGGATCGACATCACGAAAAGTCATCCATTCCGATTCAAGCCCTTCGGGGTCGAGCATACTCCTTGCTTTGTCGTCCTGCAGCTCAATTTGGACGAACTTTTCGCCCATCTCGTTGAGCTCGGAGTAAGAACCAAAGTCGACGGGATAGTTGGCACAGCGCATATTTCGTGCCAAGGTCTTTGCCAAGTACCGAGCGTGCTCTTCGTTAATCGCTCGGGTCCGGCTATCTTTGCAATCTTCGCTCCAGTGGTCGTCTCGTAAAGTATCCAGGGCCTCGAAATAATTCATGTCCATTTCCCATCGAAGATACGGGAGGTGCATTTCTTCTAGCATTTGCTTTTGTATATCGTCTTCCATCTCCTTCTTGGGAGGAATGACTGCATCGCCTGTAATGTAAGCGAGACACTGCCATGCAGCAACATCGAGCTCGAGAAGGGTGTTTTCTAGCGAAGCGAGATGCACCATCCGAGGATTCTTGATAAGGATGTTTCTGTATAGACCGGGAATAATATTGCTGCTGTAGTCGAGCTCTTTGCTTGGTTGAATGTGTCCAATAGACGATTGGAGCTCGTTGGGTCTCATCCGAAAGTCGGGCGGGGCAACCCAGAAGGCTTCGTCCCATACGCTGTCTCGATCTTTGATTTGCAAGTCGGGGCTAAGAAAATCCTGATTGGACATGTAACCCGTACAAAAAATTATGGTATCGACGTTGTCAATTTCAACAATGGGAGCCTCCTCGTCTCGTTCCCACACCTCATCCTCTTGACTCCACTCCATACCGCAACATCGTAGACCAGTGCCGGCGTTGGTAACCTTGTAGGGAAGTGCGATGTGCACATGAATTTTTGGCTTCGCTTCGCCAGTAGATGCATCGACACCAGGCCATGAGCCGGTATCATTGCAAACGCCGTAGCCGCTACGACTAAGAATGTGTACCGATCTGGCACCGAGCTTGACTGCATGAAGAGCACTATCCTCGGCACTGGCGGAGTCCCCAACGAGAACGACCGTCTTCTCGCAAACAGCGGCTGAAAAATCAGATTTGTGACTGGAATGAAGTATGGTGCCCTGGAAAGGAACCTCGCTCACCCCCTCGTCATCATCGTCGCCAATGTCGACTTGCGAACGGCCTGTTCGTAAAAGTTTGAGCAGTTGCCGAGGTATCCTGGGCCTTGCGTGCTGTCCGGTCGCACAAATGCAATAGTCAAATTGTTCCTTGATCGCAACGCCGTCGATCAATTGCACCGCCGCGCCCTGTTGATATTGAACCTCGAACTTCTCTGATGAAGAATTGTAGAGAACACTTTGGACGCTAGCACTAAACTTGACGGCATCAAAGACGTTCGGATCGGCCAAGTGGACTCGCTTCAACGTGTATTCGCGCATAGCCGTCTTTGGAAGGTAAACAGGAGCCTCCTTGCCTTGAAAGTGTTCTTCAAATGTGTAGTCAAAGAACTCGACCAACTCTTTCGGTTTGTTGGACCAACAATCATCGTAAATGTTGGGCTGGTGTGCCTCATCGACTGTGTCCCCCTGAGAACGCCAGATACCTCCAGGCTGGTCCGAGGACTCGAAACAAGTAACTCGTGGTAGCATGACTAAGCCATCAGTATCATTGGCATCCATCAACCGTTTCCGACGAGTAGCAAGCGCATGAAGGAAAAACATTCCCGACGGACCACAGCCTATGAGCGCGACCGTTGGTGCCCTTTCTTCCGTTTCTGCTGAAATCTGTAAAGACAAGGCACCAACCAAAGCTTCAACCGACTTTTCTGCTTTTGATGAGCTCATCTTTCCGGTGGGAGCTGAATCAGCTCCAAATGCGATTGGTTTACCATCTCTCTCCAAATCAAGCCAATGCGCAGGTAATGGGCAAGCTTCTTGGCCGGTGACTATGCTTCTGAACTGCTTAGGATCATAGTCGCGATAGGTCTTCCACTCTGCATCGGGAGACTTTCGATCGAGGGCGATTCTGGCGTGATGGTTCGGCAAGTAAAGCTGTGAACGCTTCGTCCCATCTTCATTAAGCTCATCAAAAGTGCCAAAGTCGACCGGGTACTTTGCAAGGTGCATATTTCGTGCCAGCACTTTGGCATAAAACTCCGCCTGTTTTGTATCTATCTCCTTCGATCGTTCGTCTTTCCAGTCTCCACTCCAATGCTCATCGGGAAGTTCACAGATCGCCTCAAAGTAATTCATATCCATCTCCCATCGTAAGTACGGAATATCCATCTCTTCAAGCATGTGTTGTCTAATCTCTTGTTCCATTTCTTTCCGGGATATCCTGGCTGTGTAGCCCGAAATCTGCGAGAGAACTAGCCAAGCGCTGACGTCGAGCTCAAATAGCGGGGTTTCCGCATCGACATCCGCCAAGAAAAACATGTTGGGGTTGGACATGAGAGCGTGGCGGCAGACACCTGGGATCATTCGACTGCTGATGTCGAGTTCGTCACTTGGCCTGATGTTTCGCCCAATATCAGCCGACAAAGGGTTTGGCGTCATTTCATAGCTTGAAGGTGCAGTCCAAAAGCAATCCTCGTGCTCTGCAAATTTTAGATCGGGATCCAAACAATCGAGATTTGGAGCGTAGCCGGTACAAAAGATAATGGTATCGATTTTTTCCAGAGTAAACGGCTGTGCCTCCTCTTCCAATTCGTACACCTCGTCCTCCTGATTCCACTCAATTTCGCAACATCGCAGACCGGTGCCGTCATTTACCACCTGGTAGGGCAGAGCAACAAATGTTTTGACCTTTGGCTTCACTTTGCCCGTCTTGGGATTCCTATTGCCGGGCCAGGAGCCAACTTCGGTGACATCTCCATAACCCGAGCGACTTAATATGTACACCATATCGACACCGTCGCGTATCGCCTTCAGGGCCAGGTCCTCGGCTGAGGAAGAGTCGCCAACGAGAACGACTCGCTTGTTCCGAACGTGCTGCTCAAAGTTTTCCATGTGCGAAGAGTGCAGGATGGTGCCTCGGAACGGCGTCGTTTGCTCCTTCTGGTTCTCCTCTTTGTCCGTGGGTGTTGCAATCGAATCGTGATCGTTCTCATCGTACGGTGCAACGCCCGACTGCAAGAGGGCGAGCAGAGGACGAGGGATCCTCGGTTTGCCGTGCTGGCCAGCTGCCCAGATGCAATGATCAAATTGCTCCATTACAGCTGGTTGACTGGCGCATCGCTCGTGTTTTTCGTCGTCGCCTTCCCACGCAGTGGCAGATGCTGTGACCTCAAACTTGGCAGTGCTTTTGTTGTAGGTTACCTTGTGAACCGTAGTTTGGTATCGAATTTCGTGCCGACGATGCGCCTTCCCACTCTTCTTGCCTTTGCTTTGTAGCAAATCGGCATCCACCGACGTCGTGCGCTTCAAAATATAGTCCAATGTATCCCGACGGGGTAGAAAAGCCGGCGTCTGCTTGCCACCAAAGTGCTGCTCGTAGGTGTAATCAGCAAACTCGGTCAACTCCTTCGGGACGTTGGTCCAGAGAGTGTCGTACATTTTGGGGTTGTGCCGCCGGGCGACGTCCTTCCTGTCCGACCGCCACAGCCCACCGGGACCATCGGACATTTCGTAGCACGTAACGACCGGAAGGTTGGCCAATTGGCTCCGCGCTTGGGCCATGGCATCGCCATTGCCATTGGCGTTTCCTTGTGCTTTGGCTTGTGCCTCGGCATCGGCAATGGTTGCTTCCAGATCACGGATGCGGGTGGCAAGCGCGTGGAGGAAAAACATGCCCGATGGTCCGGCGCCGATGAGAGCAACGGTGGGCGCCGACGCAAAGGTATCAGGTTCGTCATCTTCGTCGATCGATGGGACCCGGCCTACCCAGAGCGATGTTGCCTTCATCCTGCGTGCGTGTTGTGCGTACGAGTAGTGGCAGCAGAGCGACGAATGACGACGTACTCTCGCACAAACAACCGACCCGTACCGCCGTCCTAATAAAGCGACAAGTCGGCTGCCAAATGCCTTGGAATATCGAGAGAGCAAGCTTGCAAGCTTGTAGCGTTTGCTTCGTGGAGGATACTCTGTCTAGCTAGTCTCTCTAGCTAGCTACGTAGTAGAGTAGAGAAAGTTGAACCGTTTTGCTGCCGTTTGATGCGCCGCCAATGCGATGGTCAAGGGTCAAGGGCTGAATGGGTGATCAAGAAAAGCCATGGTGCGGTGTCGCGGTGCGCGAAATAACGGTTCGGGGTCGGTGTGTCCCCCGCTCCCCGGCAAAAGATACTTTTTTCATGAGCGAGAGGAGACGAATCAATCAAACAAGCATCATGAAGATAGTACATGTACTGACGTTCCTCCTTACTACCAGCAGCTTGTTGTCAGCTACCAGCGGTTTCGTTTCGATCGCCCCCATCAGCGGCGCAGCATCACGTGTTGTTGTTGTTGCCAAATCATCGTCTGTGGTGGGCAATAACAATAATAATGATGCTCGCTCCTCAACGCGGATGATTCGTTCCCTGGCCATGGCCACCGATGACAATGATTCGGTGACCAATCGAATCGTCTTTGGTCACTCGCTATCATCTTTCTTGTTCGTTGCAACCGCGCTGGGCATCTGCTACAACGGAATTGGTGGCCCCACCGGTCTTGGCCTCCCATTGTACGCTGCCTCTGGCCCGTACCTAGCGGCAGGCGTATCCTCGACTCTCGAGAGTGCTGCATCGGCTGGCCGCCTTGGCTCTGATACTTACAAGCGGCTGGCTCTCTTCCTGGCCGAGTTTAATCTCTGCGGTCTCACTACAGTACTGCTTGCGATTGGGGGCACCACCCTGCGTCAGCAACTGTTTTATGTCCTATCGCTGGCGTCGCTGCTATCTCTATCTCCCACCGCAGCTGGGTACAAGAATGGGGGCGGCAAGCTCTTCGGAGATATCGGCGGTGTGATCAAGGAATTCTTTACCTTTAGAAACTTGAACGGATTCATCTACCTGGGTGGGGTGTGGTTCGTTGCGGCACTGAAGGTTCTAAAGATTGTCGACATCGTCAACCTCATTTCAGAAGGCAATGCTGCCAAAACACTCGCCACGCGCGCCGTTCGTCTTGGACGGCTTGCTTTGCTCACCGGAACTATGCTGGTGCTGAAATCGGCGGCTGATCGTGACAGGTTGGAGGGAACCACATTCATTGATCTCAATATTTTGAGCTCGGTGGTGTTTGCTGCAATGGCCTTTCACATCAAGACAATCCGCGATGCCCTCCCCCCATTGGTCTATGCCTCTGCGGGCTTCTCAGCCTTTACGGCACTGAACGCTATCAACTCCATGATCGAGAAGTCCAAAAAGTAGGAGTGTTAGAGGAAGCGCCTACGTAGAGTATTATTAGATTATCCATGTATGTCACTACACCTAGTTACGTACTTTTAATTATATGACAGAAGCTTACTTGCACGTACTCAAGTACATAGTTATTTCTTCTCTAGTGCAGCCAACTTTGTGAAGTTGGCAACGGCCGCTTCGAGATCGGCAATCTTCTTCTTAAGACCTTCGAGCTTCTCTTCATTTTGCACCTTTAGCTCGGACTTGACCTTCTCGGCGTATCCATCAGCCTTCATCTTCTTTTCCAAGGTCTCCATAGCCGGACGAGTCTTAGACATGGTCTTCTCGAGCTTCTTGATCTCGGCAGCAAAATCAACAAGTCCAGTGAGATCCATCATGACGGTCAGAGTTTCGTCAACGACAACGATTCCATGACTCTCCGGCACGATAGACGAGTCGACATTAATATCGACGGCAGATGCGTTACCAAGAGTCTTGATGTCATCAATCTGCGCCTTGATCGAATTCTCGGTAACACCGGCCGCTGCCTTAACGTAGAAGTGAGTCAAGGTCTTGTTGGCAATATGATACGAAGCTCGGAGCGAACGGCAGGCACCGATCACATGGTTGGCGATGTCCATCGACTTCTCGGCGTCGTCGTCCTTGTACTTGTCAACACATACCGGAAAAGAGGCAATCATGATGGTTTCGGGCTCATCAGCACCAAGGGTGCCACGGCCAGGCAGTCGCTGCCAGAGTTCTTCCGTGACAAAAGGCATCATGGGATGAAGCAATCGTAAACCAGCCTCAAGAGTAATCCAAAGAGTGGCCTGGGCGGCCCATCGGCTGTCGGCATTGGCCTCACTTTCGTCCTTGATTACAGGCTTGATCAGCTCAAGGTAGACATTGCAAAGGTCGTCAATCCAGAGCTGGTAGGATGCTTGTTGAGCATCGCCAAACTTGTAGTTCTGGAAGTTCGTCTCAACGGCATCCATTTTGTTCATGAGCTTGGATATCATAAATTTGTCTCTGATGGCCATCTTCCCACTAGACATGAGCTCTTCAAGAAGATTAGGAGTTGGCTTGAAGTCGGAGACAAATTGGAGAGCAAAGCGAGTGGCATTCCAAAGCTTGTTGCAGAACATTCTGTAACCAACAACGCGCTTGATATCGAGGTTGACATCGCGGCCCTGAACAGTGTATGCGAGAAGTCCGAATCTAAGAGCATCGGATCCACATTCAGGAATGCCATCGGGAAAGTCGGCAGTCTGATCCTTCTTGGCCTTGGCAACTTCCTTCGCCGGAAGGTTGCCGCCGTCGAGCTTGGACAGAAGCGACTCAAGAGTGCAACCATTGATCACCTCGAGGGGATCGATGACGTTGCCGAGCGACTTGGACATCTTGCGCCCATCCTTGTCTCTGACCATTGCGTGCAGGTACACAGTATTGAAGGGGAGCTTGTCAGTAAGCTGGAGACCCATCATAACCATCCTCGCGACCCAGAAGAACAGAATGTCAACGCCGGTTTCAAGGAGAGCTGTGGGGTAGAAGGCCTCAAGGTCGGCCGTCTTATCGGGCCAACCAAACACGGAGAACGGAAAAAGACCAGACGAAAACCAGGTATCAAGAACATCCTCATCTCGCTCGAGATCAATCTCCTCCTTGGAACATCCAAGGACCTTGACCGCTTTCTCGAGGGCCTCCTGAAATATTTGGCAGAATCCACGATGAAAATGTTAGTTGAAGGGGAAAACAAGATGAACAAAACAAAGAGAGAAATCAGGGGTAGATGTACTCACCGCCTCGTCTCTCCCAACAATCCAGCGATCGTTCCACTTCATATCGTTCTTATTGACACCAGTTTCACCCTTCTTGGTAGCGAACCAGGCAGGGATCTGGTGACCCCACCAAAGCTGTCTGCTCACGCACCAGTCGCGAATGTTGTCAAGCCACATGAACCAAGTCTTCTCGTGCTCCTCGGGAACAATCTTAAGCTCCCCGTTCCGGACGGCATCCGTGGCGCGCTTGGCCATGCCATCGCAGTTGACATACCACTGAGGGGTAATCATGGGCCCGAGAATATCTCCCGAACGAGAGCACAGGCCGAGACGCATCTTGTTCGGCTCCTTGCCAACATACAGTCCCTTCTCCTCAAGGGCCTCCTCGACGGCAATACGAGCATCGTAACGCATCATGCCCTCGAACTGCGAGCCTTCGCTGTTGATGGAACCGTCAGGATTGAGAACAGTTATGAACCCCAAATTGTGTCGCTTGCCACATTCGTAATCGTTGGGGTCGTGCGCAGGCGTAATCTTCACAGCTCCGGTACCAAACTCCATGTCAACAAGCTCGGCATCCTGAATGATGGGGATGCGTCGGCCGTTGAAGGGATGGACGAGGAACTTGCCATGCAGATGCTTGTAGCGAGGATCCTCGGGGTGGACGGCGACGGCCGTGTCGCCCAGCATGGTCTCCAGACGGGTCGTGGCGACGGTAATCTTCTCGTCGGAATTCTCAACGGGGTACGAGAACGATGTGAGGGTGCCAAACTCGTAACGTCCCTTGGGATCCTTCGGGTTGCCCTTGTGTGTCTTCACCTCGAGATAGGTCCGTCCCTCAAGGTCGATGTGATCCACCTCAATATCGGAAATGGCCGACTTGAGCGCGCAGGACCAGTTGCCCAATCGATTGGCACGGTACAGCAAGCCCGATTCGTGGAACTGATTGAAGGCCTCGACGACGGCCTTGCTGCACATGTCGTCCATGGTGAATCGCTCCCGGGACCAGTCAACACTGCTGCCCAGCGACCGGAGCTGGGTGGTAATGCGATCGCCGTACTCCTTCTTCCACTCCCAAATCTTTTCCACGAACTTCTCTCTCCCAAGGTCGTGACGATTCTGACCATTCTCCTTCATAAGCATCTTCTCCACGACGGATTGGGTGGCAATGCCGGCATGGTCGGTACCCGGCACGTACAGAGTGGCATGGCCCTTCATGCGGTGCCATCTGGTCAGCGTATCCTCCACGGCGGCCGTAAGAGCGTGGCCCAAATGGAGCGATCCCGTAACATTGGGCGGAGGGATGACCATGACGAACTTCTCGTCGTCCGGCCGGTTCTTGGCAGCTTCCGGATCGCACGAGTAGTATCCCTTGGCCTCCCACCAGTCCTGCCAGGCGGCCTCTACGGCGTGGGGATGATACCCATCTTCCATGGGGGCCGACATGTCCTTCTTCTCCCCCTTGGGAGTCTTGTTGACAAACTCCTTCTTCGGAGGAGGGGCCTTCTTCTTGGCATCCTTGGCCTTGGCCTTCTTGCCGCTGCCGGCCTCGCCCCAGTTGGGCTTCTCCTTCTTTTTGCCCTGCGTTTCGGTGAGCGGCGAGTGAGAGTGAGAGTGAGATTTTGATTGTGTCACGCAAAAAGTGAGCAACTCGAATTTTGTGCAAAAAGCCACAAGAAGGAAGAGATGAATGAACATATACATAACTGTTCGAAAGGAGCATAAGCACAAACCAAACCAAACGAGAAGATGCAGCTTGGATCTCTCGAACTCTCGACGCAACCTCACCTTGCCCTTGGCGAGCTTCTTCAAAGCGTTCTTGGAGAGCTTCTTCTCCCCTCCTTCTCCACCGGCGGGTGCGGTGGCTCCTCCTGTGGCGGCGGCAGCGCCTCGGTAAGCTGCCAGGGCAGCGAACTTCTCATCAGATTCCCACGTCTTGGTCTTGTCGGTAGCCA
>Ga0115008_10005265_pt1 | contig 10694 bp, 10 predicted proteins | sample FraStrMetagenome_FD_87164 | JGI IMG/M metagenome (GOLD analysis project Ga0115008, IMG submission 87164) | Marine eukaryotic phytoplankton communities from Arctic Ocean - Fram Strait ARC3M Metagenome | ecosystem: Environmental > Aquatic > Marine > Oceanic | place: Fram Strait | collected...
AAGATTGTGGTCCAAGGGATCCACATTACAAAATATTTGAGAATCTGTAACCCCAGTAGAGAATGGCAGACATTTCAAATTCAAATCGGCCGTCTGGGGGCCGCCTCGTATTGGCGGGTTAAGATAAGCTTTTCATAATTTTTGCTCCGCTTTGCTCAATCTAAGATTGACAATCTTCATGAAAGTAAAATAGATGGAAGATGGCTCGGAATCGGACGACTCGGCGATTCCAGCTGAGCCGCGGCTAAAATACCGTCGTTTGGGAAATGATCTTTCTCAAATCTTTCAAAACGACTCGCTGACTTCAATTCTTGCCAATGAGCGTTTCGTTGTTATTGGAACTGAAAAAGGAAAATTGATTATTTGCGATCACGACGGTAACAAAACCAAGGACGTATGTTCTTTGAAAGGTGCTATCAGCTGCATAAGAACCGACGAGCGTGGAGAAATCATCGCTTGCTCGACGTTGGACGGTCATGTGCGAGTTATTTCGTTATTTGAAGATGCAGAATTGGAGTTGAAGATGAAATTCAAAAATGCAGTTCACAGAATCAGTTTATCAGATACTTATTTGTCTTCGGGGAAGATTATTATTGCAGGAGAGAAGATAACGCTGTGTGAGAGGGGACTTTTGGGATCGAAAAAGTCGACAAATTTGGCGATTACAAAAGAGGTCTCGCAAATTGAGTGGAGAGGAGATTTACTGACATGGGCAGATGCCAATGAAGTTAAAGTAAGAACTAACTCTTTTGGGCACAATCATAATTAATTTGATAAGGTCTTTGATATGGGATCTCGCGAGATTATCTCCATAATTTCTCGGCAATCCATCTCCGAAGAAAAAGACTACTCCTGCAACTTCACCTGGACCTCCAGCTCGACGCTGATCATCGGCTGGAATAATACAATCCAAATATGTGGCGTGAAAACGCGTCAAAATTCGACAAAAATTGAAATTCAAAAAATAATCATAACCGACTTCCCGATCACTTCTCTTGTTCCTCTTGGCGCTTCCAATGAAATGCTCATTTGCTCTGTCAGCGCGAGACAGAAGCCGGCAGTAAAAATTATTGAGCTACAAGAAGGATCTAGCTATCTTGAACATTGTGACGATCAAATTTCTGTAAGAGCTTACTCGAACTTCATTTCAAAGGATTATTTAATGAGGTGCGTCTTTTATGATTTCAAAAGTTTATTTTGTTGAATTTTTTTGCAATAAAACATGGTTTTTAGCGTTGTTAACTGTGAGGGTCATGATCTGACGGCGTTTATAGCGTCGCCAAAAGACATAATTGTAGCGACCGAACCAAATGACGAGGACCACGTTACCTGGCTTCTCGATAACGAGCAGTATTTTGAAGCGCTTGATTTTACGAAAAACAGGAAACTCGCAAATCACAGTTACGCTGCCATCGGCCGAGAGTACATTCGATTTCTGATTGAGACTGATGATCTTGAACTCGCTGCTCAAAAGTGTCCTGCATTTCTTAGGTTTGTTAAGTTGATCATTTTTTCGATAAAAAAATATTTTTTAGTACCGCGCATGACTGGGAAAAAGAGGCCTTTGCTTTTTCGTCCAAAAATTCTCTAAAAATCTTGATTCCGTATTTGCCCACCTCAAATCCACAGCTTCGGAGTTCTGTTTATGGCGAGGCGCTTCGAGAGCTGATCGAAAGCAAAGAGTACGAGCGATATTTATTCCTGATCAAATCTTGGCCCAGGTATGGTACCATGTTCAAAGCATTATCGAACCATCTTTAAGTGCGATCTTTGAACTTAAAAATCAGGTCCATCTGATTAGAAACGAGCTCTACAAAATTGAATCGTCAGCTTCTGAAACACGCTCTCTATCTGTTGCGCTCCGAATCTTGCTCGAAGCAGATCATAGATTTGAGGAAGCATTCGAGATATTCATGACGCTATCCGACTCGGACGTATTCTTCTTTGTAGAGAAACATCTTCTTTACAAATTGAAATGGGTTTCGGGGAGAATATTTGACTTGATGAAGATTGATACTGATAAATGTTCGCAGATTTTGATCGAGCATCAGGAAGACTTTCCAATTAGGTTTGCCACTAAAGCATTTTTAGTAAAAATTAATTATTTTTAGAGACATGGTTGAATTGCTTAGAGGAAGCTCTCATTATCTGCACAACTACCTTCACAATTTATACAGCCAAGATGGCGAGTCGCTTCCTCCAGAATACCACGATCTTCAAGTGGTCCTCTACGCCAACTACGACCGCCTAAAATTGCTTGACTTTCTGAAGACATCGCCATATTACGAGGAGCGCGACGCTCTTGACATTTGCACGGCAAAAGACTTGACCGCCGAGCGCGTCTACCTTCTCGCACGAATGGGAAAGAAATCAGAAGCGCTCACGCTTCTTCTTGACTCTTCAGATACGATTCACCCTTGCGTGGATTTCTGTCTCCAGCAAAATGATCACGAGCTGTGGACCGAGCTTATTGATATGTCAGTTTCGAAACCAGAACATGTTAAAAACCTACTGAACATTGTCGGACAGTATGTCAGCCCGTTGATGATTATTGAGAGGATTCCAGAAGGAATGGAAATCCCAGGACTGCGCGATGCTCTCCAAGTCGTTTTGAATGACTCGACTGATCGGCAGAATATGTGGGAGCTTACTGAAAAAATTGGTAAGAAAAGCTACACTCTTTGCTTGGCTCATTGAATTTCAAGCAAACTTTAAACAATCTTTAATTTTAGCTGCTATTGATGGCATGAGCCTCTTGAGTCGGTTTTATGACAACAAAAAGCGCGCAGTTGTGATCGACAATTGTCAATCAAAGACGTCTAAGCCGTTAAAATGTGCTGGCTGTTCGCAGCCGCTTTTCTGGAAGAATGAAATACAACATCGGAAATGTATGGTCTTCACATGCGGTCACCACTGCCACATTCAATGCGCTGTTGACACTTCGCACGCTGGCAGCAGCTCGCGAAGAACGTCGACATCGAGCAGCCCGTCCTACAGACGCACTGGATCTTTTTCAAGCTCTCATTTTTCTTTTGGCTCAAGTGGCGAGCGCTGCCCGAATTGCAACAATCGATAACTTTTTTTTACATACCCTCAGTGCTTATCAAAAACTCTTCTACCATTCTGTCAGTTCACCACGATTCTTCATTGTTATTTTCAATTAAAAGATTCAGCATTCGATACAAAATCTAACTTGGATAAAATTTAGTTTGAAAACTGAAGGATGGGAATCGTACACTCAATATTTATACAAGCGACGCTTTTGACCTTTATTTCAACTGGGCTCTTGCAGAACATTATTCAGCTTAGTGCGCTTATTTTTGTCTATCCATTTCATATAAATACATATCGGCGAATCGCGGAGGTAAGCGAGATTGTTCCAGCTTGTGTAAATCAGCAGTCCAACTCAGGCAGCTCAAACTCTACATTGGTCAATCGTCGCTAATCTCGGCTGGTGGTCTGGCTCAAAGCTCAAAATATTCTGCTCCGATGAAGACCTCGAGCACATCGGAAATGAGGCGGCGGTTTTGATCGCAAATCATCGCTACAGTATTGACTTCCTCTCAACAGTTCTTGTTCCAGATCAGTTTGGAAGACTCGGCCAATTCAAAGCGTTCCAAAAAATTGAGACGAAACTGCTGCCTATTGTAGGCTGGGGGTTTTGGTTCACTGAGAATATTTTTCTGAGGAGAGATGCCAAACGAGATGTAAAAGGTACAGTTTGGTAAAAAAATAACCAGTAACTAAAGCTTATTTAGCAATCGAGAACGGTGTAAAACGCCTTGTTGACTCCAAGCTTCCATTTTGGCTGATGTTATACGCGGAAGGAAGTCGATTTACGAAAGACAAGCACGAAAGATGCGAAGAAATTGCAGCTGATAAAGGTTGGCCCAGTTTGGAGCACCATCTTCAGCCCCGCGCTACTGGATTTTCAAAAGTTTGGGAGCAAGTAAAAAATGTATAATTACAACAAATTACAAGCAGGTTTTCAAAATATATTTAGAAAAATGTCGCTATTTACGACATGACAGTTCAATTAGAAGATAATATCGACCAAAAAATGTCGCGAGTTCTTCGAAAAGAGCCTGTTACTTTCCATATTTATATTCGACGATTGATACCGGACGAAAATTTAATTAAAAATGACGAAGAACCTGGCGAGTGGCTTCGCGAACTGTATCAGGAGAAAGATGCCCGTTTTAAAAAATTATTGAAGACAAAGACTCTTGATGGCCACGTTGCGAGTTTTCCAGAGGGTGCAAAGCCAGTCCGGGAGCAAGATTTGCCCCAGCCAGCCAGAAGCAACAGTTAGTGAAATTTAAAATTATATCGATTAAATTTAATGCGATAAAGATATGATATGAATTCTTTTTCAATCAATTTTTTAGCTATCACGAAAGGCTTAATGATGACTGTATTTCCCTCATGCTGCTATATGTTCTACAAGTGGAGCAGTTCCTCCTACTTAGGGTTAGCTGCTTCTTTATCTGTTCCACTAGTCTGCCAAGTCCTGGTCAATAAAATTATCAAGTGAGCTTACTTTAATATGTTAAAGTCAAAATAAACTTTTTTATTAAGATCCGGCGATATTTCTTCTTCTTCTACTCACGGCCTAAAAAAGAGCCAGTAAAATTTGTCATCACGAAAGAAATATCATCACTTGAGTGCGTCCTATTTATCCAACCTTTCTTTGTTTTTGAATAAAGCACTGTTGGTAGCACCTGTACGTTAAAATTTAAAAATGAACTAATTCAGATTATGCCATCGTGTGCAAAATTATGTTGAGACATCGGATCGGCGGTATCCTTTTGATTCTTGTCGACACTATTTGGGTCATATTTGGCCATTTGACGGATTACGTCTTCAAAGATGTCCACTTTGATAAGCCATACTTCTCAACATACCTAAACTACTCGTTTTTTACGTAACACGCAACAATCAGCTATCGATAATTTGAGTTTTTTAGTGTTTATCTACTCGGATTTCTCATTTACAAGCCGTGGGGTCGTCAATGTGTGCGATGCACATGTGACGACGACTACTACTACAACGTGCTTGAAAACACTGAGGATGAAGACGAATCTTCACAATCTGACACCTCCTGTTCATCGTTTGTATTTATAAAAATGATAAGATTTGATGTCATTCTTCAGATTCGAAGCCCTTTCCCAATCACAGTACATTGACATTCATCTGCCATCTTGCCAATCTGACGACTCCGGTGATTTTTGCTCGCGAAAAAGTATTTCTAACTCCAAATTCAGATACTGAATGCACAACAATGCGCGTAAAATTCTCCCCAACAGCCGAAGTAAAATCACTGCCCGACTCTACTTCCGAAAAAATCGCCCGAATGAGCCACGTCAAGTCTCGGCGCGCGCGCCAAACCAACAAAATTATAAAAAGCACTAGAAAAATGACTTTCGTCGCCAAAGTAAGTTACAAATAGAAAAACATAAATCGATTGGTGAATTTCAGTACGCATTTCTTTTTGCTCTTCCATTATTCATGGCGGAATACAGTCGCGTTTTAGCGAAGACAAAAACCTCGAAGCCAGTTGGAGACATTCTGCAGAGCACAGCTGGCATGTTCACGCTCATTCTTGGCGCCATTTTTCCTGCGAAAACGATTGATAGGTTCAGCGTTCTCAAGTTCATTTTCGTTATTATGACGATGGGAGGAATTGTGCTCATTTCTGTTGGAGGGACCGAAGAACTCTACGTTGATGCTAGCACTGGCACGATTCTGTCTCTAAGTAAGAGCCCTTCGAGCTGGTTTCAGTTTCCTGTCTATAGAAAAAGAGATAATCAGATAAATTATTTTAAAAAATTTTACCAGAAAAATCTCACGTAAACATCTCACAAAAACTACACAAAAAATTATTTTTTTCTTCTGTCAGGAAACTAAAGCGAGCTTCTTTCGAATTTATCAAATAAGAAACTTATAAATGCATTCAGTATCGACCCTGTCTATCTCAATATTTTTAACCGGAACGCGTCGCATTTCTGGGCGCGACATGGACATCGACGTTCCAATGTTTTTCGGCTTTATCGGCCTCTTCACGCTTATGATGTTCTGGCCCGGGCTGGTGGTACTCCACCTGACAGGGATCGAGAGCTTCACTCTTCCAAGTACAATTGAATGGATTTACCTGTGCACAAGTGCTGTTGTGACTGCGGTATGAATATGCGTTTTTGAATAGATTCGTAATTTTTTCTTTTTCAGGTAATCTGTCAGTTGCTCTGGCTCTGGGCAAGTCTAGCTACTTCACCACTTCAAGGAATCCTGGCATTGAGTTTGATCGTCCCCGGATCCAAAGGAATTTCAAACGTAAATATTTAAAATGTCTCAGAATAATTTGATTACTCATGAACTTTTTACGCAGTTAACTTCTCCCCGAGCTCACCAAAGAGTTATTTTAAGAGAGTGCAGCGAAGACTGCTTATTCATAATAAAACAAATTATGGCTTGCTTTTCAGATCTCATTTGACTAATTCAAAATTTGCTGATTACTCAAAGGTAGCATAAAATAGCACGAAGCGAAGCTTAGTATTCAGAGAAAATTTAATCTTTTCTTCGCCTCGCTTCGCGCTTTCTTCTTCGCTTCGCTAAAGCCATGTTTAGCTGAATTTAAGTGAACAAAAAATCGATCACTTTCTCCATTAGAGTTTTTACTAAATATCCTTATTTGAGGTCAGAAAAGACATGAGGTCATCTGCGGTCAATAAAATCCAATTGACTTCGTTTTTCTTCCTGAATTGTTTACAGTTTTTTCTCTTTATCGTTAATTTTAAGATTTTGGACGGCCAGCTTCTAACATTAAAATTCGCCACCGGAGCTGGATTAATTCTTATCAGCTATATCGGCGTCTGTAGCACGAATCGCTCTCCGCGCCAACCTAAAGTTGAAGCATTCGAACTGGAGATACGATAATTCTCTATCAAAAATCAATTTATTTGCTAACTACTGTACCTATACTTTTTACTTCTGTCTCACCTCATTTTACCTGCAATTCATCTCAAAACTTTCATGCGATTAAATATTTAATAAATAAAAAAAACGCAAATTTTTTTCAGATTTACGCAAAATCGGGCTCGCGTTTTCAACGAACAGTTATCTGAATGATTCCAACGTCGTTTTTTGAACTTATTTTGAATGAACTCGGACTTTGTTGACTCTTCAAAGCGCCAAACTTTTAACCCATCTGACAGAAGAAAGCTCAACGATTTAAATCTTATCAGAAACGACCCGATAAATCCGCGTAAAGCGCTTGATTTCAAACTCAGGTACAAATTCACTGTATCTTTATATTTGACCAGTACCGGTTAACAAGTGCTTTGACTAAAACCGGCTAATGTTGTCTGAAATTCAGTCTGAAATTCAGACTTTTAATAACACTGAACCTAGTTTTTATCTTTCAAGTTTTTAGCTATGGGTCATGATAAACACAAAAAGCATGAGAGCTTGAACCCTTCGTACTCTCAGGGAGAGGCGCAGATAGTGAAACGCCGCCCCAAACGACCTGGGTATTTATTTTTATAGCAAAAAATGACACAATAATTAAATACGCACAGAAATTATACTCTCGGATAATGGATTAGTTATCCTCCACGCCAAAATTGTGAATGCATTGGCTGTTGATTGACTTACGCTTGATTTTTAAGTATTCATAATTCACACCTCTGATCAGTTTCTGTTCATTTAGTCTAGCCGCCTGAATCATGGTGTGTCAATTTATGTAGATCATTGTGTATTCACTGAATTATACAGTTTTCAGTTTTGAACAATCTTTGATCGGCATACGTTGATTTACTCTTGCAGGTAAAGTGCCGCTATGTTGGTCGCATTTTTAACTTCAAAAAATGCCAGCAAGTTGGTCACTCTGTCCGCAAGGATTAATAATTGAATATTTTCTCATTCAAACATTATTTTAGTCCTTATGGGGACATTCAAACGAACCGAACTCAGAATCGTTACTCTGCTCCGTCGCTGAATCCTAACCCGCGAGCGCGGTACTCGACCGAGTATGACCACCGCTTCTCGACGGAAATTCCTGTGAACGCGGCGCATGCTCAGAATGATTCCTCTTATAAACTCGAACGCATTCGCCAAAATATTGGCGGATCGAATGGAACGCAGAATCGATACTCGCAAGGATCGACGGATGCTCTTATCTCGCCAAAAACCGACAAGCAGAAGGAAAATGCTAGAAGTGTCGTCACGCGCGCTGTTTCTCAAAAGATGCTCAGTGAGACGAACAGCGGTTCTCAACCGAACCTTCATTTGTTTGAGCAAGAAAGCCACCTTCCACGGTCACCTGGCATACCATCCGATCGGTCGGCCATGTTTTACGGTCATCCAGTCAGTGGTGCATCGGGAATGAGCGCCGCTCGCAGTCATCAGAATCTTGCTCACATTGGCTTCTCCCAGCCAAGTACTATTTATTCTCAAAACGATCGTCGATCCTCCCAGCCTGGCTCGCCCATGTCACCCGTTTCGCCTGTTTTACCAGTTAGCCACTTTCCTGGCCAACATTCAGCCTTCAATGGTGTCCCTATCACCCCATATGGCCTTAATTCGCCCGACAGTGCCTCTATTAGTTCCGATTCTCCTTCACAGGTTCGTTTGGAAAAATTTTTGGAGACAACAAGGATTTACACAAACTTATCTGGATTCTTATTAATTTTAAATTAATAATTTAGGATCAGCCAAGAGTTCCCACAATCAACCATCCCTACCAGCAAAGTAATCGACCACATATTCCCCAAAACTACGTCCAAAAGCAGCCCGCTACGAGCAAACCACCTCCTTACAGCCACCACATGGCCTCAAATTACCAGTCCACGACGAACGGGTCAACTTATACTCTGCCACAAAAACTCGTCCCGCCGAACGTCAAGATGCGCCCGAAGCCGAGCAACATTGGCGTCAAAATGAACAATCGTGTTTCATGTCCCGTTCCGCCCCCACAGTAAGTAGAAGATGGAACGAGTTCTAGTAGCGATTAGACTCTGACCTTCAGAGTGTTAATTCTCAAAGTTAAATAGGTCTCGCAAGTTCAAGAAACTCACAAATGGGGTCAGTTGCAATTCGAGTTATATAATAATATATCGTCGAGTAATTAGCTTTACTAGGTATTGCAACTGGACTGCTGGACAATCATCTGGTCAATCAATCTACGAAAAACGCGCAGAACGCGCATTGAGTGGAATGGACTTTTGTCCGCGAACATCAGATCCCTTTATGGATATTGATACTTTCTCACGACCTACTAGCGGCTACGACTCTGATTATCGAGGTGAGAACATAGAAATCACGTTCAAGTGCAATCTTTTAAAAAAATGATCATTGTTGAAAGCACAACATTTAAATTTTTTTCAATTTCTTGTTGGCAGACAAATAAAGTCCGGAAGATCAACTTGACTGAGAGAAAATCGTTCGGAAGCTATCAGAATCAAGCATCGAATTCGTTGGATTCTAACTACTTTTCAGTCGGGTCACAAGCAAGCTCAGAATGTGCATCAGATCTGAATTCGGCAATGGGTATGAACCATGACTGGACCGACGAGAGTTCCACCGTTTTCAACATGAACCACGTCAAAATCTCGCCAGCATATCCGACCATGGATACGCGGTCTGATTATGCAAGGTACTTATTTCTATTGATGATTCACTGATTCATATTTATTTTTAGCTCTGAAAACTCATCCTACCTTGGAATGGACGACAAAAAGTATAACCCTCACCAAAACGGTTTCAATAATGACTCTGTCGTTACGATCCGGCAAGGTCCAGGCGCACACTCGAACTTCCAGCACGGCGGTCGACCGAACGATGTCATCATGCGATCTCCAACAACAAGTCCAAATCAATCAACCGATTTTGCAATCAGGCAACATGCAGAAGAAAAGAAGAAAAAGTCAAAGGGTCTTTTTTCATTGTTCCGAAAAGACTCTGAAAGTTCGAAGGCAAATCAGAATGCTTCGCCGAGCAGCACGGAGAAGATCACTTCTTCTATGGCTATAGCAACGCTTGACGAGAAAGATAAGCATAAACCAAGGTAAATAAGCGATAGGAATATAAATTTATCTTTTTTTAGAAAACGAGTCTTCAAAACAATCCGTGAAGTGCCACCACGAGCTTTTAAGTTTTACATGGAGCAGCGTATCGACAACTTAATGAAAGCAGCTACCGAGCGAATCGAGCGAAAACGAAGCTTGGAAAACGAAATGTGTGGTCAAATTAACAGTATGACAGAACGTGATCGTGATGTGATGCGACAAATGCTGCGCAAAAAAGAGACCCACCATCTGAGACTTACGCGTAGAAAGATGAATATAGATCAGTTTACTACTGTAAAGCAGCTTGGAAAGGTACTGTATTCAACTCGACTTGCAGGCTTGTTATTTTAATCTAGGGTGCTTTTGGTACTGTTTCATTAGTCAGGAAGAAAGATACAGGCGCATATTATGCCTTGAAAATGCTCAATAAAAAGGAGGTCAAGTAGAATTTAAAAATTCACCCCTCAAATTATCTTCCAAGGTCGTCCAAAGGAAGCAAATTGCTCACGTGAAAGCTGAACGTGATATCTTGAAAGAAGCTGACAACGACTGGATTGTGAAGCTTTATTACAGGTTATTATTCAAAGGGCGAAAAAAGAACGCGGCTAATGACATCTTTAAGCTTTCAAGATG
>Ga0115008_10005266_pt1 | contig 10692 bp, 11 predicted proteins | sample FraStrMetagenome_FD_87164 | JGI IMG/M metagenome (GOLD analysis project Ga0115008, IMG submission 87164) | Marine eukaryotic phytoplankton communities from Arctic Ocean - Fram Strait ARC3M Metagenome | ecosystem: Environmental > Aquatic > Marine > Oceanic | place: Fram Strait | collected...
CGTGACGTGACTGAAATTGATCTATGCGATGGTTGGAAATGAGAAATGAGGATCAACAAGCTTGAACGCTGTACATTCGGCGTAAAAACCGAATTTCGAAAAACGATAGTTACTTAACGTACAAGATCGGGAACAAACTAACAATCAACTTTCATGAAAGAACTAACTATCAACTATCATGAGAGTTAAAGTTGACATCACTAACACACACACACACACACATCATGTTATCCTCAACAATCTATCGGCACATCATTTTTTGTCAAGAAACAGCACATCATATTTCTTATTTTTTTTATAAACTCTATGCTTTTATTTTATAATACATCATGACCATGACGCTTTCCACCTCATCCTCAAACGAAAACAAAGCCACCGCCACCAGTAAACATTCAGTAAACTTGCTTTCACCCACAAAGACCTCCTTTGCATCCCACTCTATAACGCGTGTATCCGTGCGCATCCTAACAACATCGCCCAAAGACAGCAATTTTTCAAAACGAGCACTTGAAAATCTTATACGGACCACTCGAAGCAATTATGCAGCATCCTTCCCCACCGTTCTTTGTCCAATATGTCAGTTAACTCGACCTGGCGATTGGAGGTATGAAAAGTCACCGTTGGAACGTTTCGATTGGAATGAGGGGTGTATTCGGCTTCAATTTGACTTTGATGACGACGATGATGATGATGATGACGATGACTTTGGAGGGAGAAGTGGTGATGTTATGACGATTGGGATTATTTCTCTGTTAGATTGTGCTACAGCAGAGGATTTTGTTGCTGCACAAAATCGGCTCAAACATTTGGATAATAAGCGAATTTTTGTTTTTGATAGCTTCGCAGAAAATTCAATTGATATGAATGCTCATCGGATTGTAAGCCCAAATGAGTTAGTTGCTTTCCCACCGTTTATGGATGAGAGGAACGTTACAAATATGCATTTAAGTGTGATTGTTAATGATTTAGCGTTGTCAATTTTTCTCATATTGGAGGATAGAATTAAGGCGAACGATGAAGCTGTGAAAATACCAGAGAAAATAAAGGTGGACACAGAATTTTTGATCGAAGGTAATAGTAGCGATGCGGGAGTTGTTGAAATAAATCAAATGACTGCCAAAGAAAAATTGATATTTTTACGTAAAAGAGAGCTGGCACGTCGGCAGAAGCTATCTGCAGATTTTTGTCTCTTGATTGGTTCGCCACTTGACGCTTACCAACGTTATGACCATGCGACGCAAGTGTTACTTTCCATTCGGGATATGAATAAACAATTTTATGCACTTAGTTTGGAAGGAAAAGTAGCTTCGTTAGTTGCTATGGCAGATGTTGGTGGTCATGGCGTGGACAAATTTCTCGACACATATTTCCAAGTAAGTATGCAATATTCCAGATTTTATTGAAAGCGACGCCTTATATTTATGTTGACTTTCAGTGTCCCAAAGAACTGATAAGTGCAGCGCATAGTCTTGCTTCAAATCCTGAAACAAAGGCAGTGCTTGCTTTAGATAGGTGAGAAAAAGTTGAAAGAAAGTGTGACTTATTTTTGGCTACAACGAAACTCATAATTTTTCAAATGTTATCCAAGAACTAAATCAACTTTACCCGAAACTATTTACATTCATGGGTCGGATGCGCTTGACGTTATGGCTACTAGTGAATCGATGTCGTCTGCATATTGCATGCTTTTGATCAAATTGGCGAGGTATGCTGCGGAATCTGAAGATTCACATCTGTGCTGTAGGTGGGGAGAAGGAGGTGATTGCTACAAAACTCACGTGGCCACTGGAGGCACTCGCACTTCAAACTCGTCAATGGCGCTAGTCAATGCGTTGATAGGTAACCTTGATGATCCCTCCATTTTGAGTCATGTTCATAATCAATTTTCACTTGAACGTTCAAAGAAATGTAGCGAATATTTGCATAGAGCAGTCTCAACTGGAGGCCTCAATCCAGAATTAAGAGCTGGCGTTGCACTTTTTGCAGCCAGACTTTGTCTCACTGGAACAAAGGTAAATTTCAATTAATTATTTTTCAATCTTCGATTATGAATGCTTACATATTGTTTTTTGAGCAAACAGTGTTTTCCCTTTAGCAATAATTCTCCGGTGTATTACAAACCTCTTCCTCGCAAAGCGGGATTTTTTATGCTTGCTGCAGCAGAAAGTTATTCGTCGACGAAAGCCTCATCAGATGAAGCAAAAGCAAAGTTATGGCTTTCTGTTTCCAAGCTATATTCAGGACAAGGAAATACCCCCGATGAGCACGGGCGATATGCATGGTCGACGTTAAGAACTTCCGTGCTACAAAAGTTAGTTCAACAAAATGATCCTGCTCTTTGTGAAAATGCCCTCGAGCTTCTCATAATTATTTTGAGCGAGTTGACGCCTAATCCTGTTCGAAAATATTCTTCAGGTCAATCTTCACCTACACGTAACATGAGAACATCACGTGATGTTCTACAAAAAACGATAGACGTTGGGCCTGAATCATCAAATCAAGTTGGGCGTGAAAACAAAGAAAGACAGAACGCAAAAGAAACTGGTGAAAGATCTACTGAAATTCTTTCAGTCGCTCCTGACATTAGGCAAGTTATGCTCTCAAGCTCGATTACAAAACCTGTGAATCTCCCTCTGTTTCCAGAAAATGCGAACGAGAAAACTTTGTCCTTGCGTTGCTCCAAGGGTTACCTCCGTTTTGATACTTGTAATGAAGCGCAAAGAAAATTTTTGAACGACTTGGTCGTTTTGCGTAAAACAAGACCTACGCTTACTCAACTGAACGATGTTGACCTCACGTCATCTCGTTTCATCAATGATCAATTACCCGTTCCCCCACCTCTGGACTTAGTCAGTGCGAGTATTGTACCATTGGAATCACACTTAACCTTGGAACGAACGAAGGCTGTCGGCTCAGGACCCAAGAAGAGTGGATCTCTCTCTACATTTTTCAATCCCTATTCAAAAAAGTCCGATGACCATCTTCCTGTTCTTGTTGCAGAAGGGGAAGAGCGTATCATTTTAGTGCGCTTTAATAACAAGTTGGGGATTAGTTTAGATGTTCCTTCCTGCCAGCTGGAATTTTCTTCATCTGTGGATGAGTCTATTGAGGCACCGCCTTTGTCTTTTACTATACCCGCCAAGAGCCGAGGCTTCGTCGTTCGTTTTCCTTTCAATGTTGTTCAAATAAATCGCAAAAGTAAGGTAGATGAAAACTGTTCCGTTTCCGAGCCATTTGAACTTCTCGGTCTACGGGTTACAGTTTTTGACCGATGTTTCTTTTTGGCTCTTTCGAGTAATGACGCAGTATTATCGAACAATCAAAATACACTGATTCCACTCCCTTCGTCAGTTTATAATCGAAGAGGAAAGAATAAATATGGGAATGCGAAGCAATCATCTGTAAAAATTGAGTCTGTCCCTCCACAACCGAAGCTTCTTGTTTCATTTGAAAATTCGTTTACACCATTGGACCCTTCCGCCGAAATTCCAATCCATTTATGCGATGGAGAAATTTTCACGATACCTTCTTTTAGGCTAGAAAACGATCATGGTAGCAGTGGGGAAGGCAAACTTGTTCAGCTCCAAATGTATGTTTGCGGTTTACCTGGTGAGTACCTTAAACGGTAAACATTGATTTGCCAGGTTTTATTTCTGAATCGTTGGGAATTTGCATTATTAATGCACAGGTCTTGTTGACGAACTTCTTTATGACAGTCACGGTTCCGTTAAAGTTGAATGTGATTTATCTGAGACCATGTCCGATGACTTTGAGGAACTTATGGACGAAGATGGATTGCCTCCCTTGCGCGTGAAAGTAAATTGTGACGACGTCTCTCTTGACAAAATTAACGAAAAAGATAGTCATGGTAGTATAGCAACGTTTCAGATGGCAGCTGCTCATGACTTAGGACGTCAGTTGGAAGTTAAGAAATCTAATATTAGATTGAGATTTCGCTACAGAGGGTTATCAAATGACGCCACAACTTTGATTTGGCGTAGGCGAGAGCTTAAATTGAATGTTGTTCGTGTGAAAGGTCCGAGAATTTCCTCTATAACCTTTAGGTAGGCACATTCATTTTGTGGCTTATATTTTATTACCTACTAATGAACGAGGTGAAAAACATTTTTCAGGCCTGATCTTAGTTGGGGAAGTGCTGTGTACGAATTGAGCAAATCTTTGGAGCGGCAGATCGTAAAATCCGATAGCTCTATCTCAACCGATCGCAAAAGAGAGGTTTCAACAAATTTTTCAGGTGACGAGATTGTTCTATTAGTGGCTGTTGCCAATGAATGTAAACTACCAGTTATTCTTTCAAACAAAGCTGGTAGAGTCGGTGGATTCGAAGGAGCACCCATGTCAACACTTAGAATAACATCTGGTGTGAGTGTGAAAATTCCAGTAGTGATTCAACGTATTTCACTGGAAGATGAACAAGGTGAAGATACTGACGTGGCCCAAGAACTGATCAATCGTACCGCTCTTCAATGGGTATCAGAGGAAGGTGAAGGAGTTGACGCGAAAGGAAGAGTTCGAACAGGAAGAGTGCGGATCCCACAGCGTTGCCTTAAACAACTTATTTCAGACCATGAGGCACCTTTTCGCTCAAAAATATGCCACGCACCTGTAAGCGTCCGTTTTTCTGTGAACGATAGAGACATCAACGACATACTTCTAATCAAGACAGGAAAGTTACTCGAAATCTCCGTTTTATTCAACTTCAAGGGTAAGTATTTTGACTTTTGTTTCAAAGAGCATTTTGATGTTGCTTATAGATATCGTGCCTTGTTACCAGAATGGGTTTCTCAGGAAAGAATTGACCAATGTACATTGGCGGTAGAATTTTGCTGCGCACGAAAAGAGGTTGGCGGAAATCTCAAGACAAATTACACTAAAGGCCGTACAGCTTATTATTGGTGCGGTCAAGTTCGTAAGTATATTAAAACCAGTGAACTTAAGAAATCTGGAAAAAGTGGTATACAACACTTTGCAAAGTTGACATTTCTACGAAATGATTCGTTTGTTGTATCGGCTTGTGCTAGATTGACGTGGAGTGAAAGATCCAATCATGAGGAAATTTGGTGGGCCCCAAGGGCCTACCAAGTCCGCGTCGTAAAACAATGCGATTATGAAGACAAAGATTGAAAACCGATTTGGGCTCATGTTTCGCAATTATCACAAGAGTCATTACGTCACGTAACTAGAGAACCCTTAAATAATATCTCTCATTTGAAAATGACCCAAAGTCCGCTGGCTATTGTCGAAAAATCTTTGTGAAGACAAGAAAAGCCAAATGCCTACTGCCGAAAATTGGTAGTCTAAACCCCGGGAAAAGCCATATCGCTATTTCGATACCAAAATTTTCGATATTTTACGCTCGACTGAAAGTTCATCTTTGAATTGTGATTTGAAATCAAGATTCAATATCGAAAGTTCAGTGCAGGGTTTGAGATATGATCGATCTACATTAGGCACTTTCGCACACCATCAAAAATATAGAGACGAACACACTTCAAGATCTAATCAACATGACTCTGTTCGAGGAATCACATTTAGACTGAGTAAGAGTAAATGTTTCGATGGTGAGAAGGGAATAAAAGAATTCCTTCTGGCGAAATTATTAATTATTTTGTACATTCCATGGTTCGCGAAAGTATGTCGGAATACTAATTATGTTTCTGATTCGCTTGGTCGCGAATTAAGTGTTACAGAAATATAGTATTTGAGGCTGATACATCTTCAAACACTTAATCGATACACACACTATGCATCAATTTAAAGTTGAAATAGCACTTCCATAGGAAAACAATACGGCAAACACTGAAGAACATTCACCATTACTGTACAACGTCGTTAGAAATTTCTACCTCATTCATTTGATCCGTCACATCTCCAACTTCATCTGCATGATCGTTGCCATTATTATGAAAGTAACAGCGCATATTGAAGGCGTCCTCGCCATCGGCATAATAACCTTTTTCTGTTGCATGTTTCTCATACTTTAAGGTTTGAGAGTATAAATGAAAGGCAGCCTTATTGCTCTCCCGAACATGTAGAGTCACGTAACTTGCATTAAACACTTCCTTCATACATCTCTGCGAGCTCTGCATAAGCATTGTTGCAATTCCACGCTTTCGATGTGTCCGTAGTACAGCCAAAGATGTTATATGCCCGTGTGGCACAGCATCGGGAGAATCATCCTCTTCCATTTTTGCCAAAACATACCCAACAATCTTGTAATTCGAATCCTCAGCTACCCACAGCAGTTGAGGCCAACTAAGCATATGATAAAAATAGTATTTCATCTGAAAACATATCGCATCAGGTTGGTCAGTTAGTGTTTATTTAGTTATAGAAAAGGACAGACGCGCGCATCAAACTCCTCATTTAAACTCACTTGATAGTTTTCCGGCAAACACCATAAATTGGTATTTTGCATTTCAATCAGGTCATCTACATTGGCTTGACGGATCGATACCATGGTGTAATTTAATCTTGTCTTTTGTGGCTTTTATGTGTTGTGCTTGTTGTGTTGTGGCTGTGGTGTGGTTGAGGCAAGTTGAAAATGTTGAAAAGAGTTCGAAACTATTATAACGTTTATTTCGAAATCAATAGTTTTATTGCTTAGAGAAAACATTCAGAGTGCGAACTTTGCACAATTAGCTTCTAATGGTCTCCTAAATTCTAGCATCCGTTCGCCAGATATATCTCTTTTCTAATATATCATAATAAATATGCTTGTATTTCTAAACATACACTTTTAACGCTGACTACTACGAATGTTTGCATTACGCTCATTTAAATCAGTTTATCGAGAATCATCGTTTCATTAAAGTTTATTTTGAATATATGAGAAGGTAGTAACCTCTGTGAGGTGAAACGATTAAAGAGCTTAGTAATCTCTGTGAGGTGAAACGGTCGATTTGCTCGCAAACGATGAATAATCGATTCCAAAGTCGATATCTATGCTATCGCAGGTGAAGAAATGACTCATGTGTAATCCATATAAAACACTCCGTTGAGCGAGGAGTATGTAGAACAAATGCGTTCCTATAAACCTAGAAAAATGGTCTGATGTGTGCCAAAATATCGCATCCTCGATTCCAAGAGATAGTCATATACAATAGGGCAATAACAACAATTCTCGATCGAGTATAGTTCTAACGAGAACAAGTAGGTTTACTTAACTTATAGTTTCGGATAAGCTACCCGAACAGTGTGATGTTATTCCAGTGGCAGTATCCGCATACATCGCTTGATTAAAATGTAGTTCAGCAATTAATAATTGAACAACGTTTGCAATTCTACTTTACGTCAAAAATGTCATTTTTGGAGAACCACCTTCACTGATAGTGATTATAAAGCTATTCTATTATAAGAAGTATGCAAAAATGGCGTTATCTGCTCCGAGATGCGTCGAAATTGGCACCGTAATCGCTCCCATTGAAGGTGGTTGTTGATCACAAAACGATTCAATGATAGGTTTGCCAAATCGTGCAGCTAAAATCGTCAAATTCTCAAACGACGTGGCGCAGAATTCATTGAACACGGATATCATTGATATAGCGTTCTGATTGACTTCTATTTATAATTTCAGAATTATTGAAAAATAATAGTAAGTTAAAAGATGGTTATTGTTACTGCTGCGTTTAAGTCATGGCTTAAGGAATCCACAAACATGAAGCTATCTTCTGATGCTTCTGTCACCCGCGTGATCCATAAAGGGATTGCGTATTTCAACTCTTTAATTGGCTTCGATAAAGATACAATTAGGAGATTGTAAGATCATTCGTTGGGCCCCTATCTTTCTTGACTGTATGGAGCATCACTATGGTGCCAAAAGCCCCCTTCGCTATGGTTTACGTGATAATTCAGCCGTAAAGACTGAGCAAGAGGACCCTCTCACAGCTCACGTGACGGAGAACCCAGCTCAAAACATTCAAAGCGTTCAGGGTACGTTTTATGGTGAGAGCGGTAGCCTGGTAGAAGAGCTTATTGGTCGACTTCCTCATTATGGACCGATCTTTAAAAATGATAACGCGACAGTGTTTCAGAAGGTCGAAGAAGCGGCTAGGGATACCTCCTGCGAGTCAACGATTAAGGATGGACGTGGTGCTTACCTCGTCCTGATTTCTAACCATGCCGGTGATATTAAATATCGCGCGATCGCGAAGAAGAGACAAAACTTACTTCAAAATATAAAGTGTACAGGTAACTCCTATCCATTAGAGGGCCACGTGTCTAATCATCGCCAGACACCTTGCAAGCAGCCATCGGACTCATCTGTGTGAACACAAATAACATACGGAATGACTTCCTATCGACGCCCTACAAGGAACCCAACTCGCAATGAAGATATTTCTGCAATTGACTTTAGTGCAGGTAGAGGGTCTACTGGAGTCGACCTTCGTTTTCACCCCAAGGACAAATTTCTTACCCTTCCACAAGATCAGCAATAGGAATAGCAAGAGTGACTGAAGACGAAAGAAGGGAAGAAGTCGAAGAAAGAATTTTTCAAGAAAAGTTCCGACGATAAAGGGGGAGATGATGAGTCGAAGAAACGCAATGCGGATGATAAACAGGGAGGAAATTGGAAGAACAAATTCAAGAAGGCTTTAAAAACAGACAAAGGTTTGAAGACTGTTATGTCCATTTTGGCCTCGGAGGATAAACCAAACATTCATCGATACGCTCACTTCGGCAATCCCCCCACACCAACTCCGACTAAGGCAAAGGGGAAGAAGGTGGTCATCTCGGCATTGAAGTCATCCATTCTCGCCACGTCGCTCAAACTTCACACTATTTTGAAAAGAAATGCAAAGGATAGTGACCAAGAATGAAGTTCTGCCTGTGCATCAGGCGATGAGGGGATAATAGTACCAACACCAAATGCCCACATACAGTCAATAATTGCTGATATCACAACGTACAATTCTCAAACAACTTCAGATGATCCTCGGACAGAACTTGATTCCCATACCAACACGGTGGTATTGGGAGCAAGCGCTTTCGTCTTCGAATCAACTGGAAAGTCTTACAATGTTCAACCCTTTGACTCAAAGCTAGGAACGTCCCTATCGTTGATGGGGCTCTGGCGTATGAATACCCTTACAATGGGGACTTACATTCTAATCGTTCGAAATGCTCTTACATAAAGCACCTTAGGAACAATTTGATTCCACCATTCATAATGCGCGAGGGTGGATTTATTCCCTTCCAATACCCCAATAACATCAGAATGGGATAATTTTGAGGTGAGTCTCAAGTTCAGGTTAGATTCTACTCAAATTTCATTTGTAAAATCAAAGATCGAAGCTGCTGTAATAACATTGAGTGATATATGATGTACCGGGTATATAATAATAATAGTGACGATGTAATGTAGTTGGTTGTTTAATTTATTTATTTTATTGTGGTTTTGTAGTTTTGATGTATTGTGTGAAAAAAGTGATGAGGATATGTGTGTGAATAAAAAATAAGTAAAGGGTAATGAGGTACACATACGTATCATCCGAACATTGCACGTGCATGAATATTCGAACCTCTCATGTACCCTTATAACACATATAAGCGTATTATATGAATCTTTACTAATATATGCACACAAACACACACACTTATCATACAAAAACACACATGATGCATATAATAATATACTTATCCAATTGAAAGAAGGGATAGAACGTTAATACTCCCCTCACTTCTTGAATGTTGGAGAAGTGCCTCATTGAATACATCGGGTTTATGATTTGACAATTCTGATCCAAGTATCACCGTCAGATGATTCCTTCTTTTCGATCTTAGATGCTGACATAATCTCACGAAAAGTTGGCGCAAGGCCCGATGAAAGTGTAAACACATTACTTTCTGGATTGGTAGGCGTAACGTTACTGGACTTTGAGTTGCGTTGACTTGCGCATTACGTTTACCGCGTGCTCTTGTCGTAGTCGACATGTCTGAGCAACGGAGTTGATGGAACAATCAACAACTAAAACGACTGTAGACGGTAATGAATGAATAGAAAAATTACGAAAGCAACGAGGGATACGCCAAATGATGGAAGGGTATCAGCCAACGACAACGAGGAATCTGGTAAACGATTAGACGAGAAATACGGATCAGCCAACGGAGAAATATGGCAAACGATCGGCAAAGAAACACGGATCAGCCAACGAGAAAATATGGCGAACGATCAGTCAATGAATGAGACGGATCAGCCAACGAGGAAATATGGCAGATGATCTACAGCGAGAACAGAGATGAGCCACGAAAGAATATGACAAACGATCAGCAAAGTAAATGCAGATCAGCCAACAAGAAATATGGCAGACGGTCAGTAAAGAAACAAGAAATACGGATCAGTCAACGAGAGAATATGACAAACGATCACCAGAAAAACACGGATCAGCCGACGAAAGAATATGACAAACGATCGGCAAAGAAACAAGAAATACGGATCAGTCAACGAGAGAGTATGGCAAACGATCACCAGAGAAACACGAATCAGCCAACGAAAGAATATGACAAACGATCGGTGACAAGAAATACGGATTCATCAACGAGAGAATATGGCAAACGATCACCAGAGAAACACGGATCAGCCAACGAAAGAATATGACAAACGATCGGTAACAAAAAATACGGATCAGTCAACGAAAGAATATGACAAACGATCAGCGGCAATGGGTAAAC
>Ga0115008_10005271_pt1 | contig 10687 bp, 10 predicted proteins | sample FraStrMetagenome_FD_87164 | JGI IMG/M metagenome (GOLD analysis project Ga0115008, IMG submission 87164) | Marine eukaryotic phytoplankton communities from Arctic Ocean - Fram Strait ARC3M Metagenome | ecosystem: Environmental > Aquatic > Marine > Oceanic | place: Fram Strait | collected...
AAAAAAAACCAAAAAAAAAAAACGCTCAACTTCTCATTATGCAACCACTGGACAAATTTATGCTTCGCCCAGAAACAATATGGTCTAAGCTTGGATCCAATTCAGTCCTTGTGAACAGCCTTACTGCCAGACCTTTCCCCGATCAGTGTTTTGCAGAGACGTGCTCATTAAGCTCTTTGCTCAGCAGGGGGTTTTACGGCGATGTTTGCGAAATGCACGACTACCCGATCTGTGCTCAGCAGAGATCAGCCATTGAAGCCAAATGCTCCGCAGAAAGCTTCATGGCTATGCTTGCAAGTTTCTGTACCCAAATAACCGATCAAGTCTCCACATATGCCTGTAACCGTGTATAAAAATAAAGAGGGAAAGACTTCATTGAATTTTAAATCGCAGGTCTGTGACATCTTCAAGAGTACGAAAATCCCGATCTGTCAATTCTCGCTTGAATTGCCATCCAGAAGGTACTACGTACAGTGTGCTTCGCTCAGAAAGGAAATCTTCTTAGCATTCATCCAAGTGAAACCTTGAGGACAGTATTACTGCTAACCTTTTTTTCGATCGGTGCTCTGCAGCGATGTGCCTTCTGCGCCGTATGCCCAGCAAACGGTTCTAGAGCGGTGCCTGCGAGTTGCACGAGTAACTGATCCGTGCTAAGCTCAGATCAGCCATTGAAATCAGGTGCTAAGCAGAAGGTTTCATGGCTATATTTGCGAGTTCCCATACACAAATAACCGCCAAGGTCTCCGCAGTGAGAGAGATCGCCAGGGTCTACATGTGATAAACTTACAATAATCTTACCTGTGATAACATGTCTTATGCTGAAATTATCTTTGTTATAGACTACTGTCATGCATGTAGATTGGCCTGAAGGCAAAGCAGTGCTTCGCATATGTTCTATAAGCATGGCATGCTAAAAATTGTTATCTAATTTCATTCCAGCAATTAAACTCTTTGTACCATTTTTTTTTTCTCGAGATTTTTCGGATGCTATGTATATACGACTGCCTTTTACGTTGGTTTTGATGTTGATAATTATATATTTGATTATGCATTTGTTTTAGGTTCCGTGGAACAGTGCATTAGTGGTGACCAGAATGTCGTAACGGCCAGTGACGAATATACCGTCGGCCTAAAACAGCTTTTCGCCAACTTATCATGACATCAATGTCGAGTTGGCTAAGGATAGTTTGGCCTGTACATAAAGCATCAGTCCGACGAGTATCGTCGGGAAATTTCAATACTAATTTTAGCCTTCCAACAACAAGCCTTCCGCGTAGCAGTATACGTATATACTCGACAAGGAGTGTCTGAAAGTCGAACAATTGTAACACATCTGGTATTTCTGTGAGTATAATGGTCAACTGCTGTAGGTGTACACAATCTTGGAGATAAAAGAAATGTTCGTAGCATACCTCCATGGATAGACGGTTGTCAAATATGATCGACATCTGACAAACTCCAGCTGGATAGGTTTGTATCTGCTGTGGTAAAGACTCCGAAGTGATAAATCGGAAAATGCGTAGTGGATGCGCTCGACGATTCGCCCAACGTGCTGCTGAGGTTAGTGCGAGCCGGAATGTACTTTTGGCGTATAAATAATCTACCAGCTCGTCGAATTGTACAAGTACGGTATCGAGATTCTGCACCCCAATCTGTCGTCTTGTCAGATATGAAACGATAGCATCTTCATGACTATACTTGACATCCAGGTCAAAAGAAGTGTAGTGCTTCCAACCAGACTTGAAATATGCAAATGTCCTTCTCATTCTGCCGTTATCATTTATCGATGCGTTGCGATATCGTTCTCCACGGTGTTGATCTCCATAATTCACAACAAGTTTCGCGATCGCTCGCTCCTTCAACGCTTTCAAACGAGTTGGATCAGAAGAAACCCAGTGCATCCAACAACCCACACCTTCTTGCACTTCAATTCCGTCATCGCTGCAGCGATTGGAGAGTACGGAAGTTAAAGAATCGCTGCATGTTTCCGTCTGGTTATTCGGTAAAGCACCCTCGTTATTCGAACTTGCAGCAGCTCCATCCGATTGGCAAATTTTTGGCATTCGGTGTGTGTCTACTACATTGAGAGCAACAACCTGAAACTTGAGCCAATAAAACTAGACAAGATGTCGTTAAATCATGCAAGTAAATAGCTAAATAAGATTCCTACCAATAGCTGACAATTCTTCTAGACTTGATGTAGTAAATATATAAACGGATTACTGCGACGGAGACTGAGACATCAAGAGGCACAATGTACTAATGGAAAGGTGCCATTCTTTTGCATGTAGATTAACATTCTGTTCTCTGAGTCTAAATCCAACTAGCTAAGAAACTGTTGTTCTCAATGCTACACAGTGTTACATACGATGCACTCACTCTTCTTGGGTGTGTTGTGATATCTTAATGTGAACATTCCATCTGCTGAAAAACATTCTAGGTACGCAATCCCCAATACCCGTAATTTCATAAGTATGCAAGCACGAATATGTCCAGTTTTGCACAAACTCTTGAAGACAAATATATTTCCTTGAGGTTACTTGTTTTGGCCCGCAGCGTATCCACGATAACAGTCTCCTCCGTGCCCCTTGGCGCGACGACATGCAACCAGCAAATATGTAGGGTCAGTATGGTGTTCACCAACACTGCTACCTTGATTTTGCAAATTGAAATGCGGATTATGCACATGCCTTCCGAGGGCACGACATTCGACATAATTTCTAGAGCTCAACTCTAGAGAAGCAGTACTGGATTATTTGAATCCTCTTCGTTCTATTCTTGTGCCAGTTCGCAGATGTTCGATGCAGCTTCGCGCCATAATTCTACATAAATGCATCCAGTCCGATCCGACACTACCAATGTTAGAACTGCAGCTTGATTTGTATTCTTCGGTTTCGCCCTGTGTGTAGCGTTAGACAGATCCGCGTGACGTACCTCTGAATCGCAGTACAAGAACCGAACTTCAACAGACGTCGTACCTGGCTCTGCTCCTATTCTCCCGTACAATTCTGCAACAGATAACATTTCAGGAGGATTACCATTTGATACACCAGACTGGGCTGTCTCCACCTTAAGACGTTTTCGAGGTGAACAGAAACTGTCATCATCGATAGTGGTGTTTGATCTTGGCATCTTACTTCGTATGCTTGATGACTTCGGCGTCACACTTGTTTTCGTCACCTCTACAGTCTGGCTCGGATTCGTGACAACTTCGCGCACAATATCTAGATAACCTGACAGCAAGAATTGCTTGTACAATTCCTCCGTGCCCCTTGGCGCGACGACATGCAACCAGCAAATATGTAGGGTCAGTATGGTGTTCACCAACACTGCTACCTTGATTTTGCAAATTGAAACGAAGTGATTGCTGAGTCTTCGACTCCACTTGGCCGCAGCGTATCCACGATAACAGTCTCATCCGTGCACCTTGGCGCGACAACATGCAACCAGCAAGTATGTAAGGTCAGTATGGTGTTCACCAACACTGCTACCTTGATTTTGCTGATTGAAACGAAGGACTGCCGAGTCTTAGACTCCATTTGGCGTATCTCCGAAACCTTTATTCTACTTCTACTCGATGGAGATAGGGCACGCCTCTCAGATCTTCAGCCGCACTGTTTTTGCATTATAATTGTATTGTTTCTTGTATCGCTAAACACCAGCGCAATCGATTGTTCTAAAAATACATGGGCTCAACCGATTCGACCTAGAATTCTATGTACAAGGTGACGGGAGCCCTAAAGTTACAATTACTGTTACATCAGACCTTCGGCACTAACGTGTGAGATCTGCTTTTTCGGTAACCTGTCATCGTACAACCTCACTCTTCTTCTTCGAATTCGATATGACGTAAGGACTTCGGTACTACGCATTTGCGCTTCAGAATAACTACGTGAGCCTCATTGAATAACCATAGGTATCCAGACTTGTTGTTGCCTTGAGGTACTGTTACGGATGAGCCGTATATAACTACCTCATTTTTGTCGGCGATGTGCGGATTATGCACATGCCTTCCGAGGGCACGACATTCGACATAATTTCCAGAGATATCGGACAGACGAAAATCACGCATCTCATTCCCTTGTCGGCTTACCTTCAGGTCTTGCACCATCGACACAATTCCAGCCAGATGTACAAAAAACGGAGGTTTAGCTGCCAGAAGACTGATATTACGAATAAAGATACTGCCAGCCAAATGTGTGGTTGGGTCAACTAGCGATGGTCGGGTTGAAAAAGAGATACGTGCCACCTGGGTGCGATCATCACCGATAAGTTTGCAACTTTTAGATATCATCGTACGCTTGTCTTCGACAACTGTGTAATTTGATATCCGAAGCAGTACATTCGAATCCTCTTCGTTCCATTCTTGTGCCAGTTCGCAGATGTTCGATGCAGCTTCGCGCCATAATTCTACATAAATGCATCCAGTGCGATCCGACACCACCAATGTTAGAACTGCAGCTTGATTTTTCTTCTTCGGTTTCGTCCTGTTTGTAGCGTTAGACAGATCCGCGTGACGTACCTCTGAATCGCAGTACAAGAAGCGAACTTCAACAGACGTCGTACCTGGTTCTGCTCCTATTCTCCCGTACAATTCTGCAACAGATAACATTTCAGGAGGATTACCATTTGATACAACAGACTGGGCTGTCTCCACCTTAGGACGTTTTCGAGGTGAACAGAAATTGTCAGCATCGATAGTGGTGTTTGATCTTGGCATCTTACTTCGTATGCTTGATGACTTCGGCGTCACACTTGTGTTCGTCACCTCTACAGTCTGGCTCGGATTCGTGACAACTTCGCGCACAATATTCAGATAACCTGACAGCAAGAATTGCTTGTACAATGAATCCTTCATGCTTGCCACCCAGACAGGGTCGAACACCTCGCACATCTCAGCGTATCCCTCCGCCGTTTTGTCACGAATCGGTTTCTCATGCTCTAATTCCACTGCTGCGAAGATTTTCTCTGCTTCCTCGTTACCTGGTTTCTCCAGTAACTCTTCTACGCTGATAGCTGGTTTGAACGTATACGCTGTCTCTTCGTTTGGTGTGGAGGACTGCACCTCGACTATGATAGACAGATAATGCTCGTTCATGAAAGAGCTGAAGAGATGTGCATAATTATCACGGATAATATCCTTGTGGATCTTACGGTATTTTGATGCAAATTTTTGCTTCCAAAGATCCTGAATGTGATGAGACTGAATTTCCGTTATTGATGGTATCTTGTCCTCTATAGCAGCAGCAACGGATGAGTCCAACTGGTTGAGCTCGATGTCAGGCTTGTATACATAACTTTCAGTCTTAGACACAGTTCCTTTCAACAATGCAGTAAGCGCATCCATTCCCTTTGCCTTAAACCACAGCTTCTTCGTTTCTTCCTCGTCCATGTCATCTTCATCCTCGTATTGCTCCCATTCTTTCTTCCATGTGCTTTCTACATACTCTTTCAAGATGTCGGCTTTGACGATGCCACAGTCTTCGATCATATTGGCTACGTCATTGACCCCGTCAGCACCAAGAACGAAGATGTCTATCCAATCTTCCAGCGCCTTACGCAAAATCTTAATACCAACTGGTTCGTCTTCAACATTTGAGTCACTTTCCCAAGAGGCGATTGTATCTTCGATACATTGACCGAACCATGTATGTTTCTCGGCCTTTTCATACCTTGCCTCGCGCCAGTATTCAGGCCTTGCCTTCCACTTCTTCTGCCATTTAGCTCGCACATATTCAACAAAGTTGGCGTGTTTGGTTACATCTATGACACATAGTATCTTCCTCAACCTGCCTTCTCGTTTCTTCTCCCATTTCTCCAAACCATAATCTTCCGACAATGTGTCGAAAAGTTCTGATCTCGGAAATTCCAATGCGAGTAATTCACCCAGGTTCGAGAAGTATGAAGTCAACAGATACATAGCCAAATGAATATCGTCGGATACACCGTTTCGATCAGAATTCTTGTTGCAAAACTCTGTGTACTTACCGTCTATAAATGCTTTGATCTGCACTGGCTCTATATCTCGCGCTGCAGCCAAGATCTCGTCAGCTTCATTCACCTCCAGCCCTTTTTGTTCGGAAGAAAGAACAATTGGAAATTCGCCACCTTCGTATCGTGTAGATATCGTCTTTAAGATGATCTCGTGTTCAGATCCTGACTCTTTTGAGCTTTCATCCTGCGAAGTCATGGGTGCACAGCGATGCTCGGTCTCCGATCTGCTGTGTAAAACTAAAACCATTCGGAATAAGCTTGAGCCAAAGCTAAATACTAAAATATCTGGTAATCGTAATCAAAAGATAGGTTATTGATACATTCGGCGTATCAAATGAGTCAGCGCTTGCTTTATTCATAAAAAATAGAGCAACCATGCTACCGATCCACAACTCGTGCTCTGCAGAAGTTTACATAGATCCGATCAGTGCCCTGCAGAGATCCACTCATGTAAGTCTAATGCCCGGCAAAAGACTTCGCGACTCGGTTAGCTAGATGTTAAAACCAAGTAACTGATTGATCAGTGCTAGGCAAAGATCGCCTTCGTGGGAATAGTTCCATGATCGATCAGCTGGCCTGCATGCTGGATGGTCGGCCGCTGCCCAGTTCGCTGTTCAAATAGCACTCTTGCTAGCGCGCTTCGTTACAGCAGGAATCCAAGTAATCTTCCTGTCGTAACACAAATAATAAACCTTGTTCTTCGCTGAACGCGAATACAGGCAATCGCAAGTGCAACGTACAAACTGTACACTCTGTCGTCTAGATGTCAATGTTGGCATAACAAGAAGCAGTGAAATGTGTGTCTGCATAGCCTCCTGAAGCCGTGAACCGAAGACACATATTTTCTCAAGCATGCTTACCAAGAGGATCTGCGAAGTTTCCACCATGGAACCGATTATGCAGAACACTTGCATTTAGCGTACTTCGTCTGAAACGTTTTGACATATAAATCACAATTTGTCCTATGTTTAAGATCGGGTCATACAAGACAAAAAAATAATAACGAGAGACGCCGACACTAACTAGATCGCCACACCTCTACCCATGACGTGTTAGATGTCAGACATCATGCCTACGTCAAGCTTTAACGCTCATTGGAACACTGTTAGCATTAGTCAGTGTGTTGTCCCGTGGTGAGCTCACAACAGGTGTGCCTTCCATAGAAGTCATTGCGGGTTCTGCTAGGATTAAGTCTTTAAACCGAAGGGTAAAACATGAACCGCAACATCAAAGCTGGGTCCTCATCCACTGCAGATAAATTAATAAGTTCCTGGTTGCGGCTGTCTTGTACGTTACTTTGATATTCAGACTGTTAATTCCAATGATTCTGTACACTGATAAAGATCAGATTTGTTGTTTCATTTTTGTTTCGATGGAAGATACATACCAGGCTTGAGGACGGACATTACGTCAACGTCGAAAATAGAAAACACGGTACCTCCTAAATAGGTCAGGCTTCTTCTCGTCGCCAGAGGAACACCTTTCCTTGCGAGTTCGGCGAACATTCTACCAGAAGCCGATTGGTCACTTGGACGAATGTCGATTTGCTTTTCTCCAGCGTCGGATCCTCTAGTATAAAACTTTTCGCGTCGGGACAGCACCAAGCTTTGTTATTGTCATCATGAGAAATGAAATCTTCTCGTGTGGGAACACCATTCGTGATAGTCAATTTGAAATTTTGCTGTGAATCAAGTCCATACGTACCATCGGTAAAAGCAGTCTGGCATCCTGCCGTTGTATATTGTTGGTACATCTGTGCTCGGTCTTGTGACCATGTAAGAGATGGTCTCTGGTCTGGAAAAAGCTGCACCGATGCAACATGTACAGGCTCCGTTCCCGTCCCCTTAGGAAACATTGGCACTTGTAACCAAGGCTCACTACCTGTCGTATCCAAGATGACGTCCCCGCATCTAAATTGAACCATCGCAGTGATATCCTCGAGTTTGATTTGATGCGCCATGAACGTAGCTGACAGAAAGGAGTACCGAAGATCAATATATGCTGAATTGGCTTGAGCAAAAGCTTGATCTGGGTATCATATGTATAGAGTTCGTTGAGACCAAGAATGCACAAGAACGACATCCCGAGTTGCGCTTAGCAGTATTCTCCTCATCTCTTGCGTTGTATCCTCAAATAAACATATAAATATGCTGTATATTCTTTTGACGAGATATGAATTGTTCAATATGAATTAAACAAATTACCGTTCAAAGAGGACCTATAAGGCTTAATAGCAACAACCGGGTATTTGGCTAGGGTGAGACAGTGTACCTCACCCACTTGTCTTCTGGAATCTGACCCTATGCTGTTGATGATATTATTTCTGATATTACATCAATCATCGATCCATTCACTGTTTCAGCTACCGCGAAGCCGTTTCCACGGCGGCTTATGTTCCCTCGATAAACTCAGAGTAGGGTTATCTCGACCGCCTCCAATCTCGAAGTCACGTGCTGCACGTTGTACACACCACTCGCGAATAGTGACACCTCCTGGCAAGAGGGCTGACCTTACGTTTTTAATTTCCACATAGCGGCCGATGTCACATAGTCTAATTGGATATTGAGCTTGGCTCAGTATACCATACAAAGCAGTCCACATTGCATGCTCTTCAGGAATAAATCTTTCTTGTGGCAATGTCGAGAAAAAATTCTCTACAGCCTTTTTACGCTGAGCGTCGCGTTCTTCTTTTTGGATCCAATGAGCGCGGCGTTCGTCATTGTAAACCATCAATGCAACTACCTCCAGCTTTTGGTTCTTAGACCTCCTCATCTCAAGTTCTTTCGATAAACAGAGAGTCGGATTATCTGGACCACCTGTAATTTCAAAATCGCGAGACGCTCGACGTACGCACCACTCATAAATGGTTACACTGTCTGGCAAGAAGGTAGACCTTACGCTTTCCACTTCCACGAACCGGTCAAGGTCACTTAGCCTTATTGGGCATTGGGCCTTGCCCAATCTGGTATACAAAGCCATCCACATGGCGTGCTCTTCGGGAATAAATGTTCCTTGTGGCAACGTTGAAAAAAACCCTTCTATTGCCTCCATGCGTTGATCGTTATATTCTTCCTTGTCGATCAAATGAGCATGATGTACTTCATCGGAATGCATTAATCCAACTATTTCCAGTCTGTTATCCTTTGACCTTCGAACCGCAAACTCAGCGCCAACTCGCTTTTCTACCCATTTCTGTATCGCTGTAACTGCAATTGATGTAGACTTAGGAAGTGCTACAAGTTTCGATAACAGTTGGCGACCACGTCTGTTAACAGATGACAGCAGGACTGACCTTAACTCCTCCTCCCAGTCTAGAAGATAGTCGGATGGTAAGGCATCAAAGAACTCACCAAAAAATGACATTACAACACGCCGAATACACCATTTGCGAATGGAATTACATGCTGGTGAAACGTCTGACGTTTCCTTTGTTTCTTCTACATAGCGACCAATGCCACTTAATCTAACCGGACACTGGGCTGTAATCAATTTATTATATAAATCTCTCCACGTGGTCTGTTCCTGAAGGGTAAGGGTAACATAATCCTGTGGCATCGTCGAGAGGAACATCTTCATTACTTCTATGTAATGGGCGTCACACTGTGTCGCTGGTTGCTGGAAACAACGATCGTTTTCGGAAGCATTTAAAGCAACTACCTCCGACATATGGTCCTTTGTCATGCCTACTTCGAATTCACCACCGACTCGCTTTTCTATCCATGTCTCAACCACTGCAGTTGCAAGGAATGTTACTTTAGGATGTGTGACAACCTTCCATAAAGTTTGGCGCCCATGTTCCTGCACTGTCAACAATAATGCCGTTCTCAGCTCTTCTTCCCAAAGTAAGAATTGATCTGCTGGTAAAGAGTCGAAGAATTTGGCACACAGCGTCATCGCTGCGCAAAGACGTTTCGTCTTGAATCCAGATTGATTGGGACCATGGCCTAGCTTGAACCAATGGCTATACTGATAAACGATATATCTATTAAGGATTGATAGGTGAATCGTATGCTGGGCGCGAACAACCTCCAAATGTAATCCTTAATTTTATCTATCCAAGTCTCAATCCACGATGCAATATACAGAAATTCCCCTTTCCCTGCAACGGGGGTTCCAGTTTTGTTCATCTCGCGGCGGAAGGTTCCGACATGGTGGACATGTAATACCGATATCAAGGCTACCCAAGAAGCTCTCATCGCACGACCTCATGCCTGTTGACGTCGCCAAAGGTGAGCGCAACCATGCCTATTGTGTGATACTTCGATGATTAGATTATTGCTGACTTGTGTGTACGTAGACGTCTTCTGCTTCCCTGGATCAACCAGCGTAAAAGCCCTCGAATTCACGCAGCATGATGCTTTGTTCATCCAGTCGGCTCTTGTGAAGTCTGGCCTGGAAGGCTTGCCGTTCTCAACCACGAGCGAAAAGACATGTCTCGAATCCAGCTTATACTCCCCATCGTACAAGGTATTACTGATGTCGGCGTCGAAGTAGTGCTGCTGCATATTGGACTGGTCCAGCGTCCAGCGCAGGTTAGGTCGTTGTCCAGGAATAAGATCGACTTCAACAATGTATGAAGGACCCCTATCGGAGAAGAGAGGAACTCTGAGCACGCAGCTGCCGTTAAGATCACCAACGGAAACGTCCAAGTAGGAGAAGAGATGCAGCTCGTTCTGATCATATTGTGTGAAGT
>Ga0115008_10005272_pt1 | contig 10687 bp, 10 predicted proteins | sample FraStrMetagenome_FD_87164 | JGI IMG/M metagenome (GOLD analysis project Ga0115008, IMG submission 87164) | Marine eukaryotic phytoplankton communities from Arctic Ocean - Fram Strait ARC3M Metagenome | ecosystem: Environmental > Aquatic > Marine > Oceanic | place: Fram Strait | collected...
ATGAAAAATGTTGAAAATTACTTATAGAGGTTGTCATAAGTAGACAAGGAAATAAAATGTCGATTCAAAAGTGGTGTTTTTGTGATTTTTGCAACAAAAATTGGTGTTTTTGTGTTTTTTCTCAAAAAAAAACATACATAACATATGAACATGAGGCGTACATATCTCTACACTCTATTCTCTCGTTTCTAGAGATCGCTCGAAGAACACCAGAAACCAGTGTTTTTCTACCATCTAAAACACATACATTCAAGGGTAGGTATTGTACGCACAGTAACGTTGTACGTTAAATGACCTAAACCCGTAATTTCGTATCGTTCTCTTAGCCCTCAAAACTCTATATGTATTCCACACTAGCGGTAATGCCTTTTTTGACATCAAGGAAAATGATCCTACGGTGCTCGGGCGCACATGCCCGAGAGTGATGTATTAACGAAACATCAACTTTACCCGGTGTCCAAAATACCAAATACATTCTTCACTTCTATGTATCTTATCCATCTTCTTCGATATACTACTAAATAACGTTTACAATTCTTTTAAAGTTCATAGAAGTCAAAAATAATATAGAGAGATCGACTTGCTTTAGAATCTGTTGTTTCGGAAGGGACCTCTTGATCGATTCGCGTCATCGAACGAGATTAGCTATAGCCGTTAATCTGAAAAATATCTAGGTTCGAGTGAGATTGAAAAGACAAGTGTTTATTGTTCCATCCGTATCCAGTGTGCATGATGGAGCAGGCGCCGGTCCAAATCGGCCAGTTTATACTGGGAAATAATTTGGGTATCGGGGCCTTCGGAAAGGTGAAACTCGCCACGCATTGCATCACGGGCCACAAAGTAGCAATAAAAATTTTGAACAAAGCTAAGATCAAGCAGTTGGGGATGGAGGAAAAGGTTCAGCGTGAGATAAATATATTACATCTCTGTACACATCCGCATATTATTCGCCTTTATGAAGTTATTGATACCCCAACGGACATTTTTCTGGTCAATGAATACGTAAGCGGGGGCGAGCTCTTCGACTATATCGTTAGTAAAGGTCGTCTCAGTGCTGATGAGGCGCGGAATTTCTTCCACCAAATAGTGTCCGGTGTCGAATATTGTCACTTCCAAAAAATTGTACATAGAGATTTAAAGCCCGAAAATCTCTTGCTTGGTAAGCATTTTATGTGGTTTAAGTGGTTTAATTGTTCATGAATATCTTTCTCTGACAAAACGTTGTATTGACTCGCCTTTAGATGCCAACCAAAACATTAAAATTGCAGATTTTGGGCTTTCAAATATAATGCGTGATGGAGACTTCTTGCGAACTTCTTGCGGTAGTCCTAACTATGCTGCACCTGAAGTTATATCTGGACACTTATACGCCGGGCCTGAGGTAGATGTCTGGTCGTGCGGTGTAATTTTATATGCCCTTTTATGCGGTAATCTACCTTTTGATGATGAAAATATACCCAATCTATTTAAGAAAATTAAATCTGGAATGTATAGTCTACCAAGCCATTTGAGTCAGTTGGCTCGAAATTTGATACCACGAATGCTTGAAGTTGACCCAATGAAAAGGTGAGTATTCTTCCTATCTATACAAGTTTATGAACTTTTACATGAAACGCTGACGAATGCATTGAGTTCAGGATTACAATCCCTGAAATAAGATTGCATCCTTGGTTTCAGCACAAACTGCCACCATATTTGAGGCATCCTCCTGAACTGATGGAAAAACAAGAACGTGTAGTAGACCAACAAATTATCGACGAGGTTATGCGCCAACCGTTTCGTCGACCTATCCCACGGCAAACAGTTGAAATGGCTTCGGCCTTAGAGGAAACACAACTGGTTGGAGACATTCCCAAGCTAATCAAAGATATTAGGGTAGTTTATGAGTTGTTGTTAGATCATAAGCACACGAGATTGAGAGTAATGGAAGTTGCGAGAGCTATTAGGGAAGCGGCTAGTGCCACACCGCCTGCCTTCTCACCTGGTGGTTCTCGCAGTGGAACCCCTGGTCACCATAGTGTACTATCAAACCATTCTTATGGATCATATGATAGAAATGTTAGTGGACTTAGAACGGCAGAGGAGGCAGCGAGAGCCTTAATGATGAACACGAGCACGTCGAATCATACTACATCAAATAATTCGCCCTACAACTCTCAGACAGGACAAATGAGCAGCTCGGCGCATTCCGCTGCGCCACTTGGTCAGTCTCCTACGCAGATGATTCAAATGCATTCAAGTATACCCGGAAATCTTGGAATTATTCAACAATTATCGGCAGGATCGTCAAGTTCAAGGAGAGGAGCTCGGCGGTGGTATTTAGGAATTCAATCGAAAAAGGATCCTGCACATGTTATGAACGAAGTTTATAAGGCTCTAGATGCCCTCAATTGTGAATGGATGCAGATGTCGTCATATCGAATCAAATGTCGGTGGAAGCCGAATGTTTCAAGGAATGCTCACACCGGCGGATTTATTCACGGCGGGATTGCCGGTAGAGGAGTTATGAATGCAAACGAAAATTTTGCTCAGCCAGATGTTGATATGGATATGGAAGAAGATAACAATGCTAACACTTCAACCTTGAGAGGCGTAAGTGGGTCAGTAAGTACTAGGGGGAAGATGACTGTTATCTCGAAGGGTCCTTCTCCTGTGGAAATACCTGATTTTTGCGTCGCGGATTATACAGTCAAAATTGGGCTTTCCCTTTACAAAGTACAGACAAGTATATACCTGCTCGATTTTCAAAAGATGACTGGTGATGCATTTTCTTTTATGACTCTTTGCAGTAATATCATAACGGAGTTGAAGACGTTAAGCGCGGCAAGTAGGCAACAGCAGGCCTTACTCGCTCAACAACAGGCAAGCCGTCAGGCAGCTCTTCAAAACCAACATACTAAGCGATAAAGAGCTTTTCAAGTTGATATCAGGTTGCTTAGTAGATATAAATACGTAAGCTACAGTGATGGGCTTACGGAAAAATAGAAAGTGCTAAAGACGCATCGTACTGTGTAATTTTACATGCTCAGGTGACCGTTCAATTAGATCAGCGGATAAAGCTGCTATATCCTTATAATCTTATGGACACACGTCAATTAGAATATTTCTTTAGGTGGTTATAAAGTATACCTGTCTTGTGATCTGTGTCTGAACTGCCTTTCTTATCAATTGAAGTACTGTTATTAAAAACTTTAAGGCTATCAAAACCATTCTGCGGAGTAGATTAGAAGGATTTTAATTCTCTTTTCGATAACATGATAATAGTTGATTGTGCTTGGTAAATGCAATGATCCAGTCTTTTGTGGTATTTCCGCGGTGGTACAGGTTAGCGTGAATCGTTATGCAATGACATCAAATCTGTTATAAATTTTTTTCTCCTGTATACTTATTTGTTTAACATCTACTCTTGTACCAGTTACAGCTTGGCGGTGGCGTAGGGGTTTGCCTACCGAAATAGACCAGATAGGCTCAAAGAAGGAAATGGACATTGTGATGAATAGGGAATCAAATGATAGTGTGTTGCACAAATATAAAGCAGATGCGTCTGTCATGATGTCAATCTCCATTAATATATCGTAATAACACTCTCATGTAAGTTGTCATTCATTATGTGCAAAGTCAGAAATGTAATGTTTGAAATTATCAATTTCCCCTTTCGCCTCTTCAACAAGACGTTCTGTAAAACTTTGTATGTACAATTCTATAGATTTAATGAGCATCTCAAGTTGTCGCATAAGCAAGAAATAACGGTGAGGAATGCGCTCTACAACAACTCCTTGAAAGTATACCAAATACGATGCCATGTTGGCTAACCCGCAGAAATGCATTAATGCCCTCAATTTTAAATTAGTTTACAGAGGAAATCCCACCTCACTAGAGATTTTAACAAAACTGAAAAGAAATACTAGATCGAAAATCAGAACACAGTCACGACGAAGTAAGCCCCCCTTGTGTAAATCTTTGTACTCAGACCAACATCAGATCGTGCTGTGCATTTCGGTAATCATAGATACATATACCTATATACATATAGATATTTCTAAATGTTGCCTTCCTAAAATTATACCTTCGCAAAAAGTCAACAGAAAAAGTCTAGCTTCACACGGAGAATTTACAAATGGGACAACTTGCGTTGCTTCTCAACCACCGATCTATACATCCTTCATGAAAGAAGTGAAGACATGGCAACCGACGAACTCTTTGGTTGTTACAAAACTCGTCAAGGCACACGCTGCACTGGCGCTGATCTTCAGGGAGGTTATTGACCTGATGACAAAATACTATTTAGTAAAAGGGTAAAAGCGTGAACAAATTTTAAAAACTTACATCAGATATAGTAGATGTCGGTAAAGCGCGAATAGTTCCCTCTTCTGCTCCACGATTCTCCGTACCGTCCCCAAAAGTCTCAAGTATCTGCTCGTAGCTCATATTGTCGACGTTTCCACCGTTGACACCTAATGCATTGGGTGTCAAAATAGCACGGAGCATCATTGTGGATAGTTCAGCGTCTTCTCCCCTAATATGAAACGAATGGGATCCATCCGGGCGAAGTCTTGTTCGGACAAGACCAGCAGATGGCAGTCTAGCGTATCGAATAGGAGCAGGAGTATGAGCCGGCTCTTGAGCGTTACGCCGTGTTGATCTAGATGAAGCATTAGCTATTCCCACAGCCTCACGTACTAATTCTTGAAATATAGGAAGTCAAGGAAGAAAGTATGTATCCAGAGTATAATTTAGAAAAATTAAATAGAACATTTGAGTATGAATCTACTTACCGGCAGCAATGGCTCCGGAGACGCCACCAGTAATCAAACCATTAAGCGCTCCGGAGGAAATACTTTCCCCACGAACATACGCAGTAGTTCCACCAATTAAACCACCGAAGAAAGCTCCACCACTAATTGTACGGGGAAACATAGTTGTAGACGGTGAAGGAAAGTCGTCCGCATTTAGTGGGGCATTCACAGAGTCACCAGGAACTAAACGTTCACGAATGGTCGGATCAGGACGACGAGTTACATCACTGTCCGGTCGCCTCTCTTGACATGCCTCACAACGAGGCGTAATTAGAGGATTTAACAGCGTACATCGAGGACATGCCCATTCTTCTACCACGGATCCATTATTATGGCTGCTGCTGCTGCCGCCGCCATAGTCATCCACGTCATCCAAACAAATAATTTCATTGTCATCATCCATGGAAGCATCCACCGCAATGGCATCGTCCATACTTCTTCCACTCCCACTCATCTTCCGACCATCATCAGGATCATAGTGATCATCGTTTTCATAGCTCATGTCACTGTCGTGGTGATGATGATGGTTGAGAATGGGAGCAGCTGTTGGTATGCAAGTTCTTGACAGCTGATGAATTCGTAAGTTATTTGTCGGGACTATCCGTTGACAAATTGGGCAAGATACTGTTCCGTCCGTGTTGTTCGAGTTGTTCATGTAGGAAGTATTTTATAGTTACTGGTATTGATACTAATTACTAATACAGGTATTCAGTAGGTTGTTGAGAGGGAATGAGTGAGTTGTGAGTTGGGTAGAGAGAATTGTTTGATTGGTTCGATTATTTCTGTTTTCTGTTGTGTAGATCTACTTCGTTGTAAAAAAATATTTTTTTTGTACTGCTCGTACACACACATTCAATTCACATGAAAATTCGTACGTTCTGTTTTTCAATCCCAACCCCAAAGCTGGATTCTTCTCGAAGTATAAAATTTACATGTACTAAAATAGCCAAATGATGTGAAAGTATAAAATATATACTTGGTACAAGAGTAGAAGTTAATAAAATAAAACAATACAGTTTTAAAATCATATTAATATACTTCGAAAATATTACTTCGAAGTGTTTTAATGTTGCCATTTCTGACAATAAGAATAACTGTATTATTATAGTAATACTTTATATGAATAAATGTAACATGCATTAACATGTAAAATAAATCGTGAAACAGTACTTCTATTCTAATTGATGAAAAGACGCATTCCAAATTTTAAGGGTTTATTCTTCTATTTTAATAGAATACACGTGCATGAATTGGGCAACGCAACCACTTCCTGTTACACGCTAGAGGCGCTCAAGTTTCCTATGCATTGTGCATTGGCCAAACGACTAAAGCGCGCAGCGCGCTGGTGTAAGTTCCGACTTCCGACTCAATGGCCTTTTTTGACCACGTCCGTCCGTACTTCTTCGGTGAAACAAATGTAAACCCAACCAACAATACCCTTGTTACTCGACTAGGGGTAAGAGTTTATCGAAAGCATTTTGGCGAATGGTGATGGTGGGAGCAAAAACATCGTTTTCTGCCTCTTTACCTTAGAGAGTCATACGCTAAACGAATCCCCGGCATCGGCTGCAAATTTTTAATTTCGCCCAAAGTTCGCTCCATAATTTTTTCGCCACGCGGCCTTCGTCTCGCCTCGACTCGTGCCTGTTTCCTACGACAACGACGGCATCTTTCGCCCTCTCTCGATGTTCCAATGAAAAACCCTAGTACAACACATTAATCTGGCTTCTCCACAACACTCCTTATATTTTTAATATCGCAGAGTTGCTAACACCCACAATCAAAACCAAACCACTACAACTACTAATACAACAAACATGGGTCTTACATTCTCACGCGTGTGGGAACGTATGGTACGTCTCCATAGAGATGGATTGCGGGTTATTGTCGTGACTCTCTCTAGATATGATTTTCCGTCATTGCAGGCGGTTATCGTCACACATGGGACTGGCATTTGAACTTTAAACTCACAGGCTTGACTTTTTATTCTTTTTAATGCTATTAATTGTTACTACAGTTCGGAAAGAAGGAAATGAGGATATTGATGGTGGGTCTCGATGCCGCCGGAAAGACCACAATCCTTTACAAATTGAAGCTGGGTGAAGGTGCGTTAACTTATTTAGTAACGGCTGGGCTATATTTTTAAAATCTGATGTACGTTTTTGTTCTCAGTTGTGACGACCATTCCTACCATTGGATTCAACGTTGAGACTGTCGAGTACAAGAACATTTCATTCACTGTATGGGATGTCGGTGGTCAGGATAAGATTCGTCCTCTCTGGCGTCATTACTACCAGAACACTCAGGGACTTATTTTTGTGGTGGATTCCAATGATGCCGATCGTATCGATGCCGCCCGAGATGAAATGCACAGGATGTTGAATGAAGATGAATTGCGTGATGCGATCTTGTTGGTGTTTGCCAACAAGCAGGATCTGCCAAACGCTATGTCTGCAGCCGAGATGACTGATAAACTAGGACTTCATGGTCTTCGTCCGTCTTATCGTCAGTGGTACATCCAAGCATGCTGTGCGACAACTGGTGATGGATTGTACGAGGGTCTTGACTGGCTTTCTGCCACACTTGTAAAGAAGAGGTAAACTAAAGATGTCGAGCGTTGATTAGTGTTTCCTTTGCTAAATGCAGACGTACAGAGAAGAAGTCCATCGTAGAGAATTTTCTAAAAAAATCAAATGTTACTGTTTTTTGATTAAGAAAGAGCCTAATAATTTCAGTTTGTGTTTTGTCAAAAATCTATTTCTGAAATTATGTTTGAGACTTGACATACCTTGCAGAAAATGAAAGGAATCTTCGACGTTGTTCTAATCTTTTCAAACAACGGACTTTTTCAAAATTCATTACTGTAAAGAAAGTATGTATTTGGTTAAACATAAGATTTCAAGAGCATGAAAGGTACAAAACTATTTATCCTAACCAGTATTGCAATAACTATAATTCCCTTCTCTCAGGGAAGTTAAGTAGTCTATTCAAAAGATTCGATCGATACAAAGCATGCACTCTCATCGTCATGTCTTAGTCCGTGACACTCATTGACACAAGGTATATCTATTCAATGTAGATGTAAACTATACTGACATGTGAACATCAATGCACAATTATTTGCCCAAAAGATTCGATCGATACAAAGCACGCACTCTCATCGCCATGTCTTAGTCCATGACACTTATTGACACAAGGTATATCTATTCAATGTAGATGTAAACTATACTGACATGTGAACATCAATGCACAATTATTTTGCCCAATTTGAAAGTGAAGATCTGCTTCGTAAAAGTATCTGTATACTTATTCCGATTGAGTGAACGTCAATGACCTAAACTTTTTTGGAATGATAGTGTGAGGTGGCTGAAGAGAAAGCAACTTCTAGAAATTCTATCAATTGCTTTCTTCATACAAAACACATCAGGTCTGATCCTATTGCCAAATACCGGGTAAAATTTGTTAAGTTTATTTTTTCTTCGAATCCAATTTACGTATCAGTTCAAGAATTGTCTCGTCCTTCTCGCAGTACTGCTGCACAATTTTTCTTGCGTAGTGGGGTAACATTACATCGGCCTTTTCTTGACCCCAAGTGTGAACAGAGTACAAGTAATTGCGGAGTAGGTGGTAATCGATCGAATATTTTCCAAAGTTCAATCCCTTCTATCATTCCCCAAACGCGCAAGACTGAGCTAGTGTGTACATAAGAGAACTGATCAATAATTTCTAGGATAAAAACTTACCGGGCTTAATTTTTCGATAATAAAGGCGAAAATTTCTCCAACAAGCTTTGGCATTCCCTTTGATGGAACTTCATCTCCAAGCAATTCAAGAATTATGCTATCGGAAAGTAACGTTGATTTTGTGAATTCTTCATGTGCTCCTTTCCCTTTAGCATTTCCAAATATTTGAATGCGTTTATTATCAAGAGCTGTTTGGACCATTTCTCTGCCTCTAGCATTTCGTATTGTTATTGTTTGAAGAGACTTATCCATATCCCCCTCTAATGGACTGGCCATGTAGCCAACTACAACATCTGCTAAGCGGTTGGTGTAATCATAGCACGTTAAACAAGATTTTGCGATGGATTGCTTTGCAATTGTTCCCGGCAGACAAAAATAAGGTAATTTCTCATATTGAATATCTCCTTCCCCTCCTGTTTTCACGTGTACACGAAAATCCTTAAAGTGTTTCATTTGTCAGAAAAAAATGTAACAAGCATTACGATACGTAACTGACGATTTTGGAACTTACCTGCATGAACTCATATCCAAGAGTTATGGTGGGATCAACACCAACGCCATCTTTGATGAATGATCGCGCTGCATTTGAAGTAGGGCTATTGTCAACACAATTTGTTCCCAAAACATAGACTTTCTTCAGACCTAGTTTACTTTGAATCGATCGAAAAGCTGTCAAAATTTGGACAGGGTGAATTGAAATTTCTACATTGAGTCTTCAACTGTTTGTTCTCCTTACCTTGCACTGCACATCCAACTCCACAAAAAAGAAGACGCTCGATTTCTTCATCATTTTTTATTTCGTCCAATACCGCAAGACTTGGCGCAAGAGCAGGTTTAACGCCACGACCTCTCAGAACGTCCTCCACAGTTTTGGCAACAATTGGTACTGGTTTGCTCCACGATACATTACTACTTTCCCCAATGTCTTCATCTTTAGATGCAATACAAACAACCGCGTCAACGAGCCCTTCCTCCAACATCGATATTGCAATGCTGGAAACAACTCCAGACCATTGTGAGCCGTCGATGGATCCTTTAGCCAATTTTATCGGTTGATCATCGAAATGAACGCCATATCTCGTCTCATCAATGCTTTGTTCTCCCAATCTAGGTACATCACCAAGATCGTCGTAAGTTTTCCGTCCATGAACGACCAACTCCATCTCATTTATTCCGCTCATACCTTTACCCAGAAAGGCACAACTACTGGTAACTTCCGAAACAAAACTAGTTTCACATAAACCACAACGAGAGCAATGATCTTTCGCAGGAAATCGATCAGGCCACGCATCATGCGGAATAGGCTTTGGAGAGTTGGATATTAATCCATGAACAGTTGAAACGAATAAAATAATGAAGGTACCGGTAATGCACCTCATTTTTTTAACCGGTATGTATTACTATAGAATACAAATATAAGTGTACGATATGTTATCAATAGAGAGGGAAAAGGATAGAGAGAATGTATTAATAATATTTGCCTTATTTGCGGGGATCAATCATACATCATACATGTACTTGATACCTGACATACATGATCACATGTCGAACGTCAAAAGCAGAAAAGATACATCGTGCTTCCGAAGTAGAAACAATCACCCATCCATCGTCCATCGTATCACAAATCACAAGTACTCGTACGTGTAATACGTACATTTCATGTCTTGTGTCACAAGATTAAAAAATAAAATCACACCCCACCCCACACACCACATCAAAGCATTCCTGAAAATCAAAAAAGGGAAGGATATGGGTGTAAACTCTTATTTTTTGATAGAATTGGACATGCTCGTACGACATTTGAAAAGTCTCTTAAGAACGGTCAAAATCCTTTTTAGACGAGTTCTGCCATCTTCATCAGACATCAAATTTCGCCAAAGAAAAAAGAAAAAGAAAATAGTTCACGTCGAGTGCGCATTGCTTACCGCTGCTTCATCTCGACAACCACTGCATGCATTTGCATATATGTAGTCTACTGTTATTTTTCGTATGCGCCTGCAGCGCAATCAGAAGATGCGTTAAGTTGTTATTTTAGACTAATACTTCTATTGGACATGAACTCATTTCTCTATCTTCCAAATCTTCCGAGTACAATAAATAGACTAGTACTTCTATTGGACATGAACTCATTTCTCTATCTTCCAAATC
>Ga0115008_10005275_pt1 | contig 10684 bp, 28 predicted proteins | sample FraStrMetagenome_FD_87164 | JGI IMG/M metagenome (GOLD analysis project Ga0115008, IMG submission 87164) | Marine eukaryotic phytoplankton communities from Arctic Ocean - Fram Strait ARC3M Metagenome | ecosystem: Environmental > Aquatic > Marine > Oceanic | place: Fram Strait | collected...
TACGATAAAGAAAAAGACAATATCCCAGAAGTAATTATTACACCTGTTGGATTTTCAAGAGTAAATGACGATGTAGAAATAGACAGAGAATTCATGATAACTATGTTTATGAAAGATCTAGATTTATTAGAAGAGAGAATAAAAGCAGGAGACCTAATAATTAATGATTTACCATTTTAATTATGGAAGACAGATATTTTGTTTGGGTTGGTGGTACATATAATATGTTCACTGACCCTGTAGACGCATTAATAGAGAAAAACAAGTGGCTTGAAGCAGGTTATACTGACGTACAAGTTACAATAAACTAACTAATATGAAAACAGTAGTAACACTAAAGAGGTTCTATTTTAAAGAGATAGAAATAGAGATAAGTAACTCCATGATAGTAGGGAAGACCGAAGAAGAGATTGCTGACTATCTTGTGGATGAGTATCCTTATTACGAAGAGAATGATATGTTTGATCATGCTACGTTACAATACTTAGAAGTAGGAGGAGCGGAAACAGTAGGAATAGAAGACACAGACCGTTACGATATATATGACGAAGACGGAAACCAAATATATGGTGGACATCTATAAAAATTTAAACTATGATAAACAACATATTAAAAAGACTAGCCAATATTCCTAATGATAAGTTATTACACTTTTTCTATGGAGCATTGATAGGAGCGCCATTAGTTGCATTTACTAACCCATTGCTTTCATCAGCTATTATAATAGTAATTTCTTTTGGTAAGGAACTATATGATGATTTAAGCGGTAAAGGTAAGTTAGAGCTAATGGATGCGATATTTACAATTTTACCAGTATTATTAATGAACGTGGTAAAATACATTTAATAACAAAAATAAATTAAGAAAATTATGAAAAAAATATTATTGACAATGTTTCTATTTGTAGTATTTTATTCAAACGCTCAAGAGAAAAACAGATCATTAAGTTTTTCTTTGACTGAAGGAGTAAATGTAGAAGGAAAATTAATTACTCAGTTGTCTACTTATTTAGATTACGAGTTAAACAACGGATTAACAATTAATAGTTGGACAGGAGTTTCATTTGGAGACCAAGAATGGTTGTCTTCAGTTAACACAATAAATAAAGGTAAAGATAACTTCACATTTGGAGCAGGAATTATGTTTAATAGCGGTATTAACAAACAAACTTTTGAACAACAAAATTTATATGGAATAGTAAGAATTAAATACAGAGTTAAATTATGATAGCAGACAAGAAATTAGAGCATGTTTCAAGAACTTCTCTAGAGAAAGTATATCCTAACATGGATACAAAAACTTTCAATAGAAAACCTTCTTTATTTAACGTGTTGTTAATAATTTTTAGTGTTTTATATTTAGTTATTACAGGATATACTGGACTAATCATTGCTTTAAATGTTTTTTCTTTTACATATTTTTCTTATAAATTAGCTTTAACAATATATGGTTTAAAAAATATAAAAGACAACGATGTGGCATGTATGGATGCAGATAAGGATTTGCCTAAATACTGTGTTTTGTTGCCATGTAGAAATGAAGGAGAAAAAGTCATAAAAGAATTAGTAAAAAATATAAGCGCAATTGATTATCCAAAAGATAAAATGGACGTTATATTGCTTGTTGATTCAGATGATGATTATCTAGGAGCAATTAGCAATATGAACTTACCATCTCATTTTAGAATACTTAGCGCAAGTGCAGACTTTCCATTTACAAAACCAAAAGTTTGTAACTTAGGATTGTATGGAACTGATGCAGAGCTAGTTGTAGTATATGATGCAGAAGATAAGCCAGATCCATTACAGTTAAGAAAAGTAGTAACTGAATTTAAAGATAAAGAAGTCGAAGCTGTACAGTGTAGACTTCATTACAAAAACAAAAACAACAACCTATTGACTAGATTCTTTAATTTAGAGTATTTAGCTTGGTTTTCATTAACAATAAAAGGACTTGAAAATATTCAAGGAGCAAAACCTGTAATACCATTTGGAGGAACATCACAACATTTAAGAGTTAAGTCTCTTAAAGAAATTGGAGGATGGTCAGCTTATAATGTAACGGAAGACGCAGACTTAGGAGTTAGAATGGCAAGATTAGGAATGAAAATTGTAGTAATTGATAGCGTTACAGAAGAAATAGCAGTAAGCAATCTATGGATATGGATAAAACAAAGAACTAGATGGAATCTAGGTTTCTTAGTTACTTATTCTGTGCACACAAGAAATGTTAAGTCTTTAATTAAAGATGTTGGAGTATGGGGATTTATTCAATTTTACTTATCTATATTTGGAAATATATTAGCTCCACTTATAGCTCCACCTTTAGCAATTATATTCTTTTTAGATTATTTTGGAATAAGAAGTGGAGAAACATTTATTGCAAACCTGCCTGTTGTAGCGTTAATATGTAATTACGTATTAATAGCTTTAACTCACGCAATTGCATCTGTAGCAAAACAAAATAGCAAAAACTTGTTTTTATCATTGTTTCAGCCTTTTTATTATTTGTTACAGTCAATTTCAGCATATAGAGCTGTTTGGAAGTTTTTTAATGGATCAGCTATGGTGTGGGAAAAAACAGAACATTCAGTTGAAGAATAGTTAATTGAAAAGATTTATTAATGATAACAAAAACAGAATCAAGACACGAAAAACAAGCGGAGAGAGTCTCCAAATTACTTAATCGTAGTAAAGCGTGGAAAAGACGTAGAGCTACAAGATAATTCAACAAATGAAAGAAGAAACACAAGAAGTGATGACAGAACCAGCAATAGAAGTTCAAATGACTAAGTTGCCAACAGAAATATTGAACGCAACATTAGAATATTTATCTAATAGACGTTTTAAAGAGGTTTATCATTTAGTAAAAGCAATTCAGACTCAATCTGAAGAAGCATAAAATTATTTAAAGCAAGATTAATTGTGGGGCTCATTAGTGGGCTCCCTTCTTGCTTTTATTTAAAACCAACAAACATGAAAAATATAATATTAAATGCTTTATGGAAAATATTTCCTACAGCTATGAATGAATTAACTTATGGATTTAGCAGAGAAGTTAGATATACATTAGTATTAGTAGGGTCTGTACTACTTTTAGGACTATCTGTCTTTATATTAAAGCTAATAATAGTTGTTTAAATTAAGAAAGATAAAAGATAGTTATTACAGACACAACTATCAAGTCTTAATTAAAATGCTTAAGGATCTAGAAGTATTAAATAAGTATCAACACAATATGGCAGACTTTGATTCTCATAGAGAATCATTAAAATTAAAAGAAAAAAAACACATACATCCATCAGCTTTGCTGCAAATGTCATTTAATTTTAGTGAAAGCCCGGAAGGACTTGTGTTTTGGAAAGAAATAATGAAAGAGATAGATTACTTACAAGAAACTAAAACACAACAAAATGGAAAAGTTTAATGAATTTGAAGAGTACTTCATAAATGAAGCTTTAAGTAGAGCAGCAAAGACTGCAGAAAAAGAAGTTAAAGAAGCAGAAAAGACAGGCAGAGGCCGTATGATATTTGCATCAGGATACTTCACTATGGTAGCTAAAGAAATGATGGACAAAGTAAGTAGAAATACTGAAAGACAACCAAAAGAAGAAGAAGAATAATAACATTTAAAACCAATACTATGAGTGAAGAAGGATTAATATTATTTTTAGTACCAGTATTTATATTCATTTTTGGATTAGTATCTGGTTACAAGAATACAGTAACATTTAAAAAATAAACTATGGATTTATCAACAATATCAGTAATATTTCTTATGGCGTATTGTATGTACACCATAGTGAATGAATTTGTAAAGAAATGAGCAAAGTCAAACAAGTAACAAGAAAAACGTTCACAATAAGAGACTCAGGTAGGAGTAGTGATTACATTACTCCCTCCTTTGGCTATGGATGTTTATTTAATTGTACTTATTGTTATATGAAGAGACATCTTAGTGATGGATTAACAATTGCAAAGAATACAGGAGAGATATTGACAGCAGTCAACAATCATTCTTACTTCTATGCCAACGCAGAGAAGCCGAACCAAACACATGACACATACATGACGTATGACATATCATGTAACGAGGACTTTGCACTACACGCTAAATACCATGCGTGGGAACAAATATTTGAGTTCTTTAGGACACATCCAATAGCAATGGCAACATTAGCAACTAAAACAGTACCAACTAGATTCCTGGACTACAATCCAGAAGGTAAGGTTAGAATACGCTTTAGTCTAATGCCACAGAGCATTGCAGATAAATTAGAACCGAACACAGCAAAGATAATAGATAGAATAAAAGCTATTGATACATTTATTGCTGCAGGTTATGATGTTCATATAAATTTCTCACCAGTAGTAATATACGAAGGGTGGGAACAGGAGTACACAGACCTATTCAGGTTAGTCAATGAGAATGTAAGTAAAGCGAACAAAGCTACAGTATTTTCAGAAGTAATATTCTTAACGCACAACGAAAACAAACATTATTATAATGTAGAAAACAATCTAAGTGGCGAAGAGTTATTATGGACACCTGAAAACCAAGAAGAAAAGACCTCACAATATGGAGGTAAAAACTTAAGGTATGACCACAGAAAGAAAAGAGACTATATAATGACATTTAAATATTTACATAGTGTTGAGATTCCGTGGAATAAAATTAGATACATATTTTAAAACCAACAACCAATGAAGATAAAAATAATAAAGTTGTCAGAATTAGATGATCATTCTTTAGAGAGTTTAGCAGTATCAATGATGAGATGGCCAAATGATTATAATAAGAATGAGCACGAATGTATGTCTTATGAACTTAAAAACAGAATGTAATGAGACCAGAAGATATAAACTTAAACAATGACGCTGATGAGTTCATGCAAATAATGAAACTCAATCAGAATTTAGAAGAAAGAGCAAAGCTTCAAGACGAAGCCTTAATTCAGATGCAAAATATAATAGATCATCAGGAAAATTTAGCTGACTTAAGTAAAATTAAAGAATTCGCATTGCACGTATACATAACTACATTGGAAGATGAGTTAGATATACCTAAAGATGAAAGAATAGGCGGACCAAGAAAACATTAATTAACTTAAAAAATAGAAACAATGAATATATTCAAGATTTTATTATTTATAATAATGATAGTATTAGGTACAGGTGGCGTAATGTTAATTTTTGCAGACCAAACCATAGGAGAATTTGATATAATTCAGTTTATATTAATTAAGATTTATGGATTTGGACTTATAGCATTGTGTTATTATTTATCTAAAATATATAAAAACCTTTAATTATGAATTTAATATGGTTCATAATAGCCTTAGTATTGATAACAACTGATATTAAGGCTAATGGTTTTGACAAAAGAGGTGATGATGAAGATCACGAAGATTAATTTAAAAACACATAATTTATGGGAAAGAAATCAAAGCTTAAAAAGCTAAAACAAAGAATAAAGATAATCCATAATAGATTGGAGCTTATGTACAAAATAGGTGGGCTAATAGTTGGTCTAATAATACTACCATTATGCATACTATTATTATGGAAGTTATCCTCAATACCTCCGTTATATTATTAATATGAGTTTTTTAAGAGATTTATTAAATGACCCTAGAATGCCAGTCAACAACACTGAAATGATTGACATTTATATAGATAAGGGAGAGACGGTAGAAGAAAAGATAGACAGAATAAAGAATATGTTAGCAGACCAAATAAACTCTCATGGAAATAGAGAGCCAAAGATTAACCATCTGTTAGAAAGACTAGCAGTAGAACTAAACAATAAAAACAATGGAAAGTAATTGCTGTGGCGCACTAGAATGGGTCGAAGGAACAGAGATATGCTCAGCATGTGGAGAACACGCAGAGTTTGAAGAGTACGAAGAGTCTAACGTGGATGACATAAAAACTATATTATCAGAGTTAGAAAAGTATGAAAGAATAACAAGTAACAATATTATTAAGGCTTCGCATCCATATTATTACGATGCAGACGAAGAAGAAGTAACAGATTGGAACAAATAACTAAATAAACAAATAAAAAAATTATGAAAAAAGTATTATTAGTATTATCAGTAGCTATATTTATGTTTAGCTGTGAATCTGAATTTATTAATGGAGACTGTAATTGTGGCCTTGTAACTTCAGATAGAATAAGTGATTATTCTGTAGTTATAAGAAACAACTGTACAGATAACAGTAAAAGATTCTATTTATCTGAAGGAGATTGGATGAATGCTCATCCTGGATCTGATTATTGTATCACAAATGTTGACAAGTGGTAATTAATAGTTAACTAAATAAAATAAACATGAAATTAAAAACAATTATAAGCGTAATATTTATGCTATGTTTAATGATTTTTATAACAGAAAAAGCAAATGCTCAATGTTTGGGTGTTAGTGCTATAGAAATCAAAAAAGTAGTGCCTGAAGATTACGAAGCAATTAAAAATAGAGCTATAGAGCTTTTTTACGAAGATACTGTGATGGTTTGCTATGAAATAAACAAGCAATCTAACGCTTATATGCTTATTTTTAATTATTATGTAAATCAGCCAGACTTTGATAAAAATAAATTAGTTAAAGCTCTTGTTAATTGGCAAGGATCAAAGAAGTTTAATGATGTCAATTATTCATTAGCATTAATTGAATATAAGTTTTCGATGAGAAATGTCAAACAATAAAAAAGAGTTTAAAAAAGTAATATTATTTCTAGTGACATTATCATTTATAACTATAGTGTCACTAGGTATAGTTTACGTAACTAAATAATAAGCTATGGAAGAATTAAGATCAGATGCTGTTTCTAAAATTCAATCTAAATTAGTGATGGGAAAAATGACTTTAGGAAAACTTGAAAATGACTATAAGTCAGGTCTTTGTCAAGGAGTTGACAAAGATCATCAAAATTTAGTGATATTAAGATTGCAGCATGAAATGAAAGTATACCAATACATATTAGACGCATTACTAAACACAAAATAGATGAATATAACAGAAGAGCAGGAAGACAGTATTAACGAAAGAATGAATATTATAGGTCGAAATGGTAACGATGGTGAGCATTATGATCAGATAAGCATTAAAGATCAATTAGAGTACTTAAGAGCAGTTAAAAAAGAGCAGAGACTTTATGAGAGTATACAAAACTACATAATGAGCAACAAAACTACTTTTGAAGAAGAATATCAGTTAATATTGAATAAAGAGTCAGGTTTATCAGGAAAGCAGAGAAGTTATTTAAAAGCTTTGCAAGAGTATGAGCCAACACAGGAAGAAATAGATGCACACGAGGCATTAACTAAAACAGAAGAAGAATGAGCACAGTAAAATTTATAGTAGAAGGATTATTAACAATATTAGTGACAATAGTATTTGCACTTGTATTTGGATTATTTATATGGTTTTTATGGCCAGTTATAGTTACTGTTATACCAGGATTAGAAGGTATAGTAGCAACAAACATAACATACATAGATGGAGCAGGTATTAGCTTATTATTAAGCGTACTAGTGTCATCATTTAGACAATAAAACAAACAACAACAGCCTGTAGTGGAGCGATACTACTACAGGCAACTAAAAAAAGATCAATTCAGGTTGGAGAACCTGGATTTGTTTAGTTGGTTAGTTATAGGGGAGCTAACCCTCCCCAATAGCTTTATTAACATAACTAAAATTAAACATTATGAAATACACAATTATTAATGTAATGGTAGTAATAAGTTTACTATTATTAATGACAGGATTTAAACCTGTAGAGTCAGAGTACAACAAAGGATTTAAAGTTGGCTATTGTGAGGGTTGGAAGGATGTAAAAGGTAAGTGGGCTATATGTCCCTACCCACCTTATCCAGCATATCCTACTTATCCTAGAGTGTCTACATCATTTAGAGATGGATTTATTGTAGGATTTAAGAAGGGAACAAAAGCAGCAAATAACAATTAAATAGAACAACATGAAAAAATTAGATTACGCATTATTAGCGTGTTTTTACACAATGGTTGCATTTGGATGCACATTGGCAATAGGTCTAGCAATAGGTCTTGTAAATTATTTATTATAAACCATTTAACCAACTAAAAATGACAAACAAAGAAAAACAAGTAGTAACAGGTCTTAAGAAAGGCCAAAACATTGAAGTGACAACAGAAGACGGAGTAATCAGAGGAGTAGTACAGGCCTTATCTGATATGCTTGTAGTGTTGACACTAATAGAACCTTTAACTAGCAGTAAAGCGCATAGTTATCATTGGGATGCTGGCAATTTAAAGTCAGTATTGTTCAAAAGAATGAATAGTATTAAAAGATTAGAATATACTAACAGTGTAACCCCTAAAATAAATTAAGATGGAAGGAAGAGGAGTTTTTAATTATACACAATTTGATGACTACATAGTTACTATCGAATACCAGATATACTGGGATGAAGGTAGTTATGATGTTGCACCAGAATCAGAGCTAACTATAGTAAGTGTAGCTCTTGAGCAAGATGAACTAACTAGAGATATAACAAATTTTTACGAAGATCATCTACAAAGCTCTCACATAGCTAACGAATTGTTTGCTTATGCGTGGGAAAACAAAGACAATGTCTAATCCTGAAAAGGATAAGATACAAGATAGAGCATTATTGTCATCTCGCAACCGTAACCATCTAGTATTAGAATGGTCAACTGGATGCGGGAAGACTCTTGCTTCAATTAAAATTATTGAAGACATCATTAAAAGTAATCCTTTAGCTGTTGGTACTATTATATGTAAAGAAAGTACACACAGAAAGAACTGGATAGCAGACATTGACAAACATGGATACAATAAAGTCTTAGACAACACGTCTATACTATTGTATGCATCTGCAAAGAAACTTGTAGACGTAGATTTTATAATACTTGACGAATGTCATGCATTAACACCTATGAAAACAACGTTGATTAAGTCAAAGTTAAAGCCAGGCACTAAAGTTATATATCTTTCAGCAACAATAGAGAAGCAGAAAAAGTATTTAGTAGACGTTATGTCTGATTATACTGCTGCATACTATAGAATACCTTTAACGAAGGCTATAGAAATGAATCTATTGCCAACGCCTTCTGTAAGAATACACAGAACTGCGCTTAGTAATGATGACAACAGGAGTTACATATATGTGATGAACAAAGGTCTAAAAGCTAAGGCTGAAAAAGCAAAATGTGATTACCATAATAGATGGAATGTATTTAATAACTATAAAAATGTAAAGCTAGAAGTGTCATGCAATGAAGCAGAGTACTACCAGCTAATTACAGAACAGATGGATTATTATAAAAACCTATCTTACGGTGGTTCGGAAGGAATGAGAATAGCTTGCAGAAACAAATTCTTGAACTTAGGTTCTAAGAGAAAAAAGTTTCTTGCTATTACAAAAACATCAAAAGCAAAACAATTAGTAAAAAAGTTTAGGCAATCAGAGCATAAGTTTATATGCTTTACAGGCTCAATAGAGCAAACTAAATTACTTACTAATAGTAGTGCTGTTCATTCCAAGAACACAAAAGAACACAACCAAGAGCTAGTAGACTGTTTTAACAGAGACGAGTGTAATGAGTTGTTTGCAGTTAAGATGCTTCGTGAAGGAGTTAACTTAACTAATGTCCAAAAGGGAATAATAGTACAACTGGACAGTACTATAGGGTCATTCTATCAAATGTTAGGTAGATGTCTTAGACATGAGTTCCCTGAAATGCACTTAATAATTATCGAAGAAACTCAAGATGAGGTATATTTTACTAAAGCTATGAAAGACTTCGACAAAAGATATATAATAGATGAGCAAGATAAATAGCATAACTATTGATTTCAAAGTGTTAAACAAGAATAAATTATCAATTAACGAATATCTTACACTGTATGATCTGGTTTGTCCAGATTGTATTAATGACCACTACAGGACAAGTACAGTAGACATAGTAAACCTAGAAAAGAAAGGGCTTATTAAGCTTACTGCTTCTGGTACTGTCATAAGAGAGAAAGCTAGAAAGATGTTTAGGCTAGATGAAGATTATTTTCTTCAATGGCTTAACACCTATCCTATAAGAGTTATTAAATCAAGAGGTGGTTCAAGAGTATTGTCTCCAGCTAAAGCTGATACTATAGAAGGTAGAAAGCTAAGAGCTAAATGGAATACCTTATTTGTAGGTAATCCTGATGAAGAGCAAAAAGCTATTAAAGTTTTAGAAGCAGAAGTTGCCATGCGTACAAAGTCTCATGACTTAGAATACATGGTAGAAGCAACTAGATGGCTTAATGGTGGTTACCATGAGAAGATGGAATACCTGCTTGAAGAAAAAACAGATGTTACAGGAGGCATAGTAGATAATTACGAAGAAGACTGGAATTAATAACTTAAAATCAAAATATGAAACATTATAGATGTAAAGATTGTGGTACAGGATATAGTACCGTAGGAGAAACCATGCCATCTCCAATTAATTGGGATGATGGTCATAAATGCGAATTGATCGAAGTAGAGGGATCAAGAATATAATGGCAGAAGAAGAAAAAATTGGAAAAGTAGAATCAAGAGTTGAAGACCTCAGAAAGATAAAAGAGGAAAAAGACGCTGGTAAACTATTCTGTATACCATTCCAAAACTATCCTAAACTTGCGCAGTCAGTTCCA
>Ga0115008_10005277_pt1 | contig 10681 bp, 5 predicted proteins | sample FraStrMetagenome_FD_87164 | JGI IMG/M metagenome (GOLD analysis project Ga0115008, IMG submission 87164) | Marine eukaryotic phytoplankton communities from Arctic Ocean - Fram Strait ARC3M Metagenome | ecosystem: Environmental > Aquatic > Marine > Oceanic | place: Fram Strait | collected 2012-06-18
GTCCCACCTCCGAGGCCGCGGCCCAGAACTGCCCGTTGGTTCCCGTCGACGCCCCTCCTCCGTTGCGGCACCGCGCCTCGTCCGGGGCCTTCCGTCGTTCCGCCTTTGGCCGCACGCTCAACGCCGCCGCGATCACCAAGCAGGCGGAGAACTCGTCCTGGCTCGAGCGCAAGCTGCGCAAGGTGTTCGGCGTCACCAAGCCGCGCGCGCCGCCGTCATCGGCGGACCCGCAGCAGCTGGTCAAGAGCGAGCTCGGCGTGGAGGTCCGGATCGAGCGCGAGGAGGACGTGCTCCACCTGAAGCAGCTGCCCTCCTTCGACGGCGCGCTCCGCCCGCCCGAGGCGGAGCTACTGCTGCAGTACCTGACGGTGCCGTACCTGCGCGTGCCGCTGCTGCTCCGCTTCTTCTCGCAGCCGTCGCACGTGCACGCGCTCGGCTCGGCCAAGCTGCAGGCCGCGCTCGACGCCACGCTCTTCGAGCCGGGCCAGTGGCAGCTCGAGCGAAGCAAGGAGCTTCCCAAGTGCGTGCCGGCGCCGTCGCGTGCGCACCTCGCCACGCCTGCGGGCATCCTCTTCAACGAGCTGACCAAGTCGCCCGCCGCGGTCACCGAGTCGGTGCTGCGCATGGTCGAGCTCGCCATCGAGCTCGACTCGGGCCGCTACTCCACCGAGTCGACCAACTGCTCCGCCATCCTGTACGTGCTGCGCATGGCCGTCCGCGTCGAGGGCTTCATCCGCTCCGTGCTCGCCGCCAACCCGCCCGACGGGGCGCCGCCGACCGTCGAGCCGGCGCGCGGACTGCAGCTCGACCTGGCCGCGCTGGGGAAGCTGCGCCGCTGCTCGGTCGCGCTGCGGCGGATGCTGCGCCGCGAGCTGCACGCGCTGCTCGAGCAGTGGAACAACGTGGCGCTGCGCGAGCGGGAGATGAGCGCGGCATGCACGCTCTTCGCGCACCTCGCCTTCGTGTACAAGCACATCGAGGAGGACGAGATCGACTACCAGGCCCTCTCCACGCTGCTCTGCGCGCAGGTCTTCCTGGGCAACAACCACACCTTCGACGCGGAGCCCGACCTGGCGTCGAAGGGCACGAAGCGCTCGTTCAAGGAGGAGGCGGTCTCCGACGCCGCGCTCGGCATGCCGCAGACCGAGCTCTTCGAGATCTTTGCTCGCCACCGCTGCAAGCTGCTGCGCGCCCTCGAGGCGAACCCGAAGCAGCGCAACGAGGCGATGGAGGCGGTCGTGCGGACGGTGACGCGCACACAGCCCCGCGCGTGCTCTGCGGGACGTGTCCCTGAACCTTCCCTGAACCTTCTCGGAGCCGCCCTCCCGCAGGTGACCTGCACCGGACCGCGCGTGCTCTCCTCCTCACGAGCGGCGAACGAGCTGGAGCCGCGCTCGTGGCAGCAGCACGCGGGCTTCCGCGGCCTCGGCCGCTACCTGCCCGACACCACCGCGCTCGAGGCCGCCACCTCCGAGGCGCTCACGCCGCTCGCCGACGACGCCCACTTCGAGGGGGGCGCCCCGCCCGCCGACGCGGCGGCTGCCGGCGCGCCGAACGGCGGCCGTCGGAGGCGCGGCGACGCGCTCGAGGAGTGGCTGCGGCAGATGACGACGACGAACGGCGCCAACGCGGAGGTCAACGTCCAGTTCGGCGAGTTCTCGCTGCGCAAGCAGACGCTCGGCCCGCTGCCGCCGCACGTGCGCGAGTCGCCCGACTTCGCGATGGTGTTCGGCGAGGACGCCTCGGGCCCCACGGCCGAGCCGATGCAGGCCGTGCGCGTCTCGTCGACCGCGCAGCGAGACTGGTACCACCTCGTCGGCAACCGCGCCGACGTGCACATCTGGACAGCCGACACGCGCTCGCCCCCGCTCGCCGGCTGCCGCGCCTACCCGCGCGAGCTCCGCGCGAGCGAGCGGTGGGTCCAGGAGGCGATTCAGCGGGCGCTGATCCCCGACCGGATGGCCGGCCTCGAGCTCGCCCTCGTCCTGCCAGACTACTCCACCTCGCACTTCGCCCTCCTCTCGGGCGCCACCGCGCCGCCGAGCGCCGGCGCCAGCGCCGGCCAGCCGGCGGCGCGCCAGTTCAAGGAGATCGTCGTGCTGCGTGAGGGGCTGGTGGTGCACGTGTACGACCTGCTCGAGCACGGCCGCCGCTGGTGGCGCTCGCTCGCCTGGTCGTCGGACGCCGCCGTCTCTCTGCACAACCTCTCGCCGCGCACCGTCGAGGCGCGAGGCAGCCGCGTCCACACCGTGATGGGCAGCCTGCAGCGCTCCGTCCCGCCCGCGCCGTCGGTCGTCATCTCGCGCCGGCTGACGGCTGCGCTCGGCAAGCAGGTCTTCGTGCCTCCGCGGCTGCTCTACGGCCTGATCCCGACGGCGCTGCTCTCCGCCTACGACCTGTGGCAGAACGAGGACGGCTCGCTCATCGGAGACGTCAAGCCAGGCCACCCGATCGGCGATGCGCTGCGCACGCGGCTCGCCGTCTCTCTTTCCGAGGTGGGCGGCACCGTCAGCGGCGCGGTGCGGCGGCTGTGCCTGGTCGACGAGCCGACGCCGGAGGTGGGCGGGCCGAACGCCGCCTCGATTGTGCCTCGCGTGGCTGCGGCGCAGGGCGCCTCGTCCACCTTCGCAGCCTCGAGCGCGGCGGCGACCGCCGAGGTGGACACCGCCAAGCCGGCGCACACGCTGCTCAACCTGCTGCTCGCCGCACCGGGCTCGCCGCTCCGAAGCCTCGCCCTCCGCTTCGGCCGACTCGAGGACCTGTCGCACGTGCTCGCCTGGTCTGAGGAGGACGGCCTGGCGGCGGCGGCCGCCGCCGCCGCCGGGGCTGGGGCGGCGGGCGAGGCCAGCCTCGAGGCGAGCCTGATCGAGCTCCCTCGCCTCGGCCTCACGTTCCACGCACGCGGCGCGCGCGGTGCTGCCGAGGAGGGAGCCGGCGGCCGCGGCTTGCGGCTGTACTGCGCGCAGCACGAGGGCTTCTACCTGTCGCACCGCTCCTCGCCCGGCATCTCCGAGCTGCTGCGCGGCGTGCCGCACTCTCTGCTGCTCGAGAAGGACGGCGGCAGCCTCTCGCTCCTCGTCTCGGCCTGTGCGCGCCCGCGCCGCGCCGTGCTCGCCGCCGGCCAGTCTGCCGCCGCGCAGGCGCTCTCGCGGCTCTTCCCGTGCGAGGTGGAGCTGGACAACAACGACGAGCACTGGGTGGCGAGCCTGGGGCCGACCAAGGCGTACCTGTACCCGGTCCACCTCTCCCAGTCCTTCCTCTTCTTCCCCTCCCTCGCCGCCGCCCTGTACATGCTGCTGCTCAAGCTGCTCGCGCGGAGGTACGAGACGGCGAGCGAGATGGCGCCGCAGTGCGTCTGCGACAGGCCCCTCTCGCGCGAGGAGGCCCAGATCGTCGCTCTCTTCAACGAGACGCGCGGCGACCAGCACCCGGACGCGCACGCCTGCCGGCTGCGCATCTCGCTGCACGCTCTCCACACGCCGCTCTACCCGGAGCTGCCTTGGGACCTCGCCGAGGAGCTGATCGCCTACACGCGCAAGCTCGGCCACGTCTCGCTCCTGCTCCGCCTGTCGGTCTACGACGAGCTCGTGCTGCTCACGCACCTCTCCGTCACACTCAACCGGCAGGAGGTGGGCCTCAAGCCGCAGGCAGTGCAGACGCGCGACACGGTGCCGCTCATGGTTGGCTCCGTGATGGTCAAGATGCCCAAGCCGGACCCCGTCGCCGAGGCCGCCGTCGCCGCCGGCCTGCCGACGCCGCGCGACGCGCGCGCGCTGCCGAACGTGCTCCAGTCGCGGCTGACGCTCCTCACCGCGGCGAGCACCGCCCGCCCCGACGCCGACTCGATCGACGTCGAGCTGCCCTGCCCCGCCTTTGGCGGCGGGCCGCACTTCGACGCCGTGCAGGACCGCACCTCCATCTCTGGCGAGGGGCTCGGCGCGCTCTTCGGCAAGTTCGAGGCGCTCTCGTACTCGCGGCCGGAGAACCCGGTCGGGCGAGAGGCGGCGTCGGCGCTCGACCGCTGGCTGCGGAACGGGCTCGAGCTGCGCGGCGGGCGCGACCAGAAGGGGTTCCTGTTCCTGTACGAGCTGATGCGCGGCGATGTCTTCTTCAAGCTGCTCTCCAACGACTCTGGCCACACCCTCGGCTGCTTCTTGCTGCGGCTGCTGCCCGCCTCCGAGTGGAGCTCCAAGGGGGTGCTCATGTCGACGCTGCGGGTGATGGCGCACAACCCGCAGCTCGCCCGACACCTGCCCAAGTTCGAGGACGACCGCAACGTCAAGGTCTCCGTGATGTTTCGCGGGCAGGACGTCCTCGCCAAGCTCTTCGAGAAGCTCACGCTGGTGCTCAAGGGCCTCGAGGCGGACGGACACATCCAGTGGCCACTCCACTCCTTCCCCGCGCTGAAGCTGCAGCCGCTCGTGCGCCTGCCCGCCCCGCTCCTCGCCCGCGTCCACGGCGCCGACAGCGCCACGCCGCTGCCGCTCCCGTACCGCCGCTGGCTGTGGCTGTCGGACGGCGCGCCGAGCGCGCCGCGGCGTCTCCGCCTCGCCTCTTGCGCGGAGGGCGAGGCGGACGCGCTGGCTGGCACGCCGCTCCGCCCGATCGACCTGTCGCGCCTCGTCGTGGAGCGGACGCGCTCGCAGCGCGGCCTCCCTCCGCTCGAGGCGAGGCTGCCCTTCGCGCTGTCGAGCCACCCGGCGGCGCAGTCGGACCTCGCCGCCGCGATGATCCGGAGGCTCGAGGAGGACTTCCTCTTCCACACGCACCACCAGAACGAGCTCGCGCTGCCCGAGCTGGTGGGTTTCACCGACGCCGAGCTGCGGGCGCAGGCGACCACACCGAGCGGCTGCCGCGCGCTGCAGGACGCCGCGGCCTCGCTCGTCGAGCGGCTGCAGGCGCTGCTCCAGCGCGACAACGAGCGGATGCTCGCCCTCGTGGAGGGCGCGACGCGCCTCGCCAACCAGGCGGGCGAGCCGGCGGCGGTGGCTGGCAACCTCATCGCCGTCGGCGGCGCGACGGAGGAGGCGGCGGCGGAGCAGCTGGCCGGCTTTGCCCTCGGCCGCGCCGGCGGCAACGAGGCGGAGCTCGGCTTCCACCACCTGGTGCGGCTGCTCGCCTGCTCTCGCGGCGAGTCGGAGCTGCTGCTGCTCAACCCGTACCTCTCCCGCGAGCAAGCGGCGCGCGTGTCGGACGAGACCGCGCTCGCACTGCTCACCGCCAACCGCATCGCCCAGTCCCTCCGCTGCCTCGACGAGGCGCGCGGGCTGCAGGTGCTGCTGCTGCAGCTGCAGGCGCCGCCGCGGCCAAAGAACGTCTCGACCCGCGCCTCTGCCTCGGGGCGCCGCTCGGCCAAGACGCTCTCCCCGGAGCATTCCCAGATCCCTCTCGGAACCTTGTCGAACCTCCCTACAGGCGCCGCTCGGCCAAGACGCTCTCCTCAGAGGCGACCGCTCTCAAGCGCGAGCTGCAGCGCGAGGTGAGCTCAAAGGCGAACCTGCTCGCGTCGGCGCTCGTCTCGCGCCGCCACTACTTTGGGCCCTCCTCGACGGGCTCCTCGCTCGTGTACGAGCCCCACTTCCTCATCTACGAGTTCACGCACGGCATGCTCCTCCGCGAGGCGCAGGTCTCGCTGCTGCGCAAGTTCCTCGACGCGCAGGCGGCGGGCCGCTCGCTCTGCCACCAGCTCATCATGGGGCAGGGCAAGACGACGGTCATCGCGCCGATGCTCGCCATCATGCTCGCGGACGGCGAGCGCTTCGTCGTCTCCGTCGTGCCGCCGCACTTGCTGCCCTCGGCGCAGGGTGTCCTGCGAGAGCGACTCGGCGGGCCCGTCGCTCGCCCTGTCTACGGCATGCGCTTCGACCGGTGCCGGCGGTTGAGGGCTCGCTGCTCGAGCGGTGACCGGCGCCTCGTCACGCGTCTGGCTGCGAGCAGGTACACCACTGTCGAGGGCTCGCTGCTCGAGCGGCTGCGGCACGCGACGCGGCTGCGCGGCGTGCTGCTCCTCGACCCGACCTCGCTCAAGTCGGTCCTGCTCAAGTTCATCGAGGGCGTCGCCTCCCTCCAGGGCGAGGCTGCCCGCCGTGCTCTCGTCCGAGCCGTGGACGGCGCCTCTTCACGGTCCAAGCTATGAACAGGCGAGGTGCCCGCCGTCTCAGCCGAGCCCCACGCCGACGACCAGGAGCTGCTCAAGCGCATCACGCGGCTGCTCGGGCTGCGGCGGCGGCAGCCCGGCTCGATCGGGCGCAAGCGGGCCGAGGCGCCGCGCCACGGGAGGGCGCCGAGTTGAGCCGCGGGCTGGCCGAGAGTAGGCGCAAGCGCGCCGAGGAGCTGCGACACGAGACGCGCACGCTCGCCGACGTCCTCTCCATTCTCCGCAAGTCGGTCGGCCTCCTGGACGAGGTGGACGTGCTGCTCCACCCGCTGCGCTCCGAGCTCAACTGGCCGCACGGCGAGCGCAAGCCGATCCACTTCGCGCCGCTGCGCTGGCAGCTGCCCTTCCACCTCCTCGACGGCATCCTCTACCCGATGAGCCGCAAGTGCACCGCCGCGTGGCACGAGGGCCCCGAGGCGCAGCAGCTGCTCGGACAGATCACCGAGGCGGTGGACGAGGGTGCGCGCGACTTCTCGGTGCAGCGGGCGCCGCACTTCGTGCTGCTGCAGCGCCCCTTTTACGACGCGCGCCTGCGGCCGCTCCTGACCCACTGGGCGCTGCTCTGGCTCCGCCGGAACCGCGTGCAGCACGGCTCGGACGAGCAGATCGCGGCGTACATCGGGCGCGACCCAGACGCAGACGGCAGCGGGACGGTGCTCGCTGACGGCTCGCTCGGCGGCAAGCCGGAGATGAGCCGAGATGAGCCGAGATTGTCCCGAGATTAGGTGCTCGCTGACGGCTCGCTCGGCAGCAAGCCGGGCGGTCCCGAGGCGGTCGGCTTGCAGCGGTGGGACGACCTCGTTGGCACGATGCCGGAGGAGCACGCGCAGCTGCTCAACCTGACGCACACGTGGCTCCGCTCGGTGCTGCCGCACGTGCTCTCCAAGGTCGGCCGCGTGCACTACGGCCTCCTGCCCGACTCAGCGCTGCTCCAGGAGGCCGCCTCGAGCTCGACGCCGCAGGCGCGGCAGCTGCTCGCGGTGCCGTTTGTTGGCAAGGACGTGCCCTCGCAGGCGGCAGAGTTCTCGCACCCCGACGCGCTCATCGGCCTCTCCATCCTCGCGTACCGGCACGAGGGCCTGCGGCCGCAGGACCTGCGCGCGCTCTTCTGCCTCCTTCTCGAGACGATGGGGCAGGAGGGGGGGCCGTTCCGCGACCGACCCACCTGCCGGATGTACTCGCACTGGATCGAGCTTGCCGGCCGCCACGTGCGAGGCGCCTCGTATGTGGGCCAGAGCGGCGGCCAGCCGCGCGGCGGCGGCGTGGACTTGCTCACCCCCGAGCCCGACCAGCTCTCCGCCCGCAACTCCGAGGCGCACGACCAGGAGGGGCTGTGGCCCCTCCAGCTCGTCAACCCGGGCGACGCCGAGCAGATGGGCGTGCTCTTTGGCCTGCTCGGCCAGCTGCCGCACGCGATCCAGCACTACCTCGAGCAGCTCGTCTTTCCGCTGACGATGCAGCACCAGTCGCGCAAGCTCTCTGCGAACGGGCAGGACCTCGGCTCGAGCGCGCTCTTTGGCTGCCGGCTGGGCTTCTCGGGCACGCCGACCCGCTGCGCCGCGACTTCTAGGAAGCTGCTAGGAGCCCTCTCGGAAGCGTCCCTTAGGCACGCCGTCCGACCTGCTGCCGCGCGACTTCAACGGGTGCCAGTACGAGCGGGGCGACGACGCGCAGATGCTGCGCTGCCTCACGTCGGAGCAGGTCGTGTCGTACGACTTTCTGCCCGACAGCTGGAGCGTGCACCAGCTGCTCGACGACATCGCCGACGCCTCCCCGCCGTACCACACGCTGATCGACGCGGGCGCGCTCATCACCGGGCTGACCAACGTGCAGGTGGCGCGGCCCCTCCGCTCCGTCATTCAAGTTAGTTCGTTGATTAGCTTCCGCCGACCAACAGGCCGTGGCGGTCCCTCTTAAGTTGATGAGTAGTGAGGCATCTGATCGACCAGTTGATCGCTAACCGGTTCATCGTCGTGCAGGTCGCGCGGTACCTCCTCTCGCGAGGGCTCTACGGCATCGAGGGCGTCGTATTCCTCGACGAGCGAGACCGCCAGATGATCCTGCTGCGCGCCGGGCTCAAGGTGCTCGAGGCTGCGGCGTCGGAGAGGGTTTCCGAGAGCACCCGAGAGTACCCCGAGATTGGCCGAGATTAGGTGCTTGAGCTCAAGGGCTGCGGCGTCGCCGCGGCGCGCCGCTTCACCTTCTTCGACCAGGTGCACACGACGGGCGTCGACGTCGAGCAGACACTCTCTGCCCGCGCGGCGATGACGCTCGGCAAGGACATGACCTTCCGCGACTTTGCGCAGGGCGCGTTCCGCATGCGCGGCATCGGCGCCGGCCAGACGATCTGCCTGCAGATGACGCCGCAGGTGTCGCAGCTCGTGCGGACGGACGTGGCGCGGATGCGCGGCAAGCCCCTCTCGGAGCAGAAGCCGCTCTCGGAGGCGGCCCCCGAGCAGGCCCTGAAGGCGATCTGCGCGTGGCTGCTCCTCAACCTGATGCGCACCGAGGACGTGCAGGCCTGCTCTCATCTCGGCGCACCTCGGCGCACCTCGGCGCACCTCGGCGCACCTCGGCTCATTTTGGGGTGACGCCGCAGGCCGGCCTGCTCGGCGAGCAGCGGCTGGCGCACGTCTTCCGCCAGCGGTCGCTCGAGCACCTCCTCGCCCACCACGCGAGGTGCGGCACGCCCGAGGCGCGCTCGCACGAGAAGAGCGCGCTGCGGGTGTTTGTCGAGCCGCTCGCCTTCGACCTTCCCTCCGCCGTGCCCGCGCCCGTCCGCTGCGGCGAGCGCGCGCTCGCCCTCGCCGATGCGCACCGCGGCTTCCTGGGCAGCGAGCTGGCCGCCGAGGAGAAGACACTGTACCAGGAGGTGGTGCACCAGAGCTCGAGGACCCAGCGCTCGCTGATGATGGAGGTGGAGCAGGTCCAGGAGCAGGAGCAGGAGCAGGAGCAGGAGCAGGAGCAGGAGCAGGAGCAGGAGCAGGAGCAGGAGAAGAACCAGGAGGAGGAGTCGGTGGCCACGTTCGAGCCGACAAAGCACAACTTTTCGCGCGAGGCGGACTCCGACCGGCCGTGGGACCTCAAGCTGCTGCACGAGGTCTACTCCGCCTCGCCGACCGGCATGTTTGGGACCGGCGGCCCATTCTACCCGTGGTCGCGCTTCGGCGTCTACCGGTCGGGCGCGCAAAAGGCGCGGCCGCTCAAGTGGCCCGCGCGGCTCTGGATGTCGAACAACCACTTTTGGCCGGGCTGGACGCTCAAGGCGCACCGCCGCCTCAAGAACGTCATCTGCGCCATGGAGTGGCAGCCGCCGTCGCGCCGCTCGTCGACCGACGCCCTCGGCGTGACGCCCTCGCTGACGTCGGCCGAGGCGGCGCGCGTGCGCGCCTCGTTCGGCTTCTTCGACGCGGCCGCCGACGGGATGCTCACCGCCGCGGAGCTCGCCGCCCTCGGCCGCGCCGTCGACCTGCACACCGTCGCTGCCATCGCGTCCGCCGCGTCCGACTCGCTGCAGGACGGCGGCCGGCGCGTGGGCGCGCTCACGCTCAGCGAGCCCGAGTCCCCGGTGGTGCCGCTGGTGGAGGAGCAGCTGCGCTCGCACCAGGAGGGGCCCGGCTCGCGCCACTGGATCGTCCTCTCGCTCTCCGAGGCGGAGTCGTTGCGCGGGGCGCTGCACATCTCGCAGGAGAATGGCGACGGGCTGCTCGCGGCGGGGTACGCAGGCTCCGACCCGCCGCCGCTGGTGGCGCTGCACACGCACTCGGAGATGCTGGACGCGGTCAACTACGTGAGCGACTCGACCTCCGAGTACGAGCAGGGCGTGGTGCGCGAGTGCTTCTCCTTCCTCTCGTCGCACACCGAGTTTGGCACGCGCGCGCAGCACCTGCTGCTGCGCTGCCTGCAGAGCAACGACCCGAAGGAGCGGCAACACTTCTTCAACGAGGTGCGCTCCTGCCGGCGGCGGCGGCAGTCGGCGTGGGAGCGGACGCCCGCCGCGGCCGTGCTGCAAGAGAAGGACGAGTTCACCCTCTTTGAGCACCGCGCGCTCCTCGCCGCGATGTCGCACCGCATGCAGGCGCGCGGCCTGTCTCCGCTGCAGGCCTTCCACGCCTTCAACGTGTCTCGCTCGGGGCTGATCGGCTCGTCGGAGCTCTACTCTGCCCTGCGGTGGCTCGACATGCCGGTCACCGTCCCGCAGGTCCACGAGTCGATGCGCCGCCTCGACGCCGACCACGACGGCCTCATCTCGTGCGACGACTTTGTCGCCGCCTGCACCGACGGCGGCAGCGCGCCGCCGTCGGGCGCGTTCCTCGACGCGGCGTCGCCCGTGCAGGACCTCGTGATCCCGCTGCTGCGCATCCCCGAGCTCTACCGCTCCGCGCCGAAGACGCCCGCGCGCCTCCTCTCGCGCGAGGAGCTCGCGCGCTTCGCCTTCTCGCTGCGGCCGGCGTCGGGCTTCGTGCGGGTCGCGCGGCTCCACAAGCCCGGCGCGAGCAGCCTGACCGTCTGGCAGCCGGTCGA
>Ga0115008_10005279_pt1 | contig 10678 bp, 8 predicted proteins | sample FraStrMetagenome_FD_87164 | JGI IMG/M metagenome (GOLD analysis project Ga0115008, IMG submission 87164) | Marine eukaryotic phytoplankton communities from Arctic Ocean - Fram Strait ARC3M Metagenome | ecosystem: Environmental > Aquatic > Marine > Oceanic | place: Fram Strait | collected 2012-06-18
ACCGGAAGCAGCGGGAGCTGTCTTTAGCCATGCGAGGCACGGTCGATTGAGGAGGCTCGAAGAATGTCTTGATGAGGGATATGACGTGGATGCAAAGGATGATCAAGGCAATACTCTGCTCATGACAGCCGTCCAAAACGGCAACAAGAAGGCTGTTGATATGCTCATTCGAAGGGGATCTGCTTTGAATAATATGAATGGCAACGGTAACACGGCGCTGCACTATGCCCTGGCGTACGATACTACCGGAGAGATCGCCACGTATCTGATCGAGAAAGGTGCTGACGATACAATCAACAACCGTCAGGGCCTCTCGGCCTACGACGGATTGGGTGACGACGATTTGCGACTCATTACGAGCATTGAGGAGGAGGACGAAGACAAGGAATCTACAGGAAGTGTCGATGATAGCCGCATCGATTTGGTCGTCCAGCTCGCAAAGGGTAACACTGTATGATATTTTATCTTAGCTTCTACTACGTATTTCATAGCTCAGGAGAATTCTCTACTACGCTCACTAGCTCAGCTCAAACTTTGAATGGGCAGGGATATCGGAGGGCAAATTCTGCATGGGCAGACGGCCAAGGAGAGCCTGAATTGATGCCGATGCCGCTGCATCTACCGCATCCTCCACCCTCCACCGGCCCACATCATCGGGCAACCCAGAACCGATCAGGTTGCCCCACTTGCATTCTCTCCAACTGATGTCCCGACACACCTCCTTCGTACCGAAGCGATGGTAGACACGAACATCTCTACATCGCACAGTGACGTAGTCCACTCGAACGACGAGGCGATAGAGAACAAACAAGCACTTGGGCATCACCCGTATCTTCACATTGAGATGCGAAACGCCATTGTCGTGCAAATCGTCTTCGTACAGATTAATGTCGTCGTAATATAGAATGGGTTGAGAACGATCACTCAATAACGATAGGTCGATCCCAGAAGAAGAAGTGGAAGTCCAAAGATTACGCCCATTCAGCAACAAAGTTGGCCCATGCGACTTATCGTCATCAGAAGGCATATTTCGATACACCAGAGTACCGGCATACGGTGATGAGTAGGTCCAGTCATATCGAAAATCGCTAGCCGATGCCGATGCAGTGGAATGGATGGATGATGCAAGGGACATGCCCGATGCCTTTGGTGGAGTATCAGAAGAAGGCAACGGCACCTGTGATGGCTTTTTCAGCCCCTTGACGGGGACGGCAGCATTTGAAGTTGTACGCCTCACGTTGGGAGGGACTTTGCTTTCCCCCGTCGTCCGACCACCACCGGCACCTCTGCGTCCTCTTTCCCAAAGCTCAGCATCGATACTCTTAAGAATTGTCACCCCTCGACACCCCTCCGGTCCATCCACACCAGAACCAGTAAAGCTACTGACCGCACTACTACCAGCCGCTGATGCTTCGTCGGAACCTGGTGGCACGCACGATTCGCCACAGTGGGCGTCAACCAAAGGACCATGGGCCTCGGCCCACTCTGCCAAAGCCGATCTGGCATCACATCGAATCTCCACTGCCCGCGATGTGCCGCTTGGTTCTCCACCATCTTGGTCGCTGTCCTCCTCGACATTGCTACCAACCCCTTCAAGCGGAAGCCGAAATCGAATCGCAACATACGCCCGGGGGAAAACGATCTCCGGTGCCAACAGGCGACGCTTTCGAGTGCCAGTGGAAGATGAAGCCGATCGCTGACCACTACTGTTGGCAACCGTCTCAATCATGTCGGTAATGTCGTCCATCTCTCCTTCTGTTCCAATGGAAGCCCCCCGAGACGAGACAATATCCACCGTCTTGGTAGATATGCCAACCACCGGCGGCGGCGGAGGGTCCGCGGCTGTTGGTGCGCCTACCGGTACGGGTACGGGTGCCGATACTACTGGTGTCTGGCCCAAAATAGGTAAGAAACCAAACGAGAGCAGCTCTGGTACCGGCACGACGTGCCGGCGGGAGATCATGGCGGCTCAAACCGGAAGTACCAAGCTCGTAATCCTACTACGTAGTATGTACCTTTCGGTACGAAGCAAGAGAACAGAGGCACTTGGAGGAACGCAAGAAGAATGAGGAGGGCAGGAGGCGTAGGCAGGAGGCAGGAGCCGGAGCCGAGCCTGCCCAAGGCCAGCCTGGGCCAATATGTCTCCGGGTTACTCTAGCTAGACCCATGCCCACCTACAGTAGATCTACGGTAGATCTACCTGCAGAGGCAGCTGCCTGCCTGCCTCCTACCTACCGGCCATCATCGGCACACCATGCTCGTTCGATCCAGGAAGTCAGATCTAGCTACATACTCAGCTAGCTAGTACAATGTAGATCTACAAAGGTCTAGCCGAAGGTCTACATGTAGGCTAGTAGTAATTCCTACGTGTATTAGAGTACCGTACCGGTATGAATCGATTCGATTCGATTCGATTCGATTCGATTCGATTCGATTCGATTCGATTCGATTCAAATCAATCAATCGATCAATCTCCATCCTGCCACGCACACACACATCAAAAAATGAATAAATCTAATCAAAGGAAGTAACAGACCCAAAGTCTGATTCGATTGCGTCAATGTTGAAGATGTCCTTCATGGGGGGCAAATTTGGAGCCGTCAGGGGGTCAATGGAATGCAACCTTGCTCCCACGAGCATCTGCTCTGGAAGCTCATCGCCCTGATTACCCTGAATGACAAATCCCAGGTCCATTGTGAGCACATTGGTGTAGCCACGGACGACCGATAGAATTCCGCGAGCAGCAGATGAAGCGACGATATCCAAATCCATCTCCAGATACTGCGCCTTGCCTTTCTCGGGCTCGGCCGGCTGATAGAAATAACTCACCGGCATCTTGGTTCCAATAATCGCTGGCTTGCCACCAACAATTGACTTGCAAACCCAAGGCCCCTTGACGACCACGGGCACAATTTTCAGAGTCTCATTCTTATGCTCATCATCGCCCATTAGGTATCGCGCTGCAGAACGCTCCGCACCAGTAAATCCCTTCATCGACGGTAGCTTCGACTTGTCAAAGGAGGGATCGTATCTCGAATTTAGGAAGGGGATGAACTTCTTGGGAATCTCAAAGTAATACAGCAACACGCCCCAGGGAAGACGGAAATTGATGATCATGGTTGGAACATCGCGAAGCTTGCCGCCCATGATGCCAGTATTGCGACCAATGTTCTCTGGGCACAGGTCCGTTATGAATAAATCGACCCCTCGAACGGGAAACAGGAACGGTCCAGACGGAATCTTAATCCTATCGGTAAGATAATTATTGCCTCGGACTTTGAAATCCTTGAACGTCGGTTCGCTCCAACAATTCATGACAGTGCCCAATTCTGCACCCTCGGGGAATACAGGCATTGGGCTGACAATCTCCTCTTCTTCCACGAGCACGGGTGGCTCTCCATCAAGGTAGCCCTCCTCTTCGACGAGACCTTCCAACTGTTTCGCCATCGATTCCGGAATGATCGGCTTGATGGATGCCATCGATTTGCGAAGCAGAGCCCCAGCAGGTTCTTTCATTGTTGGTCTACGAGCTGCGGATGAAGGCTCTCCAAAGGTGACGGTACGAGCCCGAGGAGTACGGGGAGTCTCACCAGCTGACAAACCCTCCCCAGCACCAGCGTCGCTCAGGGCAACATCGGTGGCAAGCCGAGGAGAATGAACGCCGAGACAGTAGCACGCAAAGCCAATGAGCAGGGCGACGTCCGAATCAAGAGTCACCGATGACCCCGATGCCTTGAACAGAACGTAGACCGCCATAGCGGCCAGCGCAATAAAACCCATCGGTCCATCGAGAAAGCCTGTTGCTACGTCGGGGGACGAATATTTCTTCTCCGGCGCAACGTATTTGTCATCCAAAACCAACCCATCGGTGATGGCCTCGAGGGATTTCTCCTCCTGCTTGCGAAGGACAATTGACTTGCGACTCTTCCTGGTCATTGGCACCACCGAGGGGGAAAGGATGGGGGGCGGAGCAACGCCTTTGGCGGGAGTTGACATCGGCGACATGGGTCTGGAAGAAATCCGTTTGTGACCCTTCTTCTTGATGTCGGTCCCAGCTGAAGCGGCAACACCATCGTCTTCCATCACCACATCGGTGAGCAGAAAGTTCTCAATCGACCGAGTGAAGGTCTGGACAGCGGGGTTGGTTTCCTCGGCGGCATCGGCCGGATAGTGTTCCAAAATTTCCGACAATACCAGATCCAAGACCGCCCGGCGCTGCTTGGCAAGGCTCTTGACGTAGGTGTACGATACCTTCCCGACGTATTCGACTGACTCCCCATCCACCAGCAGCGACACAGTTTGGGCCGCCTTCTTGACCTGCTTCACCGCCGGCGTCGCATTAGAATCACCCAACTGCTTGGCCGCTCGACGCAGATCCGAGGCGAGGGCACGAAACTCGCTAAAGGTCTTGGAGATTCTGGAAGTTTGAGAAAGATGACGGCGGAAGTTACGTACGTTTGAGAAAGATGACGGTATTTTTAAAAAACAACACAACATGTGCCGAAAGTCGAACATGACTACACAGAGGAGACGAACGCACTCACCGGAAGCTCTCGAATCTGCCGATGCTTTCAATGGATATGATGTAATCAGTTTCTATCCCGACGGCATAGGCGGGTCTGAACGTATCCAGATCGACCACCTCTGCCGTCACAGCCTTGGCCGCCAAGGCGGACCCGATGAGGTTCTGCTCCTCGCCCGGTGGGGGGAAAGTAGCCGAGGTCTTCGAGGCCATCATCGTTGCTTCGTTTGATACGCCAGACGAAAAAGAGTTCAGAGTGATCAACGGGATTGCAGCGGGAGGCAGAGAGGGAGCGAGATGTGGGATGTGGGATCGGATGTGGGATGTGGCAATGGTGCAATGGGAGCGCGAGCACTTACTTTAGCACTTTAGCTTCTTGCGATAAAAGCTCTTGAGAAAAAGTTGGTTATTTCTCAAAACTGAGAAAACCCCATTTTTCTCCCACCGGCCCCATCGTCGTCAAACGTCAAACCATCGCAAAATTCTGCGTGGCGTTGGGTCTTGTCGAGTTTTGAGAGTCGATAACCCTCAACTCTCGGAGACGGCGAGCATTTCCCGCAATCTCAACGGCGTGAACGGTCAAAACCGAACTATCCGGCGAACCGAGTTCAACCCATTCGATTGGTAAATAGATTGCAGCCCATCTCTCTCCCCGCCACACACACGTACGAATCGAACATTCTCACATGGCGCCCTTGGCCACTGAGCAGATGGAAGCTGAAGCGATGGAACCGACGATGGACTCCAAGGCCGGCAATGGCCTCGCCGCCTCGTCGTACGACGACGAGTCTGGGTCTCCCATGCTGCTCAACTCGGGCACCATCATGGAGGCCGCCTTCATCGATCCGGCCTACGCCGGCCGCAAGGGAGACGCCGAGGTGGAGCTCCGCGCGTCGACGGCCCTCCTCTCCAGCGTGGACCCGTCCCACAAACCCGCGCAGAAGCTAACGGTCCGCACCCAAGAGACCGTCACGACGTCCCGCTGCGGCTTCTTCCAGTGCTGCAAGAAGACCGAGGAGCAGGTCGTCGTGAAGGACTTCGACACCCTCACCAAGGACGAGCAGCAGATGCTCACCAACGGCAAGAGTTTGAGCAAGAAGGAGCGGGCTAAGATGATCAAGGCGCAGGAGAAGGCCCGCCGCCGGGCCGAGCTCGACCGGTCAAAGTACAGCAAGGTCCCCGAGGGCCTGCTGGTCTATCGCCTTGACACGGCCGCCCACACCATGTCGCTCGTGAGCCCCCCCTCGGCCAAGACCAACATGAGCACCCTCGTGCAGCACATGGTCATTGCCGCCGCCAGTCCGGGCGACGATACGTCCCGCCGGAGCATCCGCCTCACAGGAGAGGACGGCAACACCACCGTGCTGACGGCCGTTGAGCAGCGCACGGCCATATCCTGGATGGAGGCAGTCGAGATGATGCTGGGCAACACCAGCAAGGGTCGAAGATTGTTTGGACGGGTGAGTCTGAAGATATTTCTTGATGTTATACTTTTTCCTGTCATTGTTTTCTGTATTTGGAGCATGAAGTGGTCTTCGCTCCGCCAAAAGTCTCAACAAAATTTCTACATTGTCTCTCTAATGAAAAATTACGACATGTACACAGAGCACCAAGTCGAGAGGTTGGGGAGCTGAGAGGCTCAACGACGCCGAACGGAACGAGATCGAGGACAATTACGTCAATCTCGCCGCCTACTCCAACAACCTTATTCGCGCTGGGGCCATCCCCGGCAAGGACGGCCAAGAAGACCAGAAGAAGTCCAAGAGGAGCAAGGCCAAGGCCAAGGCAGGCGGTGCCGCTGCTGGAATTTACTACAGCGTGACAAAGCAACGAGAGGAGGGCGACGATATCGAGGAGGAGGCCCTGGAATCCATCGCCAAGCGCCGCGCCGTCATCAAGGATTCCTGGGACTTCTATCGCATGATCTGCAGTCTCCTCCGCGACAAGCGCAAGTACGATGAAGTCTTCCGGAAGATGACGATGGACCCCGTCTTCTCCTACCTCAACTCCATGACGGGCCTGAACGATCCCGGCGATACCGGATACGAGAACACCGAGAAGGCCGTCGTGCAGAAGGACCTGTCCAAGTATGCGGGCATGACTCGTACCGAGGTCGTGCAGGATCAAATTGCCCAGGCCGAGGAGGCCCTGCCAAGTCTAGTGGAAATTTGCAAGGCTTTGGCTGGCAGCCTTGGTATGGAGGAGGTTGGAGTCGGTCCGGTCAAGGAGTTGTCGTCGGCGATCCGAAAGGCAGAGAAGAAATACAACGGCGACGTCCTCAAGGTCACGGACTACTGCCGTGCCTTGCTCGTCGTGAAGGACTTCCCCACTCTCTTGGCCCTTCTCGAGTTGGCTCGAGATTCCTTCGGACCTCTCATCCGTCGGGTCAAGCTCTCGAGCATCAAGGCCGACCACAAATCGCTCTCCGGTGGATACAGAGATTGCAAAATCAACCTGGAGCTGAAGGAGCACATCTGCGAGATCCAGGTTCACGTGTGGCCAATGTGGGTGGTCTGCGGTGTCGATGGCTTCCGCCACTACCGTCACTGCCTAGAATACTCCACCGACTCGTTCGCCAACCCCTACGAGTCTCTCGATGGTCTTGACAGGAAGACGGTTGCCGAGCTCATCGTAATGTCAGAAGAAGCAGTCGCTGATATGCCCCTGGACAGCCTTGAGTGGTACCACGAGAAGTACATCCTTGATTACTTTGCAGAGGTCGGACTCTTCCTCCGCCACGGTCTGGACCAATGGGCCGAAACGACCTTGCGTGAGCTCATTCGACTTCGATGCGAGTCGCCGGACATTGGACCCAAGCACCACGAAACTCGCTTCCTCAAGCAGTATCTTGTAGAGGCGCTTGAGAATCAGGGCAAAAAGAGTCAGGCCAAGACAGTCATCAAGGAACTAGCAGAGGCGGAGAAGGCCGAGCGTAAGGAGAGGGAGAGACTCATGGGCGGCGATGAAGGTATCGACTGCTTCACCTGTGGTGTTTTCGAGGGATTGATGGACCCCAACAAGGACGAGAGAGAAGAGGAAGAACGCGTGAAGAAGGAAGTCAAGGCATCGAAGAGGGCATGGAGACGAATCCGAGAGGAACGATTCAAGTTTTTGGATGCCAGCAATGGCATTGACAATAGAGATCAGTCGAATTTTTCCGACACATCAGGATATTGATTTGATTCGATTGATGATTGTTGACGGCGGAAAGAAGATTACGGTAGAAGAAATGATTACATGTTTAGAGGAGTGATGGAGATAAGTCAAGTGCACAGAGAGAATATATTATAGCGAATTGCCCAATACATGTACCGGTATGCAAAAAATGCAACAGCGCAACAGTAGAAATAAATTACATGTATCATAAATAAAAGATCTAGCTACGTAGCTCTAGAATCTATGTTACCGGTATGTCTACGTGTAGGATTCAAATTTAATATGGACGACCACTGCGGACGGACGGACAATGCGAATGTGCAATGCAATGCTACGTAGACTCTACTACGTAGCTAGAGAGTCTACTGCGATGCCGATGCGATGCGATGCCACGATGCATGCCGCCAGAAATCTTATTTTCTGGTACGTCTTATTGACGTTTCAGCGGTTCCATATCGAGATAGTCGATGCCGAGATGCCGAATGCCAACATACATGCCGACGAGGTGATGCCAAGCCATCGCCATGCCATACAGCCAGCAAACAGCCAAGTCAAGCGTGCCACATTCGGCGCGAGCTCAGCGTACTACTACATGTAGTAGCACATGGTTCTCACGGGGTAGAGACTTGATATGAGTGCTGCCGTCGATGGCGCCGAGCATTTGGAGCTAGTTTTTTACAATCTCCATCGGCGCGTATCTTTGTTCGTGCTGCGGAAGACGAGCCATCGGAGCCGATCCATCGTGGAGCACTCCGTCCTCGTTTGTGGGGTTTGCGCCTTCTGCATCGTCCTGCTTTGTCACAGGACCTTTGTCTACCGTGGTTTGTCAGTAGGAGTACCGGGGGAAGAAGGTGTCGGCAGTGGACTCGGAGGCGCGATTCTGGATCGCTTACTACAGACTACCTACGAGTTCGGATCAGCAGATGCTCGAGATGCCACAGGAACCAAAGGCGGCACACTTCCCGCGCGGTGCCTTCGGAATGTTCCAGGATTTCATGACAATTTTGATGTTCTACAGATCGCTGTGGGAGATGAGCATGTGAACAAAAGCTATACCTATTTTTACAATTATAGTGATGACCAGGATGAATCATGTGCATTTGTGGGCGTTGGATTTGAGCCAGACTATTCGTATTCAAAAGCCAAGGGACTCTTACTACTGCCTCCCGATCCAACTATTCAAAAGAGGCACAACGTGATGGTGCAGCGAGTTGTTATCTCCAGACGTGACGCTTCCTGCTTTGGCGAAGAATTTCTCCAGCGCCTCGTCTTTCGAATGGTTGGACCAAAAACGGTTGAACTGAATTGGTTGCTTGCTCTCAACGACGGGGTGGGATACATCTTACCAAACGAGGGACAGATTATTGATCTTTCCCGCTATTCAAGCGATTATTACTTCCTATTGCCAAAGGCATGGGATGCTCTCACCGCTGTACAACAAGAGTACAGTAGTGGTAGCGGCGATCGAACACAGCAAAGGCGGGGCCGGTCCTTCATTATCTTCAAATTGAGTGTTCTGGTTTCATCAACGTTTCTATTTTTCGTCACAACAACTTTGGTGGCGTTCACCCTGAAAGAAACGCAGGACAGAATGCTTAACTTCACATTCCATCTTCAACAAAGCGTACGCCAAGGATCCCCCATTGGTCATTTGGTTGCGACACATGTGATTGAGAACATGGTTTTTGTTCCTATCATGTTGGGTACCATTTTCTTTCTCATTGAATTCTATGGCGGCGACAAATTCCTAGCCTTTATTGTTTTAACGCTGGTTTGGTGCGCAGAGGTCTTCAGCGTTCTCTACATCAGGACTCACATTGGCACCGTATTCTTTCCGAGAGTCTTCTTCCTCTGGTTCACCCTGCATCATGCCTATTACTTTTCATGCCCTTTTGGGTTTTCATACGCGTCATTGTTATCTTCGGTGCTGTTTTTGGTGCATTCCATGCTATTCTTTTACAATCGATATGAATTGCCGGCGGTTCTGAGTGATCAAGGAACCGGAAGAGCAGCAGCAACGGTGGCTTCCAGACACGGTCTCCCGCCCGAAATTAATTCGTTAACACCAGATGGTGATAGAAGGCCAGGACCAGTTCTGCTTCCGCGTCCTCTCAATCGAGATTGGAATCATCCCTCGATAACATCCTTGGCAAGCTCAAGCTTCGGACGAGGTAGCGTCGCGGGAGGTCTCAACATTTTGTTCCAAAACGGGGGGTCGCATGACGGGGACGATGGCGATGATTCGAGCTACATGTTTTTCATGAACGGTGAAATTGTAGGGCATAGTGATAGGAGTGCTCGTCGACCGGGCCTCCCTTCGACGATAAGTACCGGGAGAGGTGAAGGAGACCCAGAGACCACGCCCGAAAGTGCTTTGCGGGATAGACATGCTGGACAGCAAAGAGCACCGATGCTGTCTCCTAACGAATAAAATAAATAACATGTTACGACGTATCTAAAATTAAAAGTATCATGTACAAATAAATGTATGCATGGCCGGAAACTTTGCTTATTTAGCTTCGATTCCATGCCGCTCCGATCTGACACCAATTGCAGTTGTCGAATATCCCCTTTACGATCGCAAGCTCCTGAATCACACCGCAGCGACTTTGTAACACTTTTATGCCATCTTGACGCCGTTCATGCTTTCACGAAGGGCCTCTCTCTCTCCGCGCAAAGCCACGGTGAGGTCCATCACTCGCTTTCCTGACTCGCCCAGAATGACGGGGCCAAATTCCTTCGTCCACCCCAGTGTCGCCGACGGGATCAAATCAGTGAAAGGCAGAATTTCCTCCGCAAAGGATATGTACTTAAGGTTGGGGCTGACGTGAGCAAACAGAGCCGCAATCATGATGGTCTGTGTTGGCGCCCAGGCCACATCGAATGCCTCGCCGACACCAGGGAGAAGGTACGACGAACTACCGACGAAATCGATCAGGAGACAAACGATGAGCTTGGCCATCATATCCTTCGGAAGGACGGTTTGCGCCAGAGCCTTGG
>Ga0115008_10005280_pt1 | contig 10675 bp, 10 predicted proteins | sample FraStrMetagenome_FD_87164 | JGI IMG/M metagenome (GOLD analysis project Ga0115008, IMG submission 87164) | Marine eukaryotic phytoplankton communities from Arctic Ocean - Fram Strait ARC3M Metagenome | ecosystem: Environmental > Aquatic > Marine > Oceanic | place: Fram Strait | collected...
CAGTGCGGTTGCAAGTATTTAAAAGAAGGTATTCATCTAAGCCTTCGATTTTACCAAGGCCATTATAGAATTCATCAATTGAGTCAGGCGGTAAACTGATTCGCTCACGAGCTGCCAAATCTGCAACCTGGTGAGAACTACCCAGTAAAAAAAGAGATTGATTGATTTCCTGATTCACGAGCTTAATTCCGAAGACTTAACAGGGATAATTTCTTGTTTTGCATCCTCTCGGTTTTTCGAGTTTACCAATGCAAGACTTCCGATTGCCAACAAGAAAAGAATGATCGAGATTTTGGCAAATTTTGAACCATAGATTCGACTCGTTAGATGGAGAAAAAAAACAACGCTATATCCCAGCCAAAGTAATATTGTAACCGCTAGCTTGATTGAGGAAACGAATTCAGGATGCCGAGTCCAATGCATTCCCCCGACCAATATCGAGATGGTCAGAAAAATAACTCCAACTGAGAGCAGTCTCCAACAGGCAACCTCCAGGTCATTAATGGGGGGAAGAAAGGATCCTAGTTTATCGAATTTCCGGGAGAGGAGTGCTTTTCTTTGTATTAAATACATCCCACTTACAATTGCTAAAAGTGAAAAGACACCATAGCTAAAAATGGCAATGGATGCATGTAATTCGATCCATGGATTAGAAAATAATTTCTGATAATCGGGTGCCAGCCAATACATTGGGTCCGTATTGGGCAAGATGAGTGTGAGCCAACCAGCACCAAATGAAAGTCCTGCACAAAATGAACCCAACAGGTCAAGTCTCCACAATAAGCGAAGAATAAGAAAGGTGAGTATTAATGACCAAAGAATGAATTGAATTCGTTCTAATGTATTTCCTAATGGACATCCATGAATTTCCAAACCCCTTAGGTAAAGGGCACGAGTATGTAACAAAAAACCTATTATTATACCTGCTAAGGGTGCTTCATTAAGGGGCGACCAATTCAGTCGAAAGGTTTTAAGGAATCCGAGCAAGAATGCAGATCCGTATAACCCTCCAGCGATCCACATTAAATCTCGGGCATCATTGAAGTTCATAACCAATGTTGAATAGAATCAATTAGTAGGACAGGGCAAATAAGATATACTGAAATCCAATGATAGAGAAATGAACTGGTTAAGCAGTCTGGTGAACGGGTTTGGATCCAAAAAATTGTCTCATCGCAGAACAGTCTTTTCCTTCACAATTCACACAACAGGGACGGATAGAAGAATTATACTTTTCCTCCATGTGCTTGATAACTAAACGAACACACAGGTCAATAAATTTTTCTTCCAAATTGAAGCAGTCGACACGAGCAAAATGATCTACCACTTCTTCTGCATAACCACGAAATTCAATATCAATTTCATCCAGGGTTTCAATGTGGTCAGTGGTGAAGGCGATGGGCACCATAAGAATTGCCTTTTGTGTAGTTTCTGCGATCACGGTCGGAGTTCCGGGAGTTAGCCATTTGGTGCGCTGTGGACCCACTTTACTTTGCCATGCTAACGCACCCTCATGTTTCAAGCCTTCTTTCTTAAGCACCTTTTCTATGTTTTCGTATGAACCTGTGATCTCCTCATTGTATTTATCCCCTTTTTCAAGACAGTAGGATTCTGGAAGGCTATGGGCGGAATAAATAATTCTTATTTCTTGATCTTGTAAGCCGTGAGCCTTTTTCATTTCCTCGAATTTTCTTTTGATGAGAAATGCCCAAAGCTCCGTATAATCCTCACGGTCCCACCATTGATCGATAACCGAAATTTTACCGTTATGCTTGCCAGCTTTATTCTTGTCCAACCATCGGTATGCATCGCAAAGTGAGGAACCGCTAGTTGAACAGCTGTGCTGAGGGTATTGTGAAAAAAGGACAATACGTTCTGCATTTTCGAAGTTCTTGATCATCTCTCCTGTTCGGGGTGAGGAGTAGCGAAACCCGGAAACACAAGCATGGGGAGCAGATTCTGGATGTACTTCGTCCAGTTTTTTTGAAATCTGTTCTGCCTGTTTCTCCATCAACTTTAAAGTTGGTGAGTATTGACCAATTTCAGCATATCGTTCCTGGATTTTAGGAGTCCTTCGCCAAGCAATAAAGTTTCCTAGGATTTTTTGAAAGGGAAGTTTAAGTAACTCACGATCTTGAAATAGTTCCTTGAGGTAGGGGTGAACTTCATCCTTGTTTTGAGGGCCTCCCATATTGAGGAGAATCACCGCGGTTTTAACTGGTACAGTAGAATCGTTGGCAGACATATAATTTAAATAGTGGTGTGAAATACAGTATGTTTAAAATGTAAGTAAATTAGTAAAGCTTATCGAGGCAATCTTTCCAAGAAAAAGGAGAGAGTTTACGAAAATTCAAATTCACATGCATCCAAGCAGTTGGGTAATGAAACACCGGTGAGGAAGGAACCTGAAAATCGCAGACCTGGATTGAGTGAACTCAGTTTCTCGGCAGCCCGTTTTCTTTCTTTCATTTGCCTGTCCGGGAGAGGAATTGCATTAGGCCATCTTTTAACCTCCATAAAAGTGGGTTTCCCTCGAATGCCTAGCAATTGTGATAACTCGTTTTGAACTAAATCTGAAATTGAGGAAGTTGGCAAATTGGCGAGTGCAGGGTTACGTTCCCCTCCGACAAAAGTAGTTAATAGCACTTCACCATCAGGGGCTCGACCTGGAAAGAGGGTACTCGAGAAAAGGGTTCCGAGAATTTTCAGATTTTCTACCTCGGGTACAAGAAAGCCGAAGCCATCGAGAGGGTGGGAGACATCCTCTTTTTTAAAACCAAGATAAACGAGTGACAATGGATAGTGTTGAGCATCAGCAAGAGTTGAAATGTCATCCCAACCCTGCACCTCGCTCCAATCGATAGAATGAATTTTATGGGATGGAATGGTTGATATTACTTCGTCAAAAACTTCATACCTTTCTTCGTTCTCGTGATTTTTGAATGTTACGATCCATTGATTATCTTGAGGAGAAATTTTTTGAACAGAATGTTCTAGAAAGATCTGATCATGGAGGGACTGGCTTAGTTTGTTAATCAGTTCTTCCATTCCATTTGGGAATGAGACCAATCGTGCTTTATCTAGGCTTGGACTCGCTTTACTTTTTTTGACCTGTCGAAATCCCCAAAAGAGGGAGCGGTACTTTTTTTCGATTTCTCCTAATTTTGGAAACGCCTGTTTTAAATTTAAACTTTCTGGATTAGAGGCATAAATACCGGCGAGGAATGGATTAGCGGCATAATCAAGTGCCTCCTTCCCCAATCTTCTTTCTATGAATGAAGCGACACTTTCATCATCTGGTTGCTTGGACCGAGCAATAAAGGGTTCGGCAAGCATCCTTAACTTTCCTGGAAAAGAAAGAAATGGACTGCTAAAAAATGAAGATAGACTGTGTGGGAGGGAGATTACCTTACCATTACGAATTATCATTCGTTTATTGGCGATTGGATTCGCGTCAATACACTCATCCCATGCTCCGCAATTTTCTAATAATTCCCGGGTTTTCTTTAATCTAATATTAAGGGTATTAGCACTGTAATCCAAAAGGAACCCCTTACTCTTTTTGGATTGAATTACTCCACCCAATCGATTTTCAGACTCTAGTAATTGAATAAGATGCCCCTGTTTTTTTTTCTCGAGTGCAATGGATAGGCCAGAGATTCCTCCCCCGATGATACAAATTCTTTTCATAAAATAGGAAGTTTTTATTCTAGTTCTTTGCTTTGAGCTTGGCAATGTTTAGAAAGATCATTCTTTAAGATTGTATGGACGAGATTATTAATAGTTTAACTATAATCACAAAACCCAAGGATGCTCCCAAGGGTAGTTTGGCGAAGGCTTTAAAGAAACTAGATGAGATTGTTGAGGATCCGTCATTCGATCTACATCCTCGTCTGAAACATTTTTTACAGAATCGCAGTTACGAAAAAGCTTTGATTTGGCTCGATAATGGAGTCCCCGAAAAAGGGACTTGCGGAGAATGAGTAAGAGCACGAGACAGAAGAAGAAAATTGCGACCACATCTCAAGAATCAGATTTGGAGAATTCCCCTTTTTCGATTCTAGATGCAAAAGGTTTACCTGATGTTCCTTTACCCCAATCCACTTCTCCAAGAGTTTTGGGTAAGCCTAAATCAAAATTAGGTCAGGGGGAAAGATTAGAAATACGAAGAGAAAAGAGCGGGCGTGGTGGTAAGACTGTAACTACAGTTTTGGGCTTTCCGACCTATCTTGGTGAAGCGAAGAAATCTAAGATGTTAAAGACCTTGAAGACGAGCCTTGGTACCGGAGGGACATGGAACGATAAAGTAATGGAACTTCAGGGTGATCGAAGGGATGAAGTATTCCAATGGTTTATGGAATCTGGATTCACCCCGGTGCTTGCCGGTGGCTAAGCGTGGTAATGCCTGTAATTAACTGACAGTTTGTTTCTCACCTTCCTGAGAAACAGTGTCGCTAGATTCAGATTTCTTGTCGTCCGTTTTTTTGAAGTCATGATCCTCGATAGGTTCTTGGTTCATCACTTCACTAATATCCTGTTCCCAATCATTTTTAGCCTTACGGAATTCAGTTACTCCTTTGCCCAATGAACGGAATAGCTCGGGTACTTTTTTGGCTCCGAACAACAGGAGTATGATAAGAAAAATGAGAATAATTTCTCCGCCACCGAAGTTTCCGATGAAGGCAAGTGTTTGAATTGGAGAGTTGATCATGATAATAAGATATGTTTAGCCGGTGTGAGAGGCAACTTTTTTGTCTAGAACCTTGAATAGTTTATCGAGGAGGCTTACAGACCCAATTGACGTAATGCCTCAGGTTTAGGTTTGTTAACAGAGCTTTGATCGGCTTCGAAAAAGCCGTGTAGTTGCCTAATCCGAGTGGGGTGTCTCATTTTACGAAGTGCTTTGGCTTCGATTTGACGAATTCGTTCACGAGTTACCTTAAATTGACGACCCACTTCTTCCAATGTACGACTGTAACCATCTTTAAGACCAAATCGGAGTGAGAGTACATTTCTTTCCCGTTCTGTGAGAGAATCTAGAACATCGATTATTTTTTCACGCAAGAGCGAGTAAGCTGTCATGTCGTACGGATTCTCGGCTCCTTTATCCTCAATAAAATCACCAAAATTGGTGTCATCACTATCCCCGACCGGACTTTGCAGTGAGATGGGTTGTTGGGCCATTTTCATTATCCCTTGAACTTTTTCCAAGGGGAGTCCCATCTCAGTAGCGACTTCTTCAGGAGTTGGTTCATGCCCCAATTCCTGAATTAATTGTTTTTGAACCTGCATCACCTTATTCAGGGTTTCAATCATATGAACTGGAATACGGATCGTGCGTGCCTGATCTGCAATTGAGCGGGTAATGGCTTGCCTGATCCACCAGGTTGCGTATGTGGAAAACTTATATCCTCTGCGATATTCAAATTTTTCCACTGCTTTCATCAGCCCCATATTTCCCTCTTGGATCAAATCGAGAAAAGAGAGACCCCGGTTGGTGTATTTTTTCGCAATTGAAATTACAAGCCTAAGATTTGCTTCGACCATCTCCGTTTTGGCACGATGTGCTTGTCTCATGTTCAGACGAAGGTCCTTGATGAGTTGTGCCAATTCCGTGGGTTCCATTTTGAATTCGGTGCGGGCTTCTTTAAGTTCTTCGTTCACCCGATCCATCTTCACCCCTTTACGCTTCACTTTTACCGCATCTTTCTTGGCCAGTTCAACATTGTGCAGGTTGCGAGAGATCGCTTTTAATTCAGGATTAACCTGATTTAAGAAATCTTCAAAGACCTTTAGTTTCAAACAACACTTTTTGAAAATCGGGGCAAGCAGGGCCTCGTAGTTTTTAAAACGAGTAGTGGACCGTTTTCGTTGGGTCTCATTTGCTGCGTTTTCGATACTAATCCAAGCATTATTTATTTTTCGAATGGCATCCTCAAGGGCGATTACCTGTTTTGCTAAGCTTTTAAAATAGGATTCTCTACTGTCAATTTTCTTATCGAGTACCACCCGGTCGAATCTTTCCTCGCGAGCAATTAACTTTTTACAAATGTTTAATTGAAAGTTTGCAGTTAAACTGACTGAGTAAATAATTTTGAGGGCCGAACTTTCTGCGGTTTCGATTCTTTTGGAAATATCAACTTCTTCCTCTCTGGAAAGAAGAGGTACTTGTCCCATTTGCTTAAGGTACATTCGGACAGGATCGTCCAGCATGTCGCTTTGGTTGGATCGGGCACTTTCCTCCTCACTTTCTTCTTTTTTCTTTTTGAATTTATCTACTTCATTGGAATCGAGTAGCTTAATTTCAAGGTTATTAAAAATAGAAATAACATTTTGGAGCTCTTCAGGTTGATTCGCAATTTCGGGCAAAGATTGGTCAATGTTTTTATAAGTAAGGTATCCTTGCTCTCTCGAAAGGTGAATAAGTTCTCTAACTTTTTCGGTAACATCATCGTTCAACGCATGAGGTTCAATGTTTTTGTCTAATTTCTTTGCAATTTCTTTGGCCGAGACAGTTAGTTTGGAACTTGATGCCTTCTTTTTCTTTGCCTCTGTGGTAGCTGTCTTTGTTGTCTTTACCTTTTCTACTTTTTGAACTGAAGATTTCTTCTCTTTCTCCACAGGAGATTTCTTTACAGGCGTCTTTTTCGCTGTAACTTTTTTCGTCGCTGCTTTCTTAACAGCAGGTTTGGTAGTGGATTTGGTACTTTTTGTTCTAGGCATGTGAGTATCGGGTGGGCTTGTCAGAGAAAATTAGTTTGGGCGGATGTTTTCGGTTTTTTCGGAGTTCGAGTAGTTCGTGACGAAGTGTGATTAGTGAATCAACTCCGTCTGCTGGTTTATCGAGGTCGTGGAGAATTTTCTTTTCTTTCTGTTTAATTGATCGGATGAAAAGTGCAAGTAGACATTCGTTCGCGTGTTGAAGAAAGGAATTTTCATCAAAAGAAGAGACTTCTTGAAAGTAGTTTTGTTGAAAGACATTTCTTTCAGAATCATCTTCCAGAAATTCTTCCATTCGATTGGCTTCAATGGGACCATCAGCTTTTGTTTCTGCCATGATTTTAGCCAAAATCCGCCCCGCTGGAATTTCGAGGTTAAGCCAAGTTGGATCAAAAATTTGGGCAAGCGGGCTTGCAACTCTATCATCATGCAAAAGACAAAATAATAAATCATCTTCGGCTGTTGTCAAACGTGGAGAGGAGTTTTTTGTGGATATTGTCGTGGATTTAGTATTATTCCCTTTGTATTTAGGTTTTTTAGAGCGATTAAATTGAATAAATTCTTCATTCATTGTCTGAAAGGAGACCTTTAAATGTCGACTAAGTTCCTTCAGGTAACTATCTCGCATGATCAAAGAATCCACTTCTGATATAGAAGAAAACACTAACTCACTGATCGCTCTAATTTCAGAAGCTTGTGGGTTATTTTTTCCATTTAGTTTGTAACGAACTGCATACTCGATTGAAGATACTCCTTGTTCCAAAATCTTGGTTAAGCCTTCCGGACCTTGCTCAAGGAGAATTTGATCTGGATCTTTTCCTTCCGGTAGTGAAGTAAAACGGGCATCAAGTCCAACCCGCAAGAAGGTGGGAATATAGGAAAATGCGGCTTTTTGTCCTGCTTCATCCCCATCAAGAAGACAAACTACGCCCTTAGGACTAGATTTACGCATCAGCATGGCTTGCGAATCCTTAAACGCAGTGCCTTGCGGTGCCACCACTGTTTTAAACCCTTCGAGCCAACATCGAATTGCATCAAGTTGTCCTTCCACCAGTATGAACTCCTTGTTTTCATCAATTTCTTTGTTGGCAAGATGAAGGTTGAAGAGTAAATCGCCCTTTAAGAAAATGGGAGTTTCTGGGGAATTTACATACTTAGGAGATTTTCGGTCTCCCCAAACCGGTGTAACGGATAGCAGTCTTGCAGTAAATCCGCAAACGCGACCAATCTTTTCCCGTATTGGAATCATTAACCGTCCACAAAACCGTGAGGCAAATTGTCCGGATTGTTTTTTCTCATTAAATAATCCAGATTTACTCAATATGGTGTCGTTAATCCCTTTTTTTTCTAAGTATCGGCTAAGTGCAAATCGGTCCACTGGAGCGTATCCAATTCCAAATTGACGCGCATCTTCGAGGGAAAATTTTCGCTGGGTAATCCAGTAGTCAAGTGCAACCTTACTTTCATCATTTTTGAGATGAAATTGTTCAGCAAACCATGTCATTGCTAATTCCTGCACTTCATAGAGGTCTGATTTAATTGACTTTCGATAAGAGTTTGATTTCCCCGTTGCATTATCTGCATATCGAATAAGAATGCTAAACCGGTTCGCCAGAAATTAAATGGCATCAGAAAAAGTTAGGTTTTCCACTTTTTGAACAAAGGAGAGTGCATCTCCTTTTTCCCCCGAGCTAAAGCAATGAAAGAAGCCTTTGATAGAATCAACGTAAAAAGAAGGAGTTTTTTCTTGGTTGAATGGGCTTAATCCAACCCATTTTGCCCCGCTTTTTTTTAACTGAACATAGGGACTGATCAAATCATACAAATCGACTCGATCTTTGAGTTCTTCTACAAAATTTTCTGCATACATGGGCATAATCAAATAAATTCTATTACAGATTTTGTATTTTGATTAATTCCATTTCAGATTGATAATATAAGGGGCTTCCTTTGGGGACAATAGTGAGTAATTTTCTATATAATATTCCCGCGGTAACAGGCATGCGATTTACAATATGGTAACGCCTTGCTAATTGCCACAGAATTTCACCGGAATCCGGGAATCGTTCATGAGTTTTTTCCAACTCTACAAGATATCGGTTTGAAGAGAGAGTTTCTCGAGCGATATTAAGGTAATCCATACGAGTTTTTAAATCATTTGGATTATGACGAATTGCTTCAAGAATTGTCATCTCTGCTTCGCGAATTTCTCCCAGTTGAAAATGTGCTTGTGAGGTTAACCGCCATGCCTCTGAGTCCTTACTGTTCAATTTTATTGAATCTCTCGCATGAATTAACGCCTCAGAATAATTTCCGGAGAGAAAAGAACTCCAACCCAATTCAAGTGGACTCGGTTTTATAAGCTGTGTGTTCTCTATTGAAAAAGCTTCAGCTAAAGTGGTTTGTGGTCCAATGTTTTCATCACTAATTTCTTCCACTTCATTATTTTTTTCTTCGATGTACGATGAATCAGAAAGGGGAGGGGATAGCTTCGGTCCAGATGAAATGACCGCGGGTATTACTTTTTTAGGTTCACTCAAAAGTTCTTGGGCTAATTCGCTAATCGACAAGTTCTGAACTACGACCTCTCTTTTACCAAATTCAGCGAGCCTTCTTCTAATGATCAATGAACTGTAGTCTTCACTTCGAGCATCATTATTCAATTCACTAGGATAAGATTTTTCAATTGCGAGTATCAGTGCTTCCGCTGCACTTTCATCCCCAATTAGAAATTTTACCCGAAGTAATCCTAGTAGAGGGAGTACACTTGGTTTAGTTTCTCTTTGAATAGATTCACGAAACCAATACTCTGCTTTTACATAGATTTTTTTCTTGGTATACAGGTTGGCAACTAGTAAGCAGTCGGTTGGAGAGGCTATTGAACTTGCTTTTTCGAATGCGTTTAATGCCTCGGTTTCGTTTCCGCTTGTAATTAATGTCTGAGCATACTTATTCCAGGCTTTTAAATCTTCAGGGAATGCAGATAAGTATTGTTTTAAGCGTTCTTGTGCAGAATCTGAATCACCGGCAAGTTGATAAATTTCCGCACATTCGAGTAATAAATTTTTATCTGCACCTGCGGAGATGGCTTGTTCGATTCGAAATGCTGCTAATGGGTATTGGCCACTATCTGCGAGTGCTCGGCTGAGTTGGATTAAAATAGCGGGCGAGTCGGGAAAGTTTTCATTGTGTTTTCTCAGTAGTAGGACTGCTTCTTCTGGTTTGTTTTCTACTCTTTTCTGAATCGCATCCGATAAGTCTGGCTTAACAGGCGGAGTTACTACCTGAGTTTCAGGTTCGTTGGATTGTGGTTCTTCAGTACAACTAAAAATGATCAGTGAGATTGACCCTGAGGCAACCATCATTAAGCATGTTTTAATAAAGTGCATGAATTATTTTTTTCAAAGGATGGTGAAACGTCAAGCAAGCGTCTCTTTTTTTTTAATTAGTTTCGTCTGCCTGCGAGTAGTGGTTGAAGGCGAGGTGAAATTCCCTGCACCCCCCTTCAATAGTATTGAAGTAGAATCCATTGATACTAGATCAATGGATATATTTCGAGCACAAAGCATGAAGGGGAAGTATTTAAGTTCATTACGAAAATTAATTTCAGCAGCAGAGAGTCGCGGTGGTCCCCGTCTAAGACCTTCTACGATTTCCAATATTGCAATCAAAATTAAAACAAAGCATGCCCCCGGACTTCAAGTTTCTTCTTTGTTAGTTGATGCATTATTGAATATTTTATCTAAACGGGGGTATCAAAAAGATCAGATATTTCTTGTGGATCGTGATGAATTATCTCTTGCAAGAGCGGGATTTAGTTCATCTCGCAAGATAGATAATCTTTATAACGGATACCAAGTTGTATCTTCGCGTAATCAAAATTACTTCAACCCGATTTGGCTACATGATAGCCCTATGCCACCCACAATTCATGACCGGGCGAGATTTTTTCTTC
>Ga0115008_10005282_pt1 | contig 10674 bp, 3 predicted proteins | sample FraStrMetagenome_FD_87164 | JGI IMG/M metagenome (GOLD analysis project Ga0115008, IMG submission 87164) | Marine eukaryotic phytoplankton communities from Arctic Ocean - Fram Strait ARC3M Metagenome | ecosystem: Environmental > Aquatic > Marine > Oceanic | place: Fram Strait | collected 2012-06-18
GTCCGGCCGAGCGTGTCGAAGTCATCCGACCGACCGGTCGCGTCCAGCACCAGCCGAGGAGACTCGGTGTCGTAGGGACTCGGACTCGAAGCCGTCGAACGGCGGTTAGCCCCCGGGGATGCGATGTCGTCGTCCCACGCGGACGACCGGGACGGCCCCCTAGACGGGACGGCCTCCGCGGCGTGTCGGTGGCCGCGCTCCGTGCCGCCCAACGCCTGGACCCTCGAGGGCGAGCGCGTCCGGTCGAATCCAGACACGTTCGTGACGTACTCGCCGGGGCCGGGGGTCTGTTTGGTCGCGGAAGGCTTTCGCCTCGACGCGGATTGACGACTCGCGCTGCCCCTGCGGACCGCCGCGAACCCCGCGGTGGACGGCTTGCGCACGCTCGACCGGGTGGTGACCGACGCCGTTTCCCGCGTCTTTTCCGCGTCCGACGCTTCGTCACCGTCCGTCTCCGCGTCGACGGATTCTTTGAAAGAATCTCGAGACACTCGCTCGTCCCTGCCCCCCGCGTAGGCCATCGGCGCCAGCCTCGTCTTGACCTCGTCCAGGTACCGAGTTCCCGGCGATCGTGCCGGTTCGTCCGGCACCGGTCGCCGTTTCGCCTTCGAGGATGCAAAGTCCGTCGTCTTGTGCGGGTCCACGCCCTTCATCGATCCGGCGACGACGCCCGGTGAGTACCTGTCCGGCCCTATGCGATCATCCCCGCGGCCGCTGTACGTGTCCCGCGTGGTCGGGACGGTTGGTATCATGTCCCGGGACGTGTCGTCGGGTGACGGTTCGTATCCGTGGCTCTGCGCACGCGCGGGGATGCTGGGCGGCGCCGCGGAAGGCGGGCGGTCCGCGGATGACGGTAAGAGCGCCCTGCGATTGGTAGCCGAGAGGGTCCTTCCGGTGGGTCCCACGCCGGTCGCCGATTGGTCCCGCCCGGATCCCACGCGCTTGATCCAGAGGTTCGCCTTGTGGTCGTAGTACGTCCCGGGCCCCGGGGATTTGAGGCCGGTGTCGGGAGCCAGCCGGGGTCCGCCTCCGAACCCTTTCGTTTGGGAGCGGGCGATCGTCGTCGTCTGAGCCCCGATGCCCATGACCGACAAGTCGCCGTACGTGCCGGGCCCGGGGACCCGACCGGGCCGGACCATGCCGGTGTCTCGCCTCGCGGTGCCGAACGGGGCGCCGCGGACGGAATCACGCTCCCGAGCGCCTCCGTACGACCCGGGACCCAGAGCCTGGTACGCGGTGGGAGGGTTGGATATTTGCATGTGAGCGGCGATGGGGATCAACACGTGGGGGATGCGATTTGCCGACCCAAGGGTTGGGCGGGGGGTTGAGGTCGGTTCGGGGGCGTACCTCGCTCGTCGTCGTGCTCGACATGCCCGTCTGTCGACGGGCTCGATACACGAACGCCATGGCGGTGGATCCGGGACGATCGACGTGTGCTGCGCGCGTGATCTGTGGACCGCCCGGCCGACCAGACGACATCATCAAGTCGTTCTGGAAGCACAAAGATAAGACCTTTTACGCTGTGGTCTCGGAATGACACCTCAGCGCACGTTTTTCACACTATTTGCCCATAGAGCGACCGATCAAATCCAAAAGTTAACACCCGCCAAACTCGAACGAGGAAAAGACGCGAGCTTGCGAAAGGGCACCTTTATAGTTGGCGGTACCTGGTCGTGTCCGGGGTGTCATATCGACGGCGATGTCGATCGCCGTCACCAGTCACAAGCCCGGCGATGTCCTGGAGCAGGGTGCCGAGTGCGTGTTCATCGCCGAGTGCGGCGTGGGGAAGGACCGCGTGTGCGACGAGGTTCAGATCTTACTGGGCGTCACCGGCTGGACCGGCAAGAGCTGGAAGACGGTGCACGACTGCGCGCGCGTCGACCCGGGGACCGGCAGGGTGAGCGTCAGGTGGCGGGTTCCCAAGGACCAGTCCCCATCCGACGCGTACGTCCTGAAGGTCCAGTCGCATCCCAGCAACGGCCCGAACCCGCAGGTCTGCGCGGAGGTGTCGGGGGTCAAGGTGACGACCCCCCTGGAGATCGTGCGCGTCGGCCGCGACGAGGTGCAGGTGCGATGGTCCCCGGGCGCGCTGCCCGCGGATTTCGAAAAGAGGGACGGGTGGAGGCTCGCCGTCGACGTCGTCCCCGTCGCCGACGCCGGCGAATCACACGAGGACGTCGTCGGCGACCTCTTCCTCCAGGCCGCCACGCGAGGCCTCACCGTGCACACGCATCATCGCTCCGTCCTCTACGACGTCTGCAAGGACGAATCAAACAAGCGGAGCAAACGCCTGACGCTCACCACGAACCGAACCTACCGCGTCGCCCTCGCCGGGTTCACCGTCGGCGAGCTCGAGGCGGTGTTCTCCACGTCACGCGCGGAGTGCAGGATGGGGATGGTTCGATTGGCGGCGATAGGCGGGGGGTACAACACGCTTCAGTCGGGAGCGAGGCGGGTCACGCTGGGAGACGCCGAGTACCGCCGCGCGGCGCCGGAGAAGCCCGATCCCCCGAAGAAAACACGCGGCGGCGATAAGACTCCACCCAAGCCGCCGCACAAGCCGCCGCAAAGAGAAGGCAAAGAGAGGGACACGCGCGACGGCGAAGAGAAGGAGAAGGGCGGCGGCGGCGACGAGGAGGAAAACGTAAACGGCGAATCGGGGAGTAGCGACTCCCCGTCGATTCATATCCCCGACGACTCGAATGACCCCGACGATTCAGATACGTCCAGGCGGGACGGGTCGCCGGGAGGAACGTCGGGGTCCGTGCACATAGGCGGCTTCGAGGTTGGCGAGCGCGGCGTCGGTCCTTTCGGTTCCGGCCGCGGGATCAACGTGTGCGTCCTTCGAGCGAGTGACCTCCACGTGGTGTTCGAGCGCACGTGGGACGTCAGCGGCGGGCGGAAACCGAGCGAGGCTGGCGCCGCCGCGAGGTCCTTGCGCGCCGCGTTCGAGCCGAAGATAAGTTCCACGGTTGGATCCGGCATCGAGATCGACGGGGGAGATAGCGGGGGGGGAAAAGACGGATCGATGGAATCCGCCGAGGAGGATCCCGACGCGGGCGCGCTCGCCCCGGGCTCGTCCCGTCGACACGAGTGGGGATCGCACATCGTCGCGGTGACCACCGCGGGCGGCTGGGCGATGTCGCGCGGTAAGGACGATACCGACCACGGCGTCGGCGCCGCGTTGGACGCTCTCGTGAACGCCCTGGGCGGCTCCGAGGAGGACAAAGCGGCGGTGAAGAGGAGCGTCACGGGCTCACCGCCGGGTCAGCCCGCGGGTGTCGCGATGCTCGCGGCGTGCTGCGCCAACGGCGGGGTACGCTCCCGGCTGTGGTGCATCGCGGGGAGCGGACCGAAGGACCGCGCGAGCGTGGCCCTCACGCTGGGATGCGCCAAAGGCGAGTGGTTCCCGGCGCTTCACGGCGGGAACGTCGGCGACGTCGCCGAGACGGATGCGAAAGTTCCGTGGAGCGCCTGGGGCGAGGAGCCCTGGTTCCTAAACCTCGCCACCGAGGTAGGTACGATGGACGCGGCATGTATCGGCCCTGGCTCATCGCCACTCGAGGCGATCGCGCGGCGGCATGAACGGCCCGGTGCGCTCTTCGCGGACGACGCCGCCGTCGCCGCGTTCACCGCCGAATCCGTCCGAGTCGCCAGGTACCGGACCCTCGTCGCGGACGCCAAGGGCGAGATGGTCAAAGAAGTGGACACTTCAACTCGCGCGAGCGGCGGTACAACTACCGGCGGTACTCCCCCGCGGACGGTGGCGACGGGTCTGACGTCCGCGCTGCTGGGGTACGCGCGGGCGCACCTCGGAGCCGCGGGATGGGTTCCCCTGTGCCGGCTCCGCGATTGGACCAACCCGAAGACAAAAACCAACCGGGGGAGCGGCGACTCTGCCGAGGCGTCTTCGAACGGTCATCACGGGCATCGTGGAAGTCACAGGATGTCCGGCGAGGAGGTGTCATTGGTGCACCAAGCCGAGTCCCTCATCGCTGATCTCACGGCGACGAGGAGCGCGTACGTGATGTCGGAACTGGTCGCGGGTGGCGCGGCGGATTACCTGGCGAGGCGCCTGTCGTCTCTCGTGACTTCCGAGGGCCGGCTGCTTCCCGAGGGCGGCGGTCCACCCCCCGAGCGGTTCGTGGAAGGGTCCGGCGGCTGGGGAGCCAAGGCTGGCGCGGCGATCGAGCGGGGTATAGGGCAATTAGGGGCGAAGGCGACTCGCGTGGTGACCACCGCGGCGGCGCTCGTGGGTCCGCGCTGCGGCGTCCCCGCCGACGGACTCGCGGGTCTATCCATCGACGACCGAGATTTTGATCCCGAGGTTGCGGCGGAGGCTCGGAGGCTCGCCACGACGCTCGCGCAGCTGTGCGTCCACAACGGCGCCGCGCTCCTTCCCGATGCGGTGAGGCGATGCGGTGCGCAGGACGCGTTGATTCGATCGTTCCTCGGCGGCTGGCGCGGTTCTTTCGGAGCTTCGCTCGGGTCCGGCGGCATGTCCGAGGTGGAGGCGTGCGTGGAGGAGCTCGCCAACGCGGACCTCACCCCGATCGCCGTCACGCTCAGCGCGCCTTTGAACCTCGGTTCGGACTCGGACTCGGATGTCGAGTCGGGGGGTGAATCGGGGGGTGAATCGGAGTCGTCCGAGCCCCAAAGTTCAAAGCGAAGAGCGCGAATTAGGTCGGTCAAGACGGTGCCTTTCGCCACGCTCACCGCGCTGAGGGCGGGGTTCACCTATCTCCCGTCCGCGTTCAAGTCCTCGAACGCCGCCGGTGTCGTTAGGGGTAAGATCCACGTCCTCGACGTCGTAGCGCCCGCCAAGCCCGGGGAGACGATCGAGCTGCCGGACCCAACGCCCACCGTGATCGAAGAGGAGCCAATCACACCTCGCGACTCCACCCCGCCGGGTATCAAGTCCGCGCCGATGGAAACCGGGGTCGAGCCGTGGGACGGGAGCGACGCCGGGACGGTCGACGACGAAGGCGACGAAGGCATGGCTGAGCTCATGGGGTCCCCGATGAGGGTCCTGCCCTTCACGGAATCCGCCAAGAAACTCATCAAAAACGACCCAAACGCTCAGGGCGGATCCGGTGTCGACCTCACTCACCTCGCCGCGGGCCAACCCCCGGCGCCGGCTAAAGCCATAAACCCTAAACCACCCCCGGCGATCAAGGGCGGCGTCGCGGTGTTCCGCGCGAAGGACGGCGACTGGGACGCGCACGTCGCCATGGTACGGCAGGCGCCGCGGCTCGTCCTCCTCGCGCAGTCGAAGGGCGCAGTCGCCGCCGTGTTCCTCTGGCCCGCGCGCGACGACCGGCACCCGCGCACGCAACCCTTGCTGCCGAGCCCCAACTTCGACACGCCGGTGGGTATACCCGCGTTCGTGCTGCCGGCGTCCGACCTCGACCCGGCGGTGAAAGACGCGGATGTCGACGGGTGGGAGCTGACGACGGGCGGCGGGTGGGCGGACGCCGGGGGTTCCACCGAGGCGGTGGCGGCGCGGTGCGGCGACGCGCTCGTCGCCGCGTGCGCGTCTCGGCCGACGCCGGACGCCGCCGTCGCGCTACGTCGTCGCGCGGCGCGATTCGACGGCGCGCGCGCGAGGCTCGCGAGGGCCAAGGAGGAGGCGAGGGTGAAGGCGGAGGAGGAGGCGGCGGCGAAGAGGCGATTGGAAGAGGGCCGCGAGGGTGGAGGGGGCGAGCAGTCGTACTGGGACGTGGCGAGGGGTTGGCTCGGGTACGGCGGTAAGGACGGCGGTACGGAGGAGAAGAAGGGTGGCGACGACGACGAGGCTGGGGTCGGAGGTAATGCGGAGACGTCGATGGAGGGCGAGGGGGGCGATGTCGAGACGGAGAAGGTTTCCGGAGAGGTCTCTGGAGACGCGGAGCCCCGTGAAGACGCCGAGGCTGAACAGCCGGCACCCGAGCCGGAGCCCGAGCCGGAGCCCGAGCCGGACCCAACGATCGCCATCGACCCACACGAACTCGCCAAGGCCAAGCGCTGGTCCATCGCCATGCGCATCGTGTACGCGCTCGGCGACCGGGGTAAACCCTTCCTGGACAAGTCCTTCCCTCCCTCTCGAACGTCGAGCGGCGGCGTCGGATCCGTCCGGGTGCTCTGCCTCGACGGGGGCGGGATCCGCGGCGTCGCGTCGATCGTCGTGCTCGAGCGGATCATGGCCCAGGCTGGGCACACGTACGTCGGCGAGTGCTTCGACCTCGTCGTGGGTACGTCCACCGGCGGGATCATCGCCATCGGCGCCGGGTTACTGCGGATGACAGTCGCGGAGGTGGCGGATCTTTACGAAAACACCGCCGAGCAAATCTTTGTCAGCACGCCTTACCTAACCGCGGCGCGGTACGGCCCGGGTCACAACGCGGCGAGGTCCTTCGAGTCGCTCATGACTGACATCATGGGCAAGGAGTTCGACCAGCCGATGTACGCGTCATGCGCGCACGAGCGGTGGTACACCGCGGGCGTCGGCGGCGGCGGCGACGACGACGCGGGAAAAGGCGCGGGGTGCAGACCGGGCGGACCGCCCCGCATCTGCCTCGTCTCATCCATCGTCTCCCGCACGCCCTCGACGCCGTACTTAATGCGCTCGTACCGCCGAACGACCACCGCGACGGACGTCGCCACCGGGGAGATGCCCGGGGATCACAGGCCGGGCGCGGTGAGCGCGTTACGGGCAACAACCGCGGCGCCGTGGTACATGGCTGAGCACGCCGTGCAAAAGGAGCTCGGGCTGGGCCGCGCCACGTCGGATTTTGAATCCGCCGCGCCGGGTAAGACGGGCGGTGAATACGACGAAACGGACTCGGACGGCGACGGCGCGGGTGAGAGGGAGGCGGAACACACGGGCCACGACGACGCGAGCAGGGTCACGACGAAGCTTCGCTTCGTCGACGGCGCCATCGCCAGTAACAACCCCACCGCCGTCGGCGTTTTCGAGGCGAGGCGGCTGTTCCCTCGGGACCGGAAGCTGTGCGTGGTTTCACTCGGTACGGGCGCCGCGATCCCGCACGAGGTTCCCAGCACCGGGTACGCGCAAGGTCAGTGGGTCAGTAACCTGATCGCCGCGACGTGCGACGTGCTGCAGGTGGACGCCACCGTGCGGCACGTGTTGGGCGCTGGGGATCGATATTTCCGGTTTCAGCCGATGGGCAAGACGTTCGGGTGCGAGCTGAACGATACGAAGCGGGAGACGATGGAGGCGCTGCGTAGGGAGGCGACGGAGTATTTGGACACGGAGGCGGCCAAGGCTCAGGTGGCGGAGCTCGCCGCGCTCCTGCGCAAGTGAGGAGAGAGACGCTTGCAAAACATAGACTATTCATAGACTGTCAAACTGAGTCAGTCTGGCCAGTCACTCGTCCGAGAAAAAATAGGGTTAGGTACGTTCCCGCGGTGCCAGATGCGCGCGCGCGGGGAGGGTTATCCCCGGCACGTCGCGCGCTTCCCTCTCGGGAGGCGGACACGCCGGTTGTCGCCAGGTGTCCGTCATGGCGACGCCGATCCCCGAACCCGCGGACGACGCCCCGTTCGTCGTGGGCGGCACCCTGGAGAAACTTCCGTGGCAATCTTACATCTTGAGGGGGGCGCTGGACACCGCGCAGCAGCGGAAGCTCGTGGACAGGATCGCATCGCTCGCCGGGTACGCATCCCCGCGTTGGACCGAGCGCGCCGCCGCGCAGGATCACCCCCTCATCGTCGCATCGCACGCGACGGGCGTCGTGGAGAGGCCTCGGGAGTGCAGACGCGCGTGCGGGCTCGCTCGATGCATGGGTCACTGCGGAAGAAACGTCGGGGCGCTGTACGCCAAACCGGACGACGTCTTCGACATGGCGAGGGCCTGCGCGCATCGCATCGAGCGAGACGCGGGGACGGTATCCCACGATCCGATACGTTTCGACGCCACGCACTTCTGGTCCCTCGTGTACGGCGACAGGGACGCGGAGGAGTCAACGGAGGACCGCGAGGAGGAGAATGTCGGCGTGGATTTAGGCACGGAGGATCGAGGCAAGCAGTCTTCGTCGAACGGCAGCGTCGCGGGAGGCACCGCGGTAGGCAAAAACTGCGGCCGCATGCAGAGCCACCTGGACCGGCCCGTCGGATGGACCCTAAGCGTGAGCGTGGGCAGGCCCGTGCGGTTCAACCTGGGACGCGAACCGGAGGATGGATCGATGTATCGGTCGAGCACCAATTTCGCAAACGCGGCGCCCGGTCAGGGCGGAGCCGGGATAGACGTGGTGCTGCGATCCGGGGACGTCGCGCTGTTCAGGGGGCACGCGGTGTTCCACGCGGTGGACGGGTTCGCGGACGAAGGAGTTGAATATGGATCGTCGCGGAATATGGATCGTCCCGAGGAGAGCGTCGAGTCGGGGGATGAGAAGGATGAATCGGGGAAACAAATGCCACCAAATGGGTGGGCAGACTCGCTCGTCGCGTGTTCGGGCGGTGAGACGCCGAGGGACGGGTGGCGGCCCGCGCGACTCGCGCTGCTGTTCAGGGACGAGGAGGATGCGCGGTAGGTCGGCGGCGGTAGTGTGAATAGGCGGTTTAATTCGACCGCAATAGTAGTCGTCAAGTAGTCGCGGTCGTTTCTCGGCGTGTGAACCACCTCGCGGTGGGTGTTTGTCCAGTGCGATCACTGTGGATGAAGCCGTGAAGAAACGGCCTTTCACGGAACGTTTCAGATTTTTGATTTTTTTTCAAACCTCATCGGAACGAAGGTGATCCACCAACGCGAATCTGGCCAATCATCAGGTCTTTATTTTTTCCGGTGCAACGAAGGGACGGGTTCGGGAACCGAGGACAAAAAAATCCTGGACTCCAGTGAGTCGCGATTGGCCGTCACTCGTCGCTTTTGCCAATTTTTTTCTTGCCGGCAGGGTTCACAAACCAACAATGAAGGTCAATATCATCTCCCGATCCGATCCAGTTGGCAGAAGATCGAAACAGACTGCGAACGTGGTGACGCGGGTCGGATCAAAAACTTGTTTTGTTCGTTTTCAAACCGGAAATACGTCGTTTTTTTCTGACCGCGTCGCCGTGAGCGGAAGTGGGCACTCTGCGTCTGCATACGCGATCTCGGCTGTTGCAGCGACGAGTTCAAGCGAAACCTCAACGAAAATAATGACGGAAACGTTGGTCCCATCACGCGCCGAGTTGGGTCACACGACGACGCACTTCGACGCATCGTCGGCGCGACACTACCTTCAGGGAGTGTGCGTTACCGCCCCGCCAATCAGAGGCGAACCGCGGCGGATACCGGGTCACACCGCGCCGCTTTCGGAGTCGCGAGCGTAACCCGCGAGTTTTTGCTTTTCCCGAGCGCAATCTGTTGAGACTCCCGCCGGAGATGGCGCCAGCAGCGGTCGCGCGACCCGGCGTGGGCGCGGAACCGCCCCAGGATGCGCTCACCTACGTGCGTGCGGTCAAGTCCAGGTTCCAGGCGACCAAGCCGCAGGTTTACGAAGCCTTCCTGGAGGTCATGAGGGACTTCAAGAACGCGAGGTGCGTTGAGGACGACGACCCAAAAGGCGCTCCACCGTGGCGTTTCTCCCCGATGATTCCCGGGCCATCCACCCCTCGACTGACGCGCGCCGCCCCGTCCCGTCCGCAGGAGCGACACCCCGGAGGTGGTCAAACGAGTTAAACAACTCCTCGGGGGACACCCCGATCTGCTCGACGGCTTCAACTGCTTCCTTCCCGAGGTGCGCGCGCCCCACACAACTCACCCGTCCCCGCCCGGAAAACCACGGCGGCTCTCGCGTCCACGCGCGGTGGTGGTTGCGCGCGCGGGGGAATCTTCGCGCGCGCCCGGGTCCGCGCGGCGCGAACTCCCGCGCGGTCCCACCGGTCGGCCTCCGCGAAGGGTTAATCCCGCGTCCGGGCGCGTCACCCGCGCTCGTTCGTCGCGTTCACGTTCGCGCGGCGCTCGCCAACGGCGCTCGCCGCCCAACCCCTTCAGCCATTTTCACTCACGTCAACCTCCCTCCCGTCTCCTCACCGCAGCCGTACAAGTTCAGCGCCGTGAAGGATGCCGCCGCCGAGGCGGCCAACGTGAGTGATCCCGCCCGCGAATCGCCCCTCATCGAACGCATCCACCCTTCGTCTCGATCCCGCGCGGGTTTCCGCGGCGCGTTCGCGCCGCGCACGACCGCGCGGCGCGTCCGAGGGCGGGCGCGGGGGCACCAAAAACCAGGCCTGAAACCGACCGACCACCTTGCCCGTTCTCCATCTGCGAGATTACCCAACCCCAGCGCGCGGGATCCGCGCCGCGCGCGTGACTTCCCCCGCGGATACGTCCGCGGGACCGCACGATGACCTAAACACTGACATTATCGTTCCACCCATCGCGAAACAGAGCGACCAACCCACGATCGGCGGCGGATACAACCTGCTGAAGCGCATCAGGCGCGTCTACGCGCACGACGAGCGCCCGTACCACGCCTTCCTGGCTATCCTGATTCGCTTCAGAAACGCAGAGTTCACCACCGAGCAGGTGCGCGCCCCGCCCGTGTTTCGCATCCAAAACCGACGGAAATTGTCCCGATCGAACCGCCCGTGGGTTTATTCGATCGTCCGCGCGGTCCGCGGCGCCATCTCGGGCGCGCGCGCCCGCGCGCCGGCCCTTCCCGCGACCCCGCCGACCGGCCCCTTCTGGAATTA
>Ga0115008_10005288_pt1 | contig 10668 bp, 14 predicted proteins | sample FraStrMetagenome_FD_87164 | JGI IMG/M metagenome (GOLD analysis project Ga0115008, IMG submission 87164) | Marine eukaryotic phytoplankton communities from Arctic Ocean - Fram Strait ARC3M Metagenome | ecosystem: Environmental > Aquatic > Marine > Oceanic | place: Fram Strait | collected...
ATTAGGGGGAAAAAAAGGTCTGTCCCTGGACCCCCCGACTTTTTTGAGCACCTGATTGATCGGTTTTCTTCTGCAATATCAAAAAACATTGTTCTTTGCTCAGTGATTGCACTTTCAGATCCTTGGAATTCCAAAAACAGCGTTGGCTTTTCTTCAAGCGCTGTTTTACTGTAGTCATTAACAGCCTGAATTGATCTTGAATCTAGCAGTTCCACTTTCGCAAGAGGTATGTTGTACTGTAGCGCTTGAACGGCGGACATCACAGCGTCTCATTTCGGGTTCAATGACGAAGATAAGATTCCGGAATTTAACTTGAAATCAATGAAGAGAACCCGCCCTGAAACAGAGTCGAACTGGCAGACAGCTGCGATTGTAGATTCAGGTTGTGGGTGCAGCCTAAGAGTGAGCTGCGTGATCATGCCAAGAGTTCCTTCAGAGCCGACAAAGAGCTCGGTCAGATTCAGCCCAGCTGATGACTTTCGGAAAGAGCGTCCCTCTCCTGACGTGTGTAAAATCTCTCCTGATGGGAGTACCACCTCCATGTTAATAACATTTTCTTTCATGGTCCCAAAACGAACGGCGGAGGTTCCCGAAGCGCTCGTGGCGGCCATACCTCCGAGAGATGCATTTGCTCCTGGGTCTACCGGAAAGAAAAGCCCAGTTGCACGCAAGTGCTCGTTGAGCTGTTCGCGCGTGACACCTGGTTGAACTACGCAGTAGAGGTCTTCCTCGGAGACGAACAGGATCTCGTTCATTTTGCTCATGTCGACTGTAACAGAATTACCATTCAATGGAATGACGCCCCCTTCAAGCCCTGAACCAGTTCCGTATGGAATGATCGAAACTTTATTCTCAGAGCACCAGTTTACGATCTCAACCACATCATGCTTGTTTTCAGGCGTGATAACTGCTCTTGGAAGAAGAGGAAAAGGATGAGGGGACTCGTCGTGGCCGAACTTTCAGGAGTCAACAAACGATTTTTTGCACATTATTTTTTCTGTTCACAACTGCCTGATATTAGCAAGATTTTCTGTTAAAAATAAATTATTCAAATATTTGAACTCCTGTGACTGGTTCTGCGCTGCACTCGAGGTGACAATTTTACTTTCTCCAATGACCCTGGCAAGGTTCTGAAAGCGACGAATACTCCTGATCATGCTATTTTTTCTCTATAAAATCAACAACAATGTCTTCTCTTCTATTTGCCTAGGCAATTTGATCTCTGAAAAATAGAATACTAGTGCCCAAAGCCTCGGGGCGTGTTCGTTACATATTATGTTTTGTCATTCCTGCAGATCAAATTAAGATGTCTAAGGAGAAAAAGAGAAAAACTATTCTCTTTTCCAAACAGGTTCAAAAAGGAGACCAAGTGATCGATATTTATTTGGAAAAATGTTAAAAAACATATTACAACAGAGGCATTCATTGTCCAAAAAGGAAGATTGGACATAAATACACAGCTATATATATTGGGTGGCTGTTTTTGTTTTTTTCAGTAGGTTAATCCTTGAATCGAGTGAGCAAAGAATTTTCAGGAGTTTGTCGAAGTGGCAGTGGGCCCTGGCGCACCGCGCAGCTATCTTTTTCTATTTATAAAATATGTGCACTTTTTGAACAACGAATTCTAACGGCTTTGAGTTTATTGGGTGCGTAGAACTTAAAAGCTATAGAAGTATTGCGTTGAAACTAAAGTAAAGTAAAGTTTGAACATAAAACATGAACCAAATAACCGCGTATCTAGTCTAAAAGTGAGCGTGAGCTTTAGCCAGTAAATTACCCGTTTTATATATAAAAATTTACATTAACGAACGAATTAACAAAAATATGGAAAAAGAATCACCCGGGTTTTTATGTATCGAAAAAATAGGAATCTAGATCAACTTGGTGAAATAAGCAATTGAAACAAGAGGAAGGATATCATTTTCAGCTGAGTTATCTTCGGTTGAGCTGCGTTACGACTGAGAAGACGCGCTGGCAAACTTGGCAAACTTTGGGTGGCGAAGCGGAGTATTCATTGGCGTCGACGGGAATTGCGAAAAGCTGCTCCCGTACGTCGTGGGCGTCGAGCTGCTGAACAACGACGGTAAGGAGCTCCTGGCGGAAAGCGGCGTGTTCGGGCCAGGCGTCAAAGCGGTTGGAGGCTGCGCGTTGTCGCCGAGGATCAGCTCGCGCATCACTTTCCGACAGTTTATCAGTTTCGCGTCTTCGACGCAACGTAGAACATGCCTGTGTCGTATCTAGAATATAGTTATTTCAAAAGAAAACGCGGAAGGGGCTTACGCTTGCTCTTTGATGTTTGATTCCAGTTGAGAGAACGGCCAAGTCCCGCGTTAGCCGATACTTTTTCGGCAACATTTCCGAAACCTGCTTCGTGTTTTGCTCTGGAAATAAACGTCAATTTAATTAATACTTTGAAAAAGCATGCCTTGGAGAAGCGCCCGAACATCAGGAGCGACGAGATTCGTATCGTAGAACGGCCTGAGAGTTTCGAAAGGAGCAGTCTCAAAATGCAGCTCTGGCGCATTGACTTGAAACTGCTTGACCCTACTTTCGCGGCCACTTCTAAATAAATAGCCGTATTTCTCTTCTACCCTCTCATCTGGCGTTTTCTCCACCGTCGGTGGAGGACGCTGATGGTTGTTTTCGGAAAGGCGCGGCTTCGTTGGTGGAGTTGGCGTGTCAGCTGGATCTTCAACTTTGCGCCAGCGCTTTTTAGGGTGCATCGGCGTGCTCGAATTCGACGGGTTTTTGAGACTCTCCATGAGCTTTTTGACGTTCTCATCGTTCGGTGGTAGCTACAATCGGAATCATTTTCTCATAACAAGGATAAATATACCTCAGTCTTTGGTCTTGAGTGATGGTGGGTTCTTGAGTGGCCATTGACTTGATTAGATCGATGTCCATTTCTATCTTTTTTTACAACGGTTGCGCGCTCATCATTCCAGTCCTTTGGCTTCTCCCAGGTGTTGACAGTGGTCCTGTGGTTCCAGTAATAGACCCTGTTCGACGAAGAGCGGAATTCCTTCCAATCACCGTAAACGCGCTCGGGCTGCTTCGGCTTTTGCGACCGCGGTGGCCGAGCGTCTGACATATAATTCGATAAAGAGGCGTGCGAACCGGTTCTCGGTCCGATTAAATCATATCAATATTGCCTAAAAAAGATTATCATTCGTGTGTGTCAATCAATTAGGAGATCCTTGATACATGGATGGAACAGGGCAGTGTATGAAGTAAGGAACAAAGGGTTCAACGTTGGATCTTTGGAGGTCTCGGTGGCGGCTATTTACGGGTTTAGCTTTAGTTTTTCTAAGAATTAAAGATTTTTAAAAAAAGGATAAAACCCGTGGCATGGATTCTCTTTCCTTCCGTTTCAAGTTTCCGTGTTTTATACGATCGATGATCTTTCAACGGTGAACATGATTATTATTCATTATCGAGATAGTAGAACAAATTTTGTTACAAAATACCGATAAATTGTCACCAGTGCCTGTAAAAGATCCATTTGGGTGACTGGAAACTGAATTGAATGACAAACCGCATCAGCTGTAGTTACGTAATTTGGAAAGCTTTTGTCTTTACGCTCTCGCATAAACGCCCAAGTTCTATTTTTGAAATCGTATTTGCACTCGATGATCTTGTTGTCATAAGAACGAAGTTCGCGGGTGAATTTCATCTTATCATAAGGCGTATCTTTGCCGCCGACATACAACAGCGCTAGATATCTTTAAAAGCATGGCGAGCTTTTGATGATGCAAACCTATTGTTTGAGGAAGCATACCAGTGTGCTGAACACCTTTTTGAATCTTCAACTTGAAATCAATCGAGTTCAATTCGGGAGGCTTCCATTTTAAGATATCATCATTTCTTCCAGTTTTGTAAACGTCTGTCGTTGATGCCGGCTGGAAAATGAGGCCGTCAGTTTCGTGTGCTACTTGCGAGAGAAAAGTTCCATCTTCTTCAAGAAGATGCGCCGATTTTTCGATATCAAAAAAGTCCTTAAAACGAACTGAGAATGGCTCTTGCAACTTGTTGATGAGTCCTTTGATGATAGCTTCGTTGCGCGGTTTGATGATTTCGTCTTTAATACAATCGATGCGCCTGCGAAGGGGACATTTTCCAACAGGATGTTTGCCAAATTGAATGATATCGTATATCAGAAATCTATGAAAAAATTATTTATATATTTATCGAAATTTCCATTAGGAACCTTGGTGTTTTCACGCCGTTAACAATATCGAGCACCATCTCTCCATCGAGAAGGACATCACTCAAATGGCTACGAAGATCCCTTCCTCTTGGAAACGTCAGTCCGTTGATTTGAAAGACTGTGTTATCCCTGTCAATGCAAAAGACCTGGCCTGGCCCGAGAATCGCCATAAGATATCGAGTACCATCGGCTTTCCACGTCACCATGTATTTCTTTTCCCGAAGGAATTTGATGTTCTCACGCGTCATCGAAACCGGTTGCGCGCCTGGAAACTTGTTGCTCTTGCAGCCGATCCATTCTCTGGCTTTCCGCGTGACTTGATTCGTAACGTGAGGCGCTCGCACCAAAGTAACTCCTTCGATGTCAAATTCAGGAATAAACGGTTTGTTTGCGTCCCCTTTCACACCTTCTCCGCTGCCATCCGCTGCTGCTAATGCCGGATCGACTCCTTCATCTTGATCTTCGTGCTCTGCGTCTTCAAAAGACCAAGTAGGAAGGGACGGAGCTTGAAGAGCGCAGTCTGGGTCGTCATAGCGCTCGAAAAGCTCGTTAATGTAATCCTGTTTGTATATTCCGGGAGGACGAGCGCTAGCAAAGTGACCGATCGCTGCGTCCACAGCCCAGTCAAGCTTTTCTACAAGATACGATACTAAAAAGTGTTTTTATCTTGCTCTAAAAAAACTGTATTTACCGATAAGAAATCCTGTTCTGTTGAAGCCATGCGTACAGTGAATGCCGATAATGTCAAGAGGATTATTCTGGATAAATTTTTCGGCAATGCCGATAAAAGTACTGACTATTTCCTGAGAAGGGCACTCGCCATGTCCCTTGCACTCGAGTTTAAGAAAAGTAGCACCGTTTTCTTGTACAACTTTCTGAAGTTCAATGCTGAGAATAGATCCTAGACTTAAGACATACCTTATCATAATATCGGTCTGTTTTTGTCAAGTCAATCCAGATTCCGATCTTTTTCTTCTTGCCGAGCGCTTTGGCGAAATCGAAGACCATTTCGGGATGAAAAATGTGCTCGTCTGCGATTTGATCATCATATTCTTGTTTAAGAGGAACCTTGAAGGGGAAAAACTTATCCGCTATCAGAGCGCCTTTCCGAGGGCACTTTAACCACCTTGGTGGAGGCCCCAGGTGCGTCATCTAAATATAGTACGTTAGAACGTTTTGTTCTTTATATTTGTATAAGTCTATGTGCGGTGAATGGCAAGAGTGTGAACGGCAGTGAGTATTTCCTGATCATGTCGCGTACAGCGGTGTTTTTAAAATAAATGATAGGCATCGATTCATCCATTTTTGTCATTTTCAAAGTCAGGGTCCATTTTGATCTTTTTCGCTGGCTGCTCAACTGCAGGCTCTGCCTCAACTGTTGCCGGCTCAAGTTGGGGCATCCCGGAAAGATCCATGGTACTAGTCTCCATAGGCTCTTCTTTTGGCTCCGTATTTGACAAATCACTGTCTCCAGTGTTCGCTACCTGTGAAACCGAGCGCATGTCCTTCCCATAAGTGTGCAAAGAATCGCCGTTTTGAGTATAACTTGTCTTTAACTCCTGCATTTGATCCTTAGCTAGACTTTTTATAGGTCCATTTGAGCTTGCTCCAGATTTGAGAGGCGGTATCTCGGAATTATGATGGCCATTTTGGCCGTTTGTGTGTCTGTTTGTCGTTCCATTCACTGCTGGCTCGTGATTTTCTAAAAAAAATATTTTTAAAAGTTAATTGTTCTACTCAAACCTTTATATCTTGGATTGAGATCATATCGCCAGACTGTGCTGTCATCGAAAACACCGACTAAAATGCTGCCGTCGCTCGAGAAATTGCACTGGCGGCATTGGGCTGTTCGCTTTCCATGAGTAAGCACAAGAGGTTTCGATTTACTATTCTTCGCGAATACGTCCAGATCCCAAACGTACATGTCCCCGTTCAGGTTCCCGGCCGCCATATACTGAAAATAGGTTTAAAAATAGAGCATAAAAGCTGGCCATACCTGCAAATACCGATCAAGTCCAAAGCGAACGTACCAATTTGGAGAATAAGGCAGAGAGATGGACATCAAAGCGGTAACTGGTGGACTTGGATTAATTTCGTTAGGCTTAGAAAGATCCGGCTCCCAGCACTAGAAATGATGATTGCTTGTATGAATCACACGAAGCAAATACCTTGATTTCATGTTCGCAGGACTTTGAAAAGATAAAGTCGCCATACCAACGAACGCAGTCGATATAGTTGGAATGAATGTCTCTCGTGACATAAATTGGCGGCAAAGTTGTTGTAGGAAAAGAAGTTTTTGAGTGTTGAAGTTGAAAGACGTCCGCGGCCTTTATCGCGAGCTTGGCAACCTTTGAATCGAAATTCCAAATCATGATCATATGGTCCATCCCGCACGATGCCATTAGATTACCGCTTTGGTTAAATTCGCAACTGAGTACCTAATTCAGAATCAAAAACTGTTGTTTTTGTCTAACTTACTTCGTCTCGATGTCCATGAAGCCCGCCGCAAATAAAAACTTGAACTTCTGAATAAATGTTCCATATTTTTATCGTCAAATCTTTCGAAGCAGACGCCAAAAGTCTCCTTTGAACGGGATGAAATTGCACTTCGTTGATTGCAGCTCCATGCCCGATTAAATGTCTACAAATCTAAACGGCGATATTTAAAACAGGCAACAAATAAACGCATTACAATTCTCTTTGATATATTTAAAACTCGTATGCATCCGTGAAAGCCGGCAAAAGCTAGAATAGGATCTCCTTCGAGTATTCCCCAAGCAGTTGTGTAAAAATTTTCGTTTTTGTCAGGATCTTCAAATACCTAAACAGAAAATCTTTCACTTTTTAAAAGAGAAAATTCGCTTGCGTGAATTGGAGTTGTTCTGTCTTTTTTGCACTCGTAAATTCTCAACCCGTTTTTGGCGACTGTCGCGAAAATTTGATTTTGGTTGGGATGAACAAACGGGTCGAAAGTGACGGAGAAAATGTGGTCGTTGTGGTCTTCTTTAAGCGAACTGTTGTAAAGAAATCTTAACTCGAGTTTAGTCAGTTAAAATTCAATTTGACAAACCTGTCTGTGCTTTTTCCATATTTGACTGTTTTCCCAATTTTTGGCGCTGTTTTCTTCTTCGTCATTCTTTTCTTTCTCCCTTTCTGATTCCCCACCTTGATACTGACATCTGAATCACTCCCATCCGATTTCATCCCGACTCGCGAGCTCTGAAATTAATCAGCTCGTTAAAACTTTTTTGAAGATGTTGATTGGTTTTCATTGTTTCTTGCACAAAATGGAATTGAAATTTTGCTAGTTATAAATATCGAAGCAAGCCTAAAGATTCTTACTGGGCAGTAAGTGACATGAACAGGGACAAAGCAACAGTAGCAACACCTGCCGTGATGATAGCGTTTGCTGCGAGGCCGCAAGTCATGATTCCTCCTGCGACAGCCATCTTTGAAATAAAACTTTTCAAAAGAGAAATTAGCAAAACGGATGATATAACGGGAACTGCAGACTGGTTCAAATCTATAAAAAATATGAGTCTAAAATACATTCAAAATCTTCACCAGTTCGAGTCCAGAGCCAGACGAGAGTGACAGTAGCAGCGAGCTGAACAAGTTCAATATTGTATCCGATGGCCATTTCTACGAACTCCCAGGAGAACTCGTGCTTTCTAGCGCCAGACCAGTAAACCAAAAGGGTCGAAAGAAGAGCGTCTGTCAGTCCCCAGCCAACAAGGACTGATAAGATCTTTGTACAATTTATTAACAAACAGGTTTAATAAGCCGCACACCTTAATTTCAGGCCGGCCAACGGTCCTCACAAGCGCGTAGTAAATTCCAACAATGTCGATGATGCTGACAAGAGGCTGCACAACATCGCGCGCTGTTCCATCAAGACCAATAATCGGCACGATAGTTCCCAACAGGAACATTCGCAGCATGATCGTCATTATGTACATTGATGCAACAGAAATACATTTCTTGAAATGACAATCTTATAAAATTTCACACCAAAGAAGGGACTCACTCTGTAAGGCTGGTATTCTGACAGAACAGAATTCTTATAAATCAACGCGTACGGACCGTATGTGAGCGCACAACAGTTGACGAAGTAGAAAAACGTCATTTACAACGATTTCTGAACGTGACAATCGGTTTTTGATATTTTCAGATGCATTTCCGTTTTTATTTTAAAAGATAAATGCGAGGGACAGAATAGAGAGGATACTAAAAGTAAAACAAGAACAGGCAAAAATAATTGAATTTGAGATATGATAGGTTACTTTTCCCTGTCAGATTTGATTCTGGTATAATTTCATACTGGCAATATGATATTGCTTTATTGATGAAATGGTAAGAATAATTGCAATCTCCGACTGCAATTAAAGGATAAGTTAGAATTTGTTCATATTTTTATTGATTTGACGGTTAATTAGCCTAAAAAAAAGGTACAGTATTGGGCAGAAAGGGAATATTCTAGGATGGGCGCGCTTTAGGGGACCTAACTGGTCGGTCCGTGCTTGGCCAGATCACAGTTTTGTACGGCAGAATGAACAGACTAAGCAGGGAACCGGGACGAATAGATGAGCATCTCTGACATGAACCGAGTAGCTCCAGAAAATTCTTGGTTAGTGTTTTTAGTTGAGGAACAGTCCGGATCAAGCGACGAAAATAGCAGCAGGAATTCGCTAACTGTCAGAAACCGCAGCCACGTAGCCAGTTGCGCTCCGTTTCCGGCAGTGGAAAGCGGAAGCGGCTTAGTGCAGATGCAGCTAAATTGCATGTGCACAGGTCACCAGCAGCCACCCACGCGACTCGTCTATTCTGGGTTTATTCTGTCTTTCATGATAATTAAGCGCAAAGTTAAAATATCCGGTAGAAAAAATAAACCCGTACCAATAGTCATCCAAATCGAAGTCGTCTTCGTCGGATATATATTCTTGCGCCGCAAAATCAACAGGATATCGCAGTAATCCTTAAATAACCATTTTTCTCGTTCTAACGCGATATAATGTACCTCCAATGCCACCGAATCCTTTGACAAACTGAGCACCTTCCTGAGATCTATCAGTAACAATCTCTAATTGTGTTCCATATTGCTTATAGTTTGGCGCGTTAGACTCGTCCGTGTCTACCAACCAGTCGATAAAGGGCTCGACTGAGATTGACTCGAGCTCCTGGCCAGTGCTCTTATCGACAAAATGTTTTCTGTCCTTTTCTTCAGTCTGGTTCAGATACTTGACCTCGTTCACTGTATGAAAAACTCATAAAAAGACTAGAATAAAGAGCTTACATTCACTGACTGGATTACGGAAAACATATCGTTTGATATCCAAGTTCTCCCAAATGATTAAAGTCTCGACAGCACCCTGCTCCAATGCAGATACAGTATCGCCGATTGCGAAACAGTACTTGCCAGTATCTCGGCTGATTTCGTCAAAGTATTGGCCTGCAAAAATTTTTGCAAAGTTTTAAAGATAGCGACTTACAAATGAGCTTCTTTTCTTGGACAAACTTGACGTTTGAAAGATCGTCCTGCACAAGCTCGATCGCCTGGTTGAATCCATTTTCGCCACCGTAAGACACGTCAACAGTTCGGATAACCTTAGCAGCGAGTCGCTGATCAAACATGTCTTTTTAGCGTTTTAAACTTGATAAACAAGATACTTCTTTGTTTCTTTTAATTTCTTCAAACGCTTTCCTGATCCATTGAGCTCAGTTTTGAAATCAGCAGAACCAGCAAGAATGAGGCCAACGCAGGATACCTTGTCGTCCTTGATAAAACACTTTACTGCAGTTTCGGCGACCTTGCGCACGAAGTTGTGTCTCTTTTCCATTCGCAAACGGGCAAATCGAAGGGCAGATTGACCACCACGACCGTGCTTTTTTGGAAGATCAACATCGAACTAGTTCAGTTTTAATTATTGCTAAAAATGTATGTAAGTTACTTTTTGGATGATATCACGCGTGTTTCCAGTAAGCGTGGCGAAGAGGCAACCGTTTCCGTCCATAATGATGAATCCGAATCTGTTGTCGTCGGTCAGAAGATCAGACAAGGCTTCAGTGTGGAACTTGTTGTCGCAAAGGTAAAGAGAAGTGTTGATGGGCTTGAAAGGCTCAAAATCGATTGTGACTTTCTTTTCTTTTCCTTCATCGGTCATGATCGTGCCGCAGTAGACGACCAGGCCATTTGGAGGAACTGAATTGTGCTTAATTGAAGGGAAAAGTAAGAGCTCACCTTTGTTGTAAAGCTTTAATCGCTGCTGAGTAGCAGTAATGGCAGAAAGAACAGAAAGTCGGTTGACTCGGGACTTGATATTTGAAGCAGTTCCGTACTCGTCGGCCAACATCTACAAACTTTTATGAGGCGATTTTTTGATGTTTCGTGAACAAATATGATCGTTGACAAATATTCCATGGGTCAAAAATAGCCTGTAAAAGCGAGTTTTTTCCAAGCGTCG
>Ga0115008_10005290_pt1 | contig 10668 bp, 6 predicted proteins | sample FraStrMetagenome_FD_87164 | JGI IMG/M metagenome (GOLD analysis project Ga0115008, IMG submission 87164) | Marine eukaryotic phytoplankton communities from Arctic Ocean - Fram Strait ARC3M Metagenome | ecosystem: Environmental > Aquatic > Marine > Oceanic | place: Fram Strait | collected 2012-06-18
AAAGTCTGTACTTATCGCAGGGAAGTTTTGAAAAGTTACTGCCCCACTGAGTTTAGGATTATTGGATAAATCTAAATGTTGCTTTACTGGATCATAATCAAAATTTAGTTTTTTTAAACCATTCATGATAATCGTCGAATTAACTGCAAAATCAATGCGGTAATCTAAGCTCATTTCGGTATTAGCTTTATAATGAGCACAGCGAATCATGAGTTTAGTAAACTTTAGTTCTTTTGTATTGCGAAAAAGCTCAATAAGGTCACTGATTTCCAATTGAATATTGTCATTGGGTTTGATATCTGCAAACTTTTTACACAAAGAAATGAATTTATCTTTGTCTGTCTGTTCTGCTGCCTTTAGGGCTTGCGTAAATTGCTCTTTTATAAAGTGTAGCTCTGCTTTAAGTCGCCACGCTTCAATGAGCTCGGGATTAAGTTCAACTGCATTTTCACAGAAACGAGCAGCCTCATTTATATCAAATGCAGAGTAAGACATTTTTGCTTTTTCCAGAAAATTGGGGGCTGCTTCAAATACCATTTTACGAGCAAATTCACTTTGTATTTTAGCTTTTTCTGCCTCGACTTTAGCTTTTTCTGCTTGTTGAATCGCATTTTTCTTTTCTAAACTAAGTTTATCCACATAAAGAAAAGAAGAGGCAACAATAATTATTAAAATTATAATGATTAGTGAGCTTATTTTTTTATTTCTATAAATCCACAATTTGAGCAAAGTGAGAGGATTGGCATTTTCTGCAGCTGTCGCAAAGCCATCGCGATATTTTAATAATTCATTTTGGAGTTCAACTACAGATTCATAGCGTTTGGATTTATCTACTTGCATGGCCTTTAAACAAATAGCTTCTAAAGCTTTTGGCGTATCGGAATATAATTTACTGGGTCGAATACAATAACCTTCTTGAGTATTTAGTAATATTTCACGAATATTATTGCCATTGAAAGGCTCTTTAAAACACAGAATGGAATACAAAATCGCTCCCATAGAAAAAATATCAGTCTCGGGCCCTTTATTAGCCTTTTTTTCAGATGCTTGTTCTGGCGCCATATATCCAGGAGTACCCTTAATAATACCATCTATGGTTACGGACTGTTCATCGAAAGGGTTGAAAGAGTAAAACTGTAGAAGATTTTCATCACAGCTATGGGGTAGAATATTTGCCAGACCCCAATCACAGACAACCAAGTCACCATATTGGCCTATTTGAATGTTTTCAGGCTTTAAATCTAAATGAAGAACGCCTTTCGAATGCGCATAGGCCATGGCATCACAAATTTTTAGAAAGTGATCAAGATTTTTATTCAGAATTCGTGAAGGAAGTTCCTTTTTTTTTTCGCTCTCTATAAGTATATCTTTAAGTGAATTACCTAGGATTAATTTCATGGTAAACCAGGGCTGATGATCCTCAAGGCCGAGGTCATAGACCGGAACGATATTTGGATGTTGAAGCGAGGAAGTTAATTGCGCTTCGCGCAAAAAACGCTCTTTACGGAACTCATTTTCATTATCTTTAAGTTTTGCCATGGCGACTTCGCGGCCGGTATAATCATCGGTACAACGGTAAATAGTTTTTGCACCTCCTTCATTTAAGAACTCTAAATTTTTGTAGCGTTCTTCTGAGGATTCGATGTGATTGATGAGTGGAGTTTCCTCAAAGCTGGAAATCTCATCGCATAAATGAGCGAATTTATTATCGTAAAATGCTTCTTTCCGTTTTTCCATAGAATGGGTTAACCACCGAGTTCAAAGTTGAGGCGAGTGATTTCCTTGAGCAGGACATTACGGATACGGGATTTATAGACGCGGATAACATTGGTGGATAGACCAAACTCCTCGGCTAATACTTTGTTATCACTTTCAGTCATTGAAGCTTCAAAAACTTGAACTGCCTTTGGTGAAAAATCGTCTTTGATACTATCCCAGGCTTTGTTAGAGAGAAAGCTTTTCCATTCCACTTCGGCAATGCGATCGATTTCAGGTTGAGTGATGAGTTTTATAGATTTCACGACATTGTCGTAGTTGACATTTTTTAAGTCGTTGCGATTAGCTTTTGATTGAAAATAATTATAGACCGTATTGCGAATTATAACGCAAAGCCATGTTCTGAAACGACATTTTTCTCTCTCGTATTTAAATTTAGACAGAGACTTCCAGACTTTGACTAAAACATCTTGTAGTAAATCCTCACAGGTATTGGTGTTTACACCTAAGCTACGAATGACCATATATATATAGCCTTCATAAGATTGAACGAATTCGTTCCAATATTCATCACCCTTAGAAAGCTGAAGTTTTTGCAAGAGAGTGTGGCGTGTGTTATTATTTTCTTTCATAAATTTTTTAGAGCTGCATAAGTTTAGAAACATAAAAATTTACTCCTGTGAATAATGCATTACCAGTTTTGTATGTTTTGAGCTTAAATTATTCTCTTAGTTTTTTCATTATTTTTAAATTTAGATTCCTATCAAATAGCGAATACTAGATTTATTAAGTTTGTATTTGCGACCAAATTTTATGAAAAAATTTACTACTTATTAGCAAAACCAATTAGTCATCTATTTTGATGATTTTTTAAAGTTCCATTTTTTAATTTCACATTCAATCCTTGAGTTAATGGCCAGCTTCATGAGTTCCTCAAATTTTTCTGGATAAACCTTTGATAGATCATTTTTTTCTCCAATATCTTCTTCCAAGTTGTAAAGAGCATTAGATGGAGCTGCTTGTGATTTTAAGTTATTGATATTTTTTCGCAGTAATTTCCATTTTCCTTGACGAAGGGCAATTTCTCCACCTTGCCCAGGCCTTTCCCAATATAGATGGCTATGAGATTTTTGTTTTTTGCCAAGTAGAGTAGATAAAAAAGATAAGCTCTGTGTTCCGTCAGGAATTTTTTGTCCGGTGATTTCGCACATTGTGGCCATGAAATCCCAGAAGGCACTAGAGTGATTACTTGTTTGACCTGCTTGTATTTTTGATGGCCATTTCACTATAAATGGCACACGAATACCGCCTTCATGGAATGAACGTTTACCTTTCTGCAAGTCACCGTTAGAATTATGAAATTCAGGGTCATAACCACCTTCATAATGAGGCCCATTGTCGCTTGTGAAACAAACAATTGTATTATTAGAAATCCCAAGCTCATTAAGTTGTTTAAATAAATCACCCATATAGGTGTCCAGTTTCGTTACCATTGCTGCATAAGTAGCTTTAACTTCTTTGCAACTTGCATAGTGCCGACCTGGGTAACTGATCTCATCTTTATATTTACCCGAAAATTGCTTTACTACTGATTGCGGAGCAGAAATATCGGCATGTGGTATGCCATACGAGAGTAGTAAAAAAAAGGACTTTTTCTGATTTTGTTTTATGAATTCTTTCGCCTTAGTTGTATAGAGATCATGAATGTAAACTTGCCCCGTTTTTCCTTTTTCACTATCATTACCTTTGATTTTTATTTTGGCTTGGTTTTCATAAACATGAGTAGAGTAATGATGGTGTGCTGTTTTGTGGCTTAAAGTTCCAAAGAAATAGTCAAATCCACAATACAGTGGTACTTCAGGGTCCGAGTCACCTCCTTGCACACAAGATTTACCAATCATGGCAGTGCTATAGCCGGCATCTTTAAGGATATGAGCAATTGTGATGTCTACGCCCTTTCTTAGTTTTAAGTCACCGTTTCCTCTAATATAAGCATGGCCCATATCTTTACCCGTCATTAAACTGACCCTAGAAGGTAAGCAAACAGTAGCACCTGAATAATGATCGGTGAATCGAATACCTGCTTCGGCCATTTTATCCAAATTTGGTGTTTTAAAATTTTTCTGACCGTAACAAGACAAATCCCCATAACCTAAGTCGTCTGCAATGACATAAATGATATTAGGCTTTTCGTTTTCTGCCATTAAAGCTTGTGTCAAGAAAATATATGTTAAGGAGCTAATTACTGACTTAAGTATGCTGTTTTTCATAAAAGTACCCGATTAAGGAGGTTGGTATAAAATGATTTTTGATAAATGACTTATTTTTTTACTTTTAATTTCTGTTCAATGATTGGAACTAAGTGCATTGAACGTTCCGGCTGAGGAATAGTCTTGTAAAGAGGCTGCATCTTTTTGATGAGGCGATTTTCAAGTTCAAGTGCTTTTTCAGGCATTTGACTGAGTAGATTTTTTGATTCAGCTTTATCGATTTTTAGATCAAATAACTCAGGTTGTTCTTCACTGAAAAAGAGGTGGAATTTCATGTCGTCTTCATCCAAAATTACCGTGCTGGCACGAGCCCCCCAGTTATCTCGACTTTCAGGGAAATACCAATAGAACATGCGATTTGGAACTTTCTGTTCTTTTGTTAAATGGGGTATTAATGACATGCCTTCATTAGCTTTGTATTCTGAAGGAACTGGTACATTTGCAGCGTCAAGAACTGTTTTGAAAATATCTAATGACCAAATTCTTTGATCGCTGACCTGAGATTGAATTTTACCTGGCCAGCTAAAAATCGCAGGTACTCTTATACCACCTTCATAGAGAGAGTTTTTTGCTCCTCGAAATGGTTTTGCAGTCGCCGTAGGTGTAGCGCCATTATCTGAGTAGAAAATGATCATGGTATTTTCATATAAACCTTTGCTTTTCAAATGATCAACAAGTTTTCCTACAGATTCATCTACGCTTTCAATCATTGCGAGATATTTTGCAGATGAAGTTTCTTGTGGGTATTTGGCTTTACTCACTGGATCGATACGCGGCGGAAGTTTTTTTTGCGTTTTTAATATCTTCTCATACTTTTTAATTTTTTCTTCTTTAGCTTGAAGGGGAGCGTGAACTGCGTAGTGCCATAAATTGAGGTAGAAAGGTTTCGTGGTATCGCGTTCTTCAATAAGCTCGATAGCCTCATCGGTTAGACGATCAGTAAGGTATTCACCTTCTTTACCTCCACGTTCACGAAGATCTGGTACACTTTGCATTTTGTTATTGGGTGTGTCCTTGTAGTAGGGCCAAAAAAAACTTCCAGGATTTAAAGAATCTTCGCCGGCAAAACCTATATCAAAACCTAGGTTAACTGGAGCATTTTTGGACTTTTTTGATCCCATATGCCACTTACCAATATGCCAGCTTTGATAGCCTGCATCGGAAAGTAATTTAGGGAAAATGATGGTTCCAGGAGAAATGTCGTGTGATGCACGCCAAAGTCCAAGCTCAAGGCAATGACGACCTGTGAGCACAGCTGCTCGAGAAGGGGCGCATACAGCAGCTGGAACATAGGCTCTGGTAAAACGAGTACCTGTTTTTGCAAGATTGTCGATATTTGGAGTTTCGACAACTTCATTTCCATAGCAACCCAAATCGCGATAGCCCATATCATCGATAAAGAAGAAAATAAAGTTCGGTCGCTGATTTTGTGCTTTAAGTTGATTCGGGTTTATGAAAAATAAAATGAAGAATAAGCCGAGTGTAAATCTATATATATTCATAAGTTGAGTTCCTATTTTTTAGAATTTTTTTTTATCTTGGAATCTTTTGTACTTGGAATCCATGCACCAGTGTCCTTACGCCATGTTTCCATCATTTGCTTAAGTTTTTCTGTTAGCTCAGGCATTTTTGAAGCTAAGTTATTTTGCTCGCCAAGGTCAGATTTTAGATTATATAGTTCAAGGCTCATATCTGAGAAGCGCTCTACTAGCTTGAAGTCACCAACACGGATTGCGGAAGAAGCTCCCATACTATTGACGCCGTGATCATGGGGGAAATGAAAGTGAATAGCATCTCTTTCAAGCTCTTTTTTTTCTCCTTTGAGGATTGGAACCAGGCTAATACCATCGAGATGTTGTTTTGGTTTAAGGCTTAAACCTATCATTTCTAAAATAGTAGGGTAGTAATCGGTGCTGACTATAGGTTCATCACTAGTAGAACCAGCTTTAATTACCTTGGGCCATTTGATGATTGTAGGCACGCGAATACCCCCCTCATAAACCCAAGCCTTACCGGCACGTAGAGGTAGACAGGAAGTAGGGCCTCCCTTACCGTCGCTTTTATTTGTTGAAAGTCCACCGTTATCCGAAGAGAAAATTATGATAGTGTTTTCATCTTTACCAATTTTCTTTAGATGATTTAAAATACGACCGATGTTTTCGTCCATACTCTCGACCATCGCAGCGTATTCAGGGTTATCCTGTTTTTTACGGTGCCAGCTATTATATTCTTGAATTGCACTAGGTGATTTTGTAAATCCCATAGTCTTAGCTTTTTTCTCATATTTAGCGATTTTATCTTCTTTGCCAGTTACAGGTGTATGAACAGAGTAATAACACATATTGAGGAAAAAAGGTTGATCCTTGGTTTCATCAATAAATTCAATAGCTTTATCGGTTAGAATGTCTGTTAGGTAATCACCTTCTTTGCCATCTTCTAAACCGGGTACGTTTTTGTTTGGACTTCTTTTACTTTTATATGGGAAAAAAAACGAGCCTGGTTGCCCTGCTGCATGTCCCGCAACATTGACGTCAAAACCTTGTGCTTCAGGATAATGATTTTTATTTTTTTCTTTGTATATTTGCAGGTGCCACTTCCCCATATGAGCTGTTCTGTAGTTTGCTTCTTTGAGAGCTTCAGCAATAGTGACTTCATCAAGAGCCAAACTTTCTGTTGGAGTAGCTCGAGTAAAATTGACTCGGGTGGGGTACTTGCCAGTTAAGATACTGGCTCTTGTGGGAGAACATACAGGGCTCGCTGCATAAGCATTTGTAAAGCGTATGCCGTCAATAGCCAGTTGGTCAATGTTTTTTGTTTCATGGAACTCAGATCCGGAACAGGCAATATCACTCCAAGCAAGATCGTCTATGAGGAAAAAGATTATATTAGGTTTAGCTGATTTGTTTTCTTGATCTGCTGATAAGCTGAGATTTATAAATATCAGTATTAAAAATGTAAATAGATTTTTCATGTTGATTACTTTTTACTCTTTTTAGATTTTTTCTTAGATGACTTTTTTAGATTTTTTGGTTGCTTTTTAGTGATATTGTTAGTTTCCAAATGTGTTTTATATGCAGCTGTCATTTCTTGAAGTTTTTCGGGCATTGTGGATACTAAGTTATTCACTTCAGTTCTATCTTCAGATAAGTTGTATAACTCCCAAGGTACTGTCTCTGGGTCCACAGTTTTGTCTCTGGCTCGAACTATTTTCCAATTACCCTTGATGAAACAGGAGGATTTGCCCATAGTAAAATAAGCTTTACGATCCTGTTTACCTAGCTTTCCATTCAGAATCAAAGGCAGCAAACTATCGCCAATCAATTTTTGAGGATTGCGCTTTTCGTGCTTATCCGGGAGACTTGTTTTAGCTATTTCAAGAAAAGTAGGAAAGAAGTCCCATACAAACACATTTGTATGATCTATTGAACCTGGGTTTTTAATTTTTCCCGGTAGATGAATAATCAATGGAGACGAAATACCGCCTTCATGACACCACATTTTAAATTTACTGTAAGGTGTATTTGCTACATTAGCCCATATGCCACCTATGCCCCAGTGTGCATTGCGTGAACCTACAGGTGCATTTTCATCATATTTTTTTCCAAAACGTTCTTTCATTGTTCCGGGGAATTTGCCAGACTGTCCACATTCAACTGTTGAACCATTGTCTGAACTGAAGATAATCATTGTGTTTTCATACACTCCCATTTCTTTTAATTTGGCAATGACTCTGCCAATATTCTGATCAACACAATCCAACATGCCAGCGTAAGTCTGTAAGACGAGGGCATATTTTTCTCTGTCTTCTTGACTGAGTTTTGCATACTCATTTTCTGAGTCATGAGAGGGAGGGAGTTTCCAGGAGTTTTTTACTAAGCCCATTTCCTTTTGACGCTCAAATCTTTGCTTACGATAAAATTCGGGTAGTTCAGAATACATTCCTTTATATTTCGCAATATCTTTCGGCTTAGTTTGTATTGGGAAGTGCGGTGCATGATACCATAACTGCAAGTAAAAAGGCTTATTTGTTGATTTATTGGACTCAAGGAATTCAAGGGCAAAATCTGTTTGAACATCGGTTTTGTAAAATTCTTTATCTGTGTGCCATTTCTTGCCGTCTAGATAACATTGATTTAATGTATGGTCAAAAAAGTTTCCTCCAGCAGTATTTCCAAAGCTACGGTCGAAGCCGTACTCATGAAGAGTTTCTTCTTTATCTTTCAAAGGGCCATGAAGTTTACCAACATGATAGCATTGGTATCCACTTGATTTTAATGCTTCTGTAAAACTTATGGCATTCGCAGATGAAGTTTCACTTTCTACACCCATAAGCATCGCTGTACGAGTTGGGCCGCACTTTGGATATGTCCTGTAAGATGAGAAGCGTAGGCCGCCTTCGGCTAAAGAGTTGATGTTGGGAGTATCAATTTCACCGCCATAACAAGCTATGTCAGAGTAACCCATGTCATCTACTAAAATATTTACGATATTTAATCTTTCTTGCGACAGTATACTTATTGCTGAAATTAAATAAATTGCGATAGTAAGCAGTTGTTTCATTTTTCTATCCTAGTTAAATTTTTATTGATATTCTCAAGTGATAAAATCTATTAAAATTGAGGCTTGTGTTTTCGTGGTTTTCTAAACTTATTTTAATTGTTGCATCTGATATTCAGAAATATTGTTATTGTATAAGTTAACAATATAAAAAACTGAACGTATCTTTGTTGATTGTTTTTTACTAACGACCTGCATCCCACATAGTATTTCTATCATCATTTGTACTGGGAGCTTGCCCTAATAGGGTGTAATAATAACTTGCACTCTTTACACTACCGTCTACAAATAAGTAGTTAAATTTGTTAAAATGCGGTATTGGACTGTCGCTGGTATTGTTCATTGTGATGTTGTAATGTTTACTGCCTTTTAGTGTTCCATAGTGTGACCCAACACGATTTATTTCCTCAAAATTTTCACTCAGAAGTATAGTTTCGGATGGTGAACTTATTTGGGTGATTTTTCTAGATATGTCGAACCCTTTGTTTATAGCCCCTGAAACACCGAGACGTTGTATATCATTATTTTTTAAACCCGATATGGCATATGATCGTTTTATGTTTTTCTCATTTTTAGGTGGAATATCATCGATAGGGCAACGATAAATTTCGCTGTCTTGATCCGCAGAAATGAAATCGTCTTTCATTTGATTTAAAGTTAATGGACCTCTGCCATCATAACCACTTATTAAGTCGTCCCAACTGACCGTATCGCCATTTTTTACTTTCCTAGTATAGGGAAAGTAGTTATCATTGTCAGTTGTATAATTAAAAAGCGCAATTCCTAATTGCTTGAGTTGTCCAGCACAAACCGCCCGACGAGCCTCTGCACGTGATCTAGCTAAAGTTGGTACTAGCAAAGATACTAATATGGCTATAATAGCCATGACTACTAAGAGTTCTAGTAATGTAAAGCATCTAAATTTGTCTGGTATTGCTTGACTATATTTTGAAAAATTGTCTTTTTCTAATCTCATCATGTTATACTCTTATGATTAATGGTTTCCAATTAGAATTAACAAATTTTAAAACATATCGTATCTAAAAAAATGATAAGAAATGGTGATTTTATTATATTTAAATTACTATGAAATAGATATTTATATTTATTCGAATGAGGTGAAGAGTAGATAGAGGCTCGAAAAGATTCGATCAATCGTATATATAGAAATATTTCAGGTAACTGTAAATGATGGTGGCTAATTGAGTAAGTTCATATTTTAATGAATTAAAGTAAGATACACTTATTGGCTGTGCTTATAGCAGATTAGGAAGATCCCTTTTTCTTCTTGTGTTTTTTCTTTTTTTCGATTTTTTTTTGTCTGCAAGAGCCGCGTTAAATTTATTAGGATCGGTGATTTTGTTTAAATAATTAGTGAAATTATTGATCATAAGCGACAGGGTTTCGGGATTTTTTTTAGCCAAATTATTCATTTCTGATCTGTCCTCTTTTAGATTGTAGAGTTCCCAGATTGTATTGTCCATGTTGTATTGGTCAGTTACAATTTTCCAATCACCCTTAATAAAAGATAATACTCTTCTTTTTTGGTAGTAAAACAGTGCAATACGTTCTTGGTTGTTTGCTTTATTACCTAATAAAAGTGGTAAAAAGTTTTCACCTATTAATGGCTTGATAGATCTACTTTTATAATTTTGTGGATATTCAGCTCCAGAAACTTTTAACCAAGTTGGCATAAAATCCCAAACGTAAACTTTTTCCTTACTGATAATTGGTTTTTTAATATATTTAGGCCAGTGCACGATTAATGGACTTGATAGGCCGCCTTCATGACAATTATTTTTGTATTCTCTCCATGGTGTATTACAAACATTTGCCCAAACATAGCCAATTTGCCAATGAGAGTTTTCTGAGCCTATTTCAGCATTTTTATCATAATCTTTACCCATTCTTGAATTGATAGTTCCCGGCCACAATCCATTACCATTTTCTGGTGTAGCACCATTGTCTGAGGTAAAAGTTATGAGAGTATTTTCAAAAACTTTACGTTTTTTGAGAGTATCTATCAAACGACCAATATTTTGATCAACATTGTCAATCATTGCGGCATGGGTAGCCATGACAGCTGCATATTTTCCTTTGTCTTCTTGAGATAGTTTTTCCCATT
>Ga0115008_10005291_pt1 | contig 10665 bp, 16 predicted proteins | sample FraStrMetagenome_FD_87164 | JGI IMG/M metagenome (GOLD analysis project Ga0115008, IMG submission 87164) | Marine eukaryotic phytoplankton communities from Arctic Ocean - Fram Strait ARC3M Metagenome | ecosystem: Environmental > Aquatic > Marine > Oceanic | place: Fram Strait | collected...
CCCCAAAACCCCAAAACCCCATAAGATCTAAAGTGAAGTGTGGTTAATATATATTTAATGTCAACGACGACGACGAAAAATATAGACAAGGGGGTCAAAAGTAAGGACGCCGCTGAGTAGGACACCTAGTAGAAAGAGACTTTGCCTGGTGTTTTAGGCGACCTTACTTTCTTAGCCGATGAGATCGTCTACTTGATCGCGCCAGAGAACAAGATAAGGCAAGAGCCTTTCAAACAGATCTAAAAATATGCGTTGCAGCTGCAAATCCACTCTCGCACCATCTCTGACCTGATGGACTCCATGGATGAAGACACCCACACCAAAACCATTCTAACTCTGTTCTCGCAGGTGAACGAGCAAATACTTGGCGAGACGCTATTATGGCGGCCACAGGTAAGTACACCCTCAAATCTAACATTTGCATAGTACGTAGAAGCCATTTTTCAATACATAAATGCGTGTTTGACGGATTTGATGCCATTACGGCTTCATGATGCACAGTTCATGGGCATGATTAATGAGGAGTTGTTGGAAAATGACAATAAAAGGTTGACGTATAATGCGATGGCCAAGGTAAACATGGCTACCTAGTTCTAGGAGCAAATGCCACAAACTTATCTAAATGATTTGACCCGGATCGAAAGAAAGCTCAAAAAACAAAAGATCGAACAATAATTCGTCAAAGATAACTAGCTGTACATCTCTGAAGAAGAGATCCATAATTGGCGTGACGCGCTAAAAGTAGGTGATTTAATCGATGTGGTAAAGAAAGTAGAAATAGTCTCAAAAGTTGAGCAGCCCGTAGAGACGACCATTTCTGGTTGGTCTCGTGGCTAAATTATTGAAGTCAGAGAGGAGCCAGAAACCGATTCAGACGTTTAATAGCGTCTACTCTCTAAAGATCCTCTGCCCCGCATGTTCTCCATAAACTACCTAGGAGAAGCGGTAAAATAGAAAGATATGTTGTCTCATAGCGACAAAATTGCTCCGCTCGGCCAATTTACGGACGCCTGGGAATGGCGTAATAACCTGAAAGTAGGCGATTTCATTGACTGCTGTGATGAATATAGCAATTGGTATCGGGCGCATATCCTCGAAAGACGCGAGCGCATAGACGGCGCTGCAGGAGTCGACTGCGAAGGCAAGCCACTGGAGGAGTTCCTCATTGCGTTTCGCTACACGGACGAGATCTACGGTGTGAAGGAGGACAAGCATGGGAAGTACGTGGGGTGGGGGTCACGCTTCGACAGCTATCGTTCATTAACGTGTACCTCCGTCATGCCAAAGCACAGCATGGTCCATCCCTACGTTTACGAGAAGCCGTCTCGCATGAAGGTCGGAAACTAAATTGACGACAAGAAAGAACTCATCTTCCTGACCAACCACCCTCAATAGCCATACATCTACGCCGTCTTTCGGCCTGACAATCCCATTAACGATCAGACGCGTACCGCAAACCAGGCGTCGAACGACGAGACTAACGAGTTGCGCAAAGCCGCGCAAAAATTCGATCGATTCATATTTATGATTGATATGCTAGACGAGTTTGGCAAGGGGGGCGGCTACCACCGCATCCTTGCGTTAATTGAGAGTTTCGCAGAGCCCGAGTGCCGGCTGGACGGGACCAATCTCGTCCAACTCCTTTAGTTCATCATGAAGACAGCGCATCATTTTCACAGGCAATTCGCCTGCTGGTATTTGCAGTAGTTGCAGGTCTCCTTTAACAAGGGGATCCTTGACGCGAAGTCGGTATGTAGTCCATTATTGACCAATTAGGCTACCAAAGAGCAAATGCAGCTTGTTAGGAAGTTCTACGAGCAGATTCTGGCTAGGTATATGGTACCGGAGCTGGTAGACAAGAACTTAGTGATCAGTTTTTCCCAGCTGGCCATTTCAGGGCTTAAATAAGAGAACTTGGAGAAGCGCATCTCGGCAATAAAGCTCCTTAACGTCCAGGTGAAGATAGTCACGACCAAGATTCGTGAATAGAAGGAGCGAGAATTGCGCGCACCGAAAGAGCCGTTCTGGCTATAGTTTTTGGACACAGAGATGATAGAACTGTTCAAAAAGTACGATGTCTTTGGACTCCTATTCTCAAGTGGTCGATACCACGCTTAGATCGTTTAACGAGCAACCGATATCTTCAAAGTCTTTGCCAAGCATCTGACCTAAAACGAACTAAACATTCTCTGGGAGAGCACGAAAGCCGAAGAGTCGGTGAAAATAGACATATACAAAATGCTGAGCTCGTCGGCTATATCACTCGATCACGAAATAATGAAAGGTTTCATCACCAAGATTGACTAGTTGGAGCCAGATAAGGTCGACGAGAGGGAACTCGAGTTACTACATGATCTCGCTCGTGATAATCTAGGTCAGGGACAGGGTTCGAAAGAGGCTGCGATTGAGGTGCTATGGAATATAGCCACGTTACAGCGGACCGGCTATAAACAAGAGATCCTGGAACCTGCCCGCAAACACCTCATCAACCTGATGCGAACGCAGGACCGCGTGACCAAGGACGAACGCGCTAGGTAGTGCGTGATGATTATCGGGAGTCAAGGGTCGTCCTCGGTGCAAGCCATCACGATCCTGCAAGAGCTGCTCTCCTCTTACTCGTCCTACTCTAACCATTACACGAAGCAGCTTTCTTTGAAAGAGTTTGTCTTGGAACTTGTAGACAAGAGTAATCTGATCGGCCGTCTCTTCGAAGACCTTTCGATCTATGTGAAGACCATAAGTTTGACGGAAATCGCCAGCAAACGTCTAACAGAAAACAATGTCGACTCGTATACCTTCGGGAGTGACCATTTCACCCACGGGAAGAACTTACAGGCCAGGATCGATCTTTTCCGCTTCATTTAAGAGACGATCGAGGGAGAGTAACTTATCGATTCAAGTCAACTAGACCTATTGCATGACAATTTGTTAGCAGGGACGGGTCTCATTCACGATTCTGAGCTCTTTTTCAGATGGTTCCGCAAAGTGCTGGAGAAAAAGAAGAAAAAGTGGATTGAGCCGGAGCTCGTTAATGCATTCTTTTAGGAAAAAATTCTCGCAAACAAGCAGCTAGTACACGGGATCAAGGCCAGCGGCTTTGCCTTTATCAGCTAGATGTTCCTGCAGATCAACGAATTTAAGCGTAATTTGGATATGATTGCTAATCCGGATGCAGAAGAAGACGATTTGAATTCTAGAACGACGTAGCTGCAAGATACCACCCGTGGCAACATCTGTAATCTGGGTGCTACCACCGGTACTTCGAACACGGTTTACAACACATAAAATCTCGAGTTCCGCATCCACGTAGCTCCTCACAAACTCGAGGGCATAGAAATCATCTGGGAAATGTTTCAGTACGTTAGTCCATATGACTAGAAAGTGGCCAAAAAGGTGACCGATTTCCTCGCTCAAATCTATCAGTCTACTTCGTAGTTGCTCATAAACCACGAAACCAGCGGCGCCAAAGACCGCGGTGAAGTGTACCAAACCTTCGTTCGCGAATGCTTTGAACGCATAGCCGAGAACCCTCACCTAGCCGCTCAAACTATTACCATGCTGCAGAACTTCTTCGCTGAGACTGAAAAACAAGGCACGCTGTGCTTGCGCCCGCATAAGACTATCAGCGAAGATACGCAGATGATGCTGAATTTACTGATATTGCCCCAGCATATTTTCAAGGGTGAAGGGCCAAAGTTCATTTGCTTCTGTGTGAAGTCGACCATGACTGTGTGGGAGCTTTTTGACTATGTTGCTTGCTAGTACGATTTGTCACCGCTAAAAATCGTAATTAAGCGAATTAAGTACGGGAAGCCAGATATCAAAGAAGTTGATTATGCAAAAACTCTCGCCGACCTCAACTTTGAAGACTACGAAGAGCTCTATCTCTGCAACCGCACCAAGAACATTAAGTAGGTGCCATTGACGAGTCAGCTTACTGGACGCCTGACCGTGCAGGCCTGCGAGATATTCGAGAACTGGTTTGACTCCTATACAACTGTATTTGATGAGGAGCTCCAATAAAGCGTTTTCACACCTGAAACGATCATCAACTTTTTCACCGTCTGTTCTCATGGTAGTACCAATCCACATAACCAAGTGGTCGTTATGACCCCGAATAACTCACATGTCCAGACTATGTTCAAGATTTACGATACTGATGGCGACTCAAAACTAACGAAGAAAGACTTTATCAGATTTTACACAGCCAAGTGTTAACGAGAATCGCTACAAATAGTCTGGGACAATCTATAGGCCCACGATATCGGGAATGATCTGTACCCAGTGCTGAAGTAAGATCCGAAGTATGAAACTGACGAGAATCTGACGACAGATTAATCTAAATTACCACGAATCTATATCGCTAACCACCCATAATTCTTCGACTAGCTTCTAAGTTTGACGAACGATTAAGACAAAGATAAACTGATCTGGGATATGATTGCCAGCCTCAAGACCAATCGACAATTCTACATGCAGATTCTATCAAACGATTAGCAAACTCTGGATGAGATGGCAGAGCTAGAAATCCTCACCAAAATGCCAATGAACAAACTACTTTACTATCTTCAACTCATAAAGTACCTGCTGAAGTAAACACTGCAGGAGGATCCCACAGAAGAAGTGACTTTGTATTACGAGAAGTAAGGCGTGGTCGCTCAGGAGGCAGCATAAGTGCAGGGCAACGCACAGGGTGGCGACTAGAGCTAGGGTGATGGCGAAGCTAAGGTTGCACCGATTGATTAGAACGGAGCGGTAGTGAATGCCGGCCGCAACCTGGAAGGCGACCACTGGAATGCAGATAATGACATGGGTGCTAAAGTACACCCATCGGTAGGCGGTTAAGATGTGCCTAAATAAGAAGAAGCAAGCGGGCCACCCAAAGGCTGTCAAGAAACTATGAACCAGAAAAAGCTGCGGGAATGGAAAGGTGAAATCAAGAAAGAAAGACTGGAGCATAGTCTGTTCCGCAAAGATGAAGTTGAAGAAATGAGTGGTGGGGATGTCCAACAATTCAAAGACATGCACGAGTAATGGTTGGTAAACTTCTTGGCCAAAGGAGGCTTTTTCGCACTGATCAATATAGTAAACGCGTTTATCGCCCGCAATGATCAATTTTCCTCAGCTGAATCATAGTGCGTCAAACTGACAACCCAAATGATAAAAGTCATTTTGTTGAGTTGCTTCGCTGCCAGCGAAAAGGCGATAAAATGTGAGTAAGAAGAACTGAAGCATCTGATACAGATATTGCGGAGTAATCCTACTCTGGTGTCCGATCTGCTAAAAAAAACCGACAACCGTGAATTCATGGTCACCATGCAAACCCTCTTGGAACTAATCTTACGCAAGGATTCTGCCAATTCTGATGATGTTCGCATTGTGAGAGAGGGACTCAATATCTGGACTAGTTTTGTCAGGTTCAACCCGCACTTGCTGGAGGGTTTGTATAGTGGCAGCCACTATGTGAAGGTGTTGGTGGATGATGGGCTGCTGGGAAAGAACTCTGATATGAGGAGTAGGTTCAAAGATGCATTAAGCTTCGTGTGCACGAACCATCTTGACCACACCCCCGCCGTCTTCTTCCTCCAAGTCCTCCTCGAAAAACTCAACCACATGACTACCGTCGACCCACGTCACACCATGGACTACTTTGAGTTTTTCCACGTCCTCATGAAGGACTATTTCAACAAGGAACACGGCAGCAAAGCCCTCTTCAACGAGATATAGCTGTTCCACGAGGTTATGACTCTCATAATTAATTACAAGTCGCATGAGACCAAAGAAAACTCAGAAGACTATTGTGATAACACGCTGGGTGGTCTCCTCTCCATAACCACGGCTTTACTTGAGGGTGCACACAATAAGGGATTGCAAGTGTTCACGCAGGGATAGGCCAAATTAATTACAGAGACGGTTTTGAATAGTCTCTTGTTTGGGGACAAGAACCTCAACGAAAATGCCTCGCATGAAAGCTTCCAGATAGCAGCCGCCTACAAGTGCCACCATGAGAAGTCGAGGAAAGCAGCATATCAACTCTTCCTGTTTCTTGTGAACAACTATCTGGGTGAAAATGAATTTGATTCCATCGTCAACTAAAACTGGATGATGATCATCTTACGGATGGAAAAGCCCATGGAGTAGAATTACGATCCTTCTAAGCGCAAACGCGCAGAAAACGGATATGCTGGACTTAAGAATCTAAGTGCAACATGTTACATGAATTCTATGCTGCAATAGTGGTACAACGTACCTATCTTTCGATACTCTATGCTTGTGGCCCAGGATTAGGTCCCTGTGGATCTCGTGCTAGTGGAAGATCGCACTATAGATGACAGCTTCCTCCACCAGCTCTAGCGCTTATTCGCGAACCTGGAGCTGACCGACCGTCGCGAGTACAACACACGTGACTTTGCCTACTCCTACAAAGATGGTGGCCAGCCTGTCAACGTGCGCAACCAACAGGATGCCTCAGAGTTTCTCAACGTCGCGTTTGACCGTCTCGAAAATCTCCTAAAGCACTGCAGTGGGGAAAAATTCCTGTGCCAGAACGTGTTCCAAGGCCAAGCAATCGACTTACTCTGTTGCTAGTCGTGCGGCCATAGGAGGGAAAAGCCCGAAGACTTTTACCTGATGTCCGTGCAAGTCAAAGACAAGAAAGACTTGATTGCCGGCTTTGAACAAAGCATCAACGGTGAAGTCATCCAAGACTTCGAGTGTGAAGGGTGCTAGACCAAAGTCGACGTGACCAAGAAGACTGTGATCAAGCGACTTCCGAACACTCTAATAGTGCACTTGAACAGGATCGAGTTAAACTACGAGACCTTTATGAACATGAAAGTAAACGACCGCTTTGAATTCCCCAAGAAGCTTGACATGCGCCCCTACATGTACGATGAAGTAAATAAGAAAGATAGAAAAGCATATGAGTAGAAGTCTAAAGGAAAGTACATGTAGCCCGAGGTGGCCAAGTTTGAGGACGCAAAGGAGGAGGAAGAAGGAAGATAGACCCGCCAGTAGAACGAAGGAATTGGGTAAGAGCAAGAAATCAAAGAAGAGGATGAGGAGGAAGAGGAGGAAAGAGTACCCAATGCAGAATTCGAGTACAAACTAGTGGGAGTTATTATCCACATGGGCAGTGCTAATGCGGGCCACTACTTGAGTTATATTGACGTGAATCAAGGGGAAAAGCAAGAGAAATGGCTTGAATTTAATGATGCAATTGTGGAGGAATTTGACTTTAAGGAAAACATGGAAAAGAAGTGTTTCGGATAGATGAAGGAAGCAACGGCCTCACAAAAGTGGTACAACCCCTACGAAGATGGCGAGGTCTCCTCAATGCCCATCGATGATACCCACAGTGCCTACATGCTGGTGTACGAAAAGAAGACGAAATCTTCCTTCAAAATTGACGTGAGTAGAGAACTTATTACTAAAATATAATCGGATGGTGGGGTGCCTGACCTTCCAGATTGCTTCAAACTGTACCCATCATTATACGACCAGGTGAAAATGAACGTTGACATGGGAGACGACGAGAATGGCGCGTATGCATTAGTGGATTAGTCAATGTTTGTGCCTATAGTGCCAGATCGGAGGAAGATTGACGTACTTTGGGATAATCACAATTACTTGTCCGAAAAGTAAGTATTATCAGCTTCCTTCTACGAAACAACCACGCAACTGTTTGAAAAAGTGATAGAAAATTTAAAGAAAAAAGCTGCACAAAGTCAAGATGTGACTGCTGAGTGCATAAATGTGTACAATATTCTCGACAAGATAATTTTCGACCTAGTCATGAATAGCCGCGATATCAAGTCACTGCCTATGCTAACAAAGCAACTTCTTCGCGTGGCATTTCTCAACGTCTCAACTTTCTAACGTTTAATCGACGATCGCATCTTCATTCCGAGAGAAAAACTAGGCAAAGACGAACGAAACTTCTTCGAGGTCATGGTGTTCCATCAAGAATTCGAAGTCCGCTAAATGAACAGCCACATCCTTCAACATATCTTCGCTAAGACTTTTTCATAGCGCTGCACACAAGCTAAAATTGAAGGAGCTCCAGACTTCGCACTAGAAGAGCGATTGACACGAGTGGTGGATGGAGTCATGCTAATGATGCCGACGGAGTGCGAAAAAGCATGGTGGAAGTTGGAGCCATTCTTTGACTTTTTTAGCAGCCTCATCTGCAAAGGGACAACTGAACACTTGTTGACAGTAGAGGAGAGGCAGTAGGTAATTGTGTACTTTAAAGAGAAGCGAATTATTAGCAGATTGATTGATCTGATTACCAAGTACAAGGACGAGAGTAATAACTAGTATAGTACTCCGTCACCTCCATTCGGAAAAGTTATCGAGATATTGACGACCATGGTGTGCCGTCAGCCATTTTTCCGCTATAATTATGTGGTTTCTGAGCACATCCAGTGCATGCAGGAGCATCCGACCGTGTTATTGTAAAAAGCTCGTGCAAACGAGGACCTAGTATCTCCTTTCTTTACAGGAAGACTTGTTGAGGCATCTGAAGCTGATTTCCTCGAAGAAGAAGACTTGATCCTGCTGTTCCTAGACGCTGATAAACGATAGCGCAAGTGGGTCGAACTCCTCCTCAGAGAAGACTTCAAAGTGTTGGAGTCATTGACTTCGCTCATCGGACATCTTTGTTGGAATAACTTAGAGATGTCGAGACAGGTGGGAAAACTTCTGCTGTGCAACGCGAACGAATCCAACCTCAAAACCCTCGACCCTGCCATCAGCCTCTGCAAAATGTACCTGACCATGCAAGACCAATTCCAAATGAACCGCATCGAGTGGATGTGCGGCTACTGCGACTGGCAGACATTATAGTAGCAGTCGTTCTAGGGCGAATTCAAGCTAAGTTATTTGAAGACAGGAGCTAATGCGATAGATAAGATGGACGCGGAAGTGTATACGTACCCTTCTAATATCTTCAAGTAGGTGCTTGGCACCCACGACAGTTTCTTCCAAAACATCTTTCGTTACCGAACACACAAGTTTATGGTGGCTCCACTCTGGATGTTGGAAGGCCTCCTCACAGCCATGGCCAACAATGACACTAACTCAGCCTTGCTAAGGCACATCCTGACCATGGAGGGACCAAACTATTGCTGCCAGCGCTGGTACGACTGGATTGAGGACTACGTCGACGAGGGCATCAAGTGCATAGGGACAGGGGCTGACCACCTCGTCAAGTTCCTCTCCTGCCAAGACGCCATCAACAAGCTAAAGAAAGAGAAAGCTGCTTTCTTCGGTCCAGTGACCGACCCAGCCACTATTGAGCTTCTCTCGAAAGGACCGGGAGGCGCTCGAATCAAACAGGACTATCTGGTCTGGGAAACCTTCACCGACAACATGATGCTCAACGACCACATCGAAGGAAAAGAACTGTCCGTCCAGATGGGCGAAATGGTAACTGATGTATCCATGTCAGTCCCGCGCAACGGCAAGTCCAACGACTGCCTCATGCAGCTCTGCCACAACAACTACATGGGCTGTCAAGTCACCACAGTGCACTAGAAGGGCAGCAAGGGCAACCAAATCAGCATTTCGAGCAGGTATGCCAAAACTTTGGCAAAGAACAAGAAACGGAGGGCGAAGCGAGGCAGGAAGCGGAGTGCCGCCCCCCAGAAGAAAGACAATAAGCGATTATTGGGCCAAAAGTAAGAGCCGCCCTCACAGCCAAAGAAGGAAGAAGTGAGTGGTGACTTGGAAGGCTAGCCTATCGACTCATTTAATGCGGACCTCAAGATGGATCTAGACCCCCCGCACCTCAATGAGGTGGTAGGTCAGATCATCGACAACGCCGTCGATTAGCACCAGGATGACAGGCTCTGCCCCGACAGCACTATCACCTACGACGAGGATGGCGTCGCCTGGGAATCATTCCAGACCGACAGTCCAAAAAACGAGGCCGAAAAACCTCGTGAATAAAGTATATTCGAGGGGGCTCAGGAGGAAGAAAAAGACGCGGGAAAAGAGGAAAACGAATCTGAGAGCGAGGATGGGAGTGAAGACGGCAGTGAAGAAGAGGAAAAAGACGGGAAAAAAGACGAGGATAAGATAGAAGTGCCGGATGTGGATGCGAGAAAGGAAATGGCTACGATATTGGTGATCATTATAAGGAACTATTAGTAGTATATGCCGTAGACGATCCTCATAAAGTGGAATCAGTCTGTCAGAGACCAGGTCAACTTCAGAATGCCCTACAATGACATTCCACAGCGTATTCTTAGTAAGCACGACAAAATTGCCATTCGTTTTTCCAAGTTGGACCCGACAAAAGAATGGGGTCCCATTCACGACTTATTCACAATAGAGTTCCCGGAGAACTCAGTCAAACGTATGGCTCGCATCAACCGGAACAAACAGAAAGCCCCAGATGCGGCTCAAATGAACAACGACTACCCCTCTTCAATCGTCTCAATAGAGGAGACGGAGAGAGAAAATACTAACACAAAAAGCTGTCCCGTGTGCACGTTTGATAACCCCAAGTTGCGGTTAAAATGTGAGATATGCGAGTCGCCTTTGTGATTAACAAAAACTTGTTATGAATCTTTTGATAATTGAAAACACCTAGATTTTTAGAATTTGAATAAACTTGCGTAGGTTTTGTTAAAGTTGAAAACACCCAAGCAAATCTGAAAC
>Ga0115008_10005292_pt1 | contig 10665 bp, 8 predicted proteins | sample FraStrMetagenome_FD_87164 | JGI IMG/M metagenome (GOLD analysis project Ga0115008, IMG submission 87164) | Marine eukaryotic phytoplankton communities from Arctic Ocean - Fram Strait ARC3M Metagenome | ecosystem: Environmental > Aquatic > Marine > Oceanic | place: Fram Strait | collected 2012-06-18
ATTAATTCTCATTATGTAGAAAAATCGTTACAACGGCAACATGAGACGCAGTTCGTGAAGTTTAATGTATTTTCTGCATATTATAATTTATATCAAGTACTCAATCACTATATCGATGGCTATACAACGGTGGTTGATAAAAATGGAAATGAAAAAATAGTGGCACCGCCACCACCAGTTGGGCAACTAAAAGAAATAGCGAATCAACTTATTCAACAAGCACCTACTCCACAAATACGTCAACTCCTACAACAAATACAAACACTGCAAATGCAAATACCGCCACAAATGCAGCAAATGAAACCAGAAGACCAACTACAACTACAACAACAAATACAAACACTGCAAATGCAAATACAAACACTGCAAATGCAAATACTGCCACAAATGCAGCAAATGAGTACAGAACAACAACAAGAACTCCTACAACAAATACAAACACGGTATAATCGAAAGCAACTACAACCACGACAACTACAACAACTACAACAACTACAACAACTACAACAACAACAACAACAACAACAACAACAACAACAACAACAACTTGCAATACAACAACTACAACAACTACTACAGATCCAGCAACAGATGAAACAACAACACCCCGAATTTTTTGACACTTTGGAGAAAATAAACCAATTAAATACTACTGCTGCTCATGCTGCTATGTCTCTAGCGATGCCATTTAGAGACTACATTTTCCAACAGCTTCAAGACATGTGGAATAGAATCGATGGAAATACCGGTGACCAATTTGCTACCACTTTCTTGCACCTTACTAATGATGTAGCGAGGGGAGGAAATCCCGGTGTGATGAAATTTTTATTTAGTATTCAGCAATTTTGGATAGACTCATTATTAAAAAATTTAGAATTAACAGATGACATGCGAGGCGGCGGCGTTACAAATAATACATGGAAATGGTCCACCATTCTTCTATCTGGCGGACAGCAGTCAACGCCTTGCATCGAGTTTCTAGGTGGTGACGGCGACTATATTAATATGATAACAAATTTGCTTTTTTTGAAGGGGCAGGGAATTGCCGGCAACGAGGTTAATAATATTTTTCGTTTTGCCCAACTACACACAATATTTTCTGCATATCAAAATGCCTTTAATCCATATACAGCAACTAACAACGTAATGAAAAGACAAATTGCATTTATGCAAGCATACAATTTACAAGGTTTGCAAACTGCCAGGGCAGGCCTGCCACGGGCGGATCTTCCTTTATATAATGCCCAACAATTAATTCAAATAATACAAAGCTATCCTGCTGACCTCTCTGATGATTTCAGTCTACAAACAGAAGACGCGTTCGTATCTCCAACATATTATCTAGTAGAGCAAATTGTCGACGAGCAATTTAAATTCATCGGGCTCCGGCCGCGAAACGGACAGCCTATACAGGGCGGCGGCTTCAAGAACAGTAAAAAACGTAGAAAGCGAAAAAAAACGCGCAAAAGAAAAAGGCGAAAATACAGAACAATCAAGAAAAAAAGAAGACGTAAAAAGGTTAAATCTTTAAAACGAAGACGTAGAAGACGCAGAAAAACTCGTGGAAAATGATTTAGACTTTCATAATGCTTTATCTAAATAATATATTTCATGACAAATATATTATTCCGCCTCTCGCCATAGGATTAACAGAGGCATCCGTTGGACGCCATTTTATACTGCAAAAGCATTAATTCCTTAATTATTACGCCTTTTTAATTTTGAACTACGTCTTGACCGCCTTTTTAATTTTGAACTACGTCTTGACCGCCTTTTTAATTTTGAACTACGTCTTTTTCTTCTACCACCGCCAAAACCAAAAGTACTGGCAGGTGGTGCCTGGTGTTGCTGGTGTTGCTGCTGCCACTGCTGCTGCTGCCCGAATTGCTGTTGCTGCTGGTGCTGTTGCATTGCGTTTACCTCTTCATAAAATTTATCCAATTCGCAGCGAATATCGAATCGTCCGGGAACCATAATTGATCGTCGTTTCGCGAGCGCCTTTGTTTGTTTTATTTTGTACAGACCATCTATTTTGACGAGTGCACCGGACTTGACACCTTTTTTCAAGGCGGAGTTGATGAATCGGGATTCGGAACTGTCGGCGTGAAGAAAAGTTTTGATGGCGTTTAGAGAAGATCCCTTGCGGTTTTTCAGCTCGATGATGGCGGCGGCGATTTTTTCGAGGTACGATGACATATATAATATCAAAATATAATATCAAAATATAATATTATCATAAAGCACTTAGAAAATCCAAAGCATAAATATATAAATGACAAGCAATACACTTTTAGATCAAAAGACATTATTACAAGATGGTGACGTATCAAAGGGTCAAGATGAATTGATTTTTGACCCTTTCAACCCAAATAATACCGAGATAACGCAAAAACAAGTAGAAGCCATTTTAACTAAGTATGGAGTTCCTGATAAAGTACATAATTTCAATCTTTATAAGCGTGCTTTTATTCATAAATCATATGTTAAAAGACCTCACCTTGAAAATGAAGCGAATGGCGTAACCATTGTAGATCAACCGATAGATTGCATGCCTCTTAAAACAAAATCAAATGAGCGATTGGAGTTTCTAGGCGATGGTGTTCTAGAATGCATTACCAAATATTATTTGTACAGACGTTTTCCTAAAGGAAATGAAGGGTTTATGACTGAAAAGAAAATTGCTTTAGTCAAAAATGAATCTATTGGAAAAATGGTATATGAAATGGGTATTAATAAATGGTATATTTTATCAAAAAATGCGGAAGAAAAGAAAACAAGGACAAATCTTAAAAAATTGGGATGTTTATTCGAAGCCTTTCTAGGAGCTTTGTTTTTAGATTTCAACAAAATCACCATTAAAGATGATGATGATTGGTTTAAAAATGTATTTGTCACAGGTCCAGGATTCCAAATCGCTCAAATATTTGTTGAAAGTATTTTTGAACAACACGTAAATTGGACAGATCTGCTTCAAAACGATGACAATTATAAGAATATTCTACAAGTGCTTATTCAAAAAGAGTTCAAAACTACACCAGTATATGTTGAAATATCCCCACACGACGATGATGAAGGATATCATATGGGCGTTTATCTTTGTTTAGGACAAGATTCACATGGCTTATCGCACGCACAGTCAGTTCCTTTTTCTAAGTTCAAAAGTTTTGATAATATTCAAGATTATTTTGAAGAAAACGACAGGGTTTATGTTTTTCTAGGCGAAAGCAGACATAAAATAAAAAAGAAAGCAGAACAAGCTGCTTGTAAAATTGGAATTAATCAAATTAATAAGAATAATTAATATTGGAATATCCTATATGATCAAAGTACCGATTTACCCATTTTTAACAGGAGGGTTAATAGTAGGTGGAGCCAAATTTGTGTCTGAGATAGCCAATCCTTTATGGGCATCACTATTAGGCGCTATACCAAATGATATGATAACGCCATATTTTTTAGATACTGATGCGGACAAGAAAATTTATATAATAGGATATATTTTACAATCCATAATTTTTATATTTGTCATAGCATCCTTGTATCTACTACTTAGATTTACAAAGATAAATCCTGATTTACTTATATTATTAGCTATAATAACATGGTTTATTTGTAGTTTTTATTTAGTACGATCTACAAAATCATATATTGAACATTACTTTACAAAGAATAAATAAATCCTACCATTAATATAATGAAGGATTGGATTAGAGCTTTTTTTATAGGTGGGTTAATAATGGCTAGTCAAAAAATAGCAGCACAATTAATAGGTCCCGAATATGCAGCAATGGGTATTCCCACAGAATTTATAGCAGCGTTTTTTATGACAACAAGAAAAGATAAAATAGAATATTTTTGGGGAATGGTGTTAATATTAAGTGCTTTTATATTTGCATTAATGGTAACAGTTTGGTTATTATATAAAAATGAGTATAGTGGAAATACTATTACAACTATTTCACTTACTTTAAATATATTTTTCGCATTTTGTGCTATAAAACTATACTCAAGTTATCAATAATGTTATTATTTATTTAGCAAGAAAAATAAATAATAAATAAATGTGAATTTATAGTATATATGGACGAATTGTTTGGACAACTTGATTTATTAAAAAAACCTGTTCCAAAGAAAAAGAGCAAAATTGGGGTTAACATGCGCCGCAAAGGTACTGTAGAAGTAAATGTAAAAATAGTAGATAGCTCTGATGGTGACATAGATCGAAATACTTTGCTAGCAAAAGTGTATAACGCTGCGATTGTTAAAATACCTACACATAGATCAAAACCATTAGGACCAGCGGTAGAATTAGCTAATATTATTAATAGAAAACAATCAACACCGGATATAGAAACGAAACCAGTTAGTGTTCCGAGAGCGCGTGTTGTTAAAGTTAAACGAAAAAGGGGTAAAATAAAAATAGGTAAATCGATCAGAAAAGGAACAATAACAGGTCTTGCTCCTACTGTAATAAATATCAAAGGTACAAAAAAGAAGGCAAGAATTAAAAGAGATTTAGGCACAGTTGAATCCAGAGATCGAAGTGATGTTCCATCCGAATTAATTCAAATAGGAGATACAATTATTCAAGACAGATTACCGAAAGATCAAGCTCCTGTGAATATTAGAGCAAGCGCTTATTATATGAATAATAGAGAAATCTTTGTTAATTTTATTAATAGTTTATTCGAGCCTTATAGAGCAGCATTGATAGAAGAAAGTAAAGATATTTCGTGTGATAAACCTAAAGGATCTTTTAGTTTAATGACTCATCAGCAAATTGTTAGAGATTATATTAACATGTTTACACCATATCGAGGATTACTTTTATATCATGGTCTTGGTGCCGGTAAAACTTGCGCTTCTATTGGAATGGCAGAGGGATTGAAAACAACGCAACCAATTATTATTATGACACCTGCTTCACTACGTCAAAATTATATAAGCGAATTAACTGTGTGTGGAGATCCATTATATAGATTAAATCAATTCTGGGAATTTATACCAACAGGGGGAGACAGTAAAGTAACTAGAGTTTTATCGCAGGCAATGGGTCTATCCGAAGAGTATATTACAAAGAAAGGTGGAGCGTGGTTAGTAAACGTTAAGAAACCATCTAATTTTGAAGGGTTGTCAACGGCAAATAAACTAGCTTTGAATGATCAAATAGATAGGATGATCAAAACCAAATATATTTTTATAAATTACAATGGTTTGCGTAAAAGCGATAAAGTCTTGGGCGATTTAAAAGCTTTGTCAAAAACTAATAATCCCTTTGATAACAAGGTAGTTATTGTTGATGAAGCTCATAATTTTGTATCGAGAATTGTGAATAAAATTAAAAAGCCTACATCTTTATCTTATATGCTTTATGAATGGTTAATGTCTGCCGAAAATTGTCGCATTATATTTTTAACAGGAACGCCTATAATTAATTATCCCAATGAAATGGGCGTTATGTTTAATATGTTGCGCGGATACATAAAAACTTTTATATTTACTGTAAATGTACAAACGAGTGAAGTAGTTAATCAGCAAACTATTGAAAATATTTTTAAATCGTTCGCTCTACATGATTTTATTGAATATGATAATTCATCAAAAAGAATTGTAATTACGCGTAATCCTTTTGGTTTCGTAAATGAATCAAATGATGGTGTATATTCGGGAATAAAAAAGAATAAGGGTAATAATAAATGTGATAAAACTAAGAAAGGGAGAGATTGTAGTAGAGGATATTCTTGTGAAAATGTAGCTGGAGAGGGAGAAAAAGAAGATTTCAGATGTAGACCTTTGTCTGACTCCGCGTTTGTTAATATATGTAGAGATATCCTTAGAAAAAATGGTGTAGAGACTATATCAGTACAGGTAAAACTTAATAAAGCTTTACCGGACACATTAGATACATTTAACGCGATGTTTGTGAATCCGAAAACAGGTGAAATCAAAAATGAAAATCTTTTGCAAAGACGTATATTAGGGTTAACTTCCTATTTTAGAAGTGCACAGGAAGAGTTGATGCCAAGATTTAACATTGAAGAAGATTTTAGAGTTGTTGATATTGACATGTCTGATTATCAGTTCGGACTTTATGAAGAAGCTAGAAAAAATGAGCGCGTTTTAGAAAAAAGAAATGCTCAAAAAAGAAGAAGGGCAAAAGATGGTGGAGTATATGCAGATACCGTTTCTACTTATCGTATATTCAGTAGGGCATTTTGTAATTTTGTTTTTCCGCGAGATATAATTCGACCTATGAAACAAGAAGGTCAAGGATTACAACAAGCAATTCTTGATCCTGAATTAGACGAAGATGATATGGACGCAATATCGATTCAAGAAAAGATAGCAAAGGCTGACGGGCGGTTTGAAGCTGATGATGAAAGTGCATTGGAATCTATGAGCAGTCAATCTGTTGAAAATGCATATGGAGCTAGAATTAAACAAGCGCTGGTGGATTTAGAAGCAAGAGCTGGAGAGTTTTTAACACCAAAAAAATTAGAAATATATAGTCCAAAATTTCTTGAAGTTCTCAAAAATATTACTGGTAATGATAGAAAACTTCATCTTGTTTATTCTCAGTTCAGAACCTTAGAGGGTATTGGAATTTTTTCCATTGTATTAGAGGCAAATGGGTATACCAATTTCAAACTTAAGAAAGTTGGTGGAATCTGGAAATTAGATATTCCCGAAGAAAAACTGGATTTACCCAAATATGCATTATTTACTGGTACAGAAACCGTGGAAGAAAAGGAGATATTAAGAAATATATACAATGGTACTTGGGATAAAATTCCTAGTGGTATAAGAGATTATTTGCTAACGAAATCTCCTAATAATAATCACGGTGAGATAATTAGTGTATTCATGATCACGAGTAGTGGAGCAGAAGGGATTACATTAAAAAACACACGCATGGTTCATATAATGGAACCATATTGGCATCCGGTTAGAGTTGAACAGGTTATTGGCAGAGCAAGACGTATATGTAGTCATAATAAATTGGAAGAAGATGAGCGTGATGTGAAAGTATTTATGTATTTAATGAAATTTACAGACGATCAGTTGATACCTGAAAGCGCGGGTGGAATGGCGCCAAAAGATTTATTGGAAAAAGATGTTAGTAAGCTTAATAAACAAATTCCTTTAACAAGCGACCAACATTTATTCGAAGTTTCAAATATAAAAGAATCTATTAATAAACAAATATTAGGAGCTATAAAAGGATCATCGATCGACTGCTCTCTACATTCAAGTGAAAAAGATCAGGTCGTATGCATGTCGTTTGGTTCAGTTAGTTCATCGCGATTTACAACAACGCCAGCATTAACAACCGAGGCTGAATATGATGTACAAGAGCGGCGAAATTTAAAGAAAATAGAATGGGAGGCTGAAATAGTAACTTTAGGGGGTATAAAATATGCTCTGAAACGCTTTAATACTAAACTACCAGCAAGGAAAGCGCCGGAAGGTGAATTATACGATTTACAAAGTTATAAAAGGGCTCAAGAAGTTGGGGGAGATCCAGTATTAGTTGGTTATCTAAGAATAGATCAAAAAAGCGGGAAACTTAAAAAAACTAGAGTCTAATAGCTTTCCCGGAGTCTTTTGGTTTTAATTGTTCTGAAATATTTTTAAGCTGTTCTAAAATTAATTTTTGATTATTAATCATATCTTTAAACATAGATTTATAATCACTATCTTGTGTTGTATCATTTTTCTTTAACTTTAATTTACTGAAAAAATCTACACCTTGTGGTGCCTCATTGCCTTTTTCAGAGGTTGTTTCTTTAAATCTCACCCTTTTTTGTCGTTGTAATTGAATGGCATCTAATTTAACATTGGAACTATGATCTATTTTAAGATTTACATTGCTTGGTTTAGAATTGGTTTCTCCTTTTAACCAAGCTTCAACATTTTTATTTTGCTGCTGACCTTGCATTATTTTTGCCAATTCTGCCTCTCGTTGTGACATATTATGATCGAAATCACTTTGTGACATTATGCTGTCAGCTTTTTTATCTGTAAAATCAATTTCTTTAGGTTTTTCTTTATTCATTAGATTATTAAAATCGGATTGTTTTTCTTTTAAACTTTTTTCAAATATTTTCATATTTATATTTTCATTTTTATTAGGATGAATTTCTCTTTGTTGTATAGATTGTTGTTCGGTCTGTGAAGGTGCAGACTGTTGTCGATTAGATTCTTGGATCATTTTACCTTTAATTATTTGAAATGTTTTTAAAATTTCTTTATTCATTAACATCAAGTTGCTCTTAAAATGGAATCTATTAGTATGTATTCTCTCCAATTCCTTTTTAAATATATCATGAAAATGTCTGGGATCTGCGAGTTGCAGTGGGTGATCTTTGAGTAAATTACGAAGTAATTCAATATTTTCTTGTGAAGTTATAGACATAATATAAAATACATGAATTGATTTTATGTATTTTATTTGGAATTAAAATATTCTTTTCGCAATTTGAGCATTAAGGAGTCGGGTACCCTTATTTTTTCAAATGTTGCGTGTGGCGTACCCTGTAACAATTGTACAAGAAAATACATAGAATACATACCACATTCACTATCACTATACTGATGCCTTTTTTTACTGACAATAATTTCATAATTTTCACCAAAATTTTCGCCCTGTTTTTTCACAAAGTTGCAAAATTTCTTAATACGCGAAGGTATATCATCGCCGTAACTATCAAAATAATAAATTTTATGAGATTTCAAATCAATAAAAACAGCAACCCAATGAGATCCTGATTGGTTATGTTTATCTAAATTAAATATTACGCCTACTTTTGTAATACCACGTCTTTTCATTTGACCCAATGAAAATTTGCATAATTCTTCCCATACACATTCACCAAAAACCATATGCGTGTCGTAATCTATAGGCGAAGGCCCTAAAAATTCAAAATGTTTATAGGCTTTTTCCCATTGCGCCATTACTTTTTGTATTTCTACTGTTGTTAACCATTCTTTAGGATTTTCTTTCCACTTAACAGGGCTATATGGTGCGAACATTTTACCCCATAATGATTTATCTATATCATTTTTAATACAATGATGTCTTAACCAACATGATTCTGTTGAACAAGTATCCTGCATATACAAACGTAATTTTTCCCATATCTCTCGCGGTGAGTTTGATTTTATAGGTTGATCATAATGTCTTGCATTCCATACTGTTTTAAGCTTATCTAATGCGGATGAAGTATAGCATGTATAGTCTAAAATATCTTTTTTATTTTTAGGAGAACATTTCATTGATTTAAATTTAGTTTGTTTTTTCACTGTTTTATGATGATGTTTTCCTTTTGAGTATTTTTTTTGAGTTTTTGGGGCAGGCATAGTTATATATAGCAGATATTATATCTTATTTTTGAATTTATCTGTTTTAATATTAATTTTTCTTTGTTGCGGAATTATCATTTTCTTATTTGTCTTTATTTTGGTCGATTTGATATTTATATGATCTGTAATTCTAGGTGCAGGTGGACCTTTTTTATTCATCATAAACTCATTGCTATTTTTAACAATATTTTTATCTATTTTTTTATTACTTTTTTTATCCTTATAATCTTTATAATCTTCTTGGATTATCTCTGCCTTATCTACAAATTTGAAATGTGCAATACACGCAGAAGCATATTCCTCCCATATTTTATCTAAATCTCTATCCTTCTTCTTTCCTTTCAAATAGTTCTTAGTTAAAATAAAGATACGTTTTTTATAAAATTTTATATCATCTGGAGAGATACCCAGTCTTTTTTCAGTGGATATTTTATTTATTAAACAGGGGTTTGTTAAAAATTGTAAATCGTAAATATTTGCAGATGTATCCATTATTACATATAAATTTTATAATACCATATTATTAACGTAATTATAATCATATTAATTGCAGCATGATTTATATTTTCAATATTATTGATATCATATTTTGTATCGAATAATATATCCAATGTATCTATTCCATAATTTGTCTTAGTATCAGTATGATGTTTTGTGTGTTGATCGCATCCAAGTAAAATATAATTTATATTATGAACAGATGCGTATAATAAACCCCATAATAACAATACTGCCTTATTTAATTTAAATTTGAAATCTTTGATATTAATTGAAAAATTGTATCTTTGTGCGAATAAGATAAGAAACCCCCCTTCCATTAAAAAATTCTGGAAAAATTCCATCAATAAGTTTAAAGGTTTTTTATTTATACTTGTATCGTGATGTATTTTATCATGAAAATCGCAAGTATAATAAATTAATATTTCCATTATTTGATTCAACATTTTATTAGATTTTATATAATTAATAATTGTATTATCTGCATTTTTATAAATTTGTAATAAATCATACGCGTGTGACAAATAATGAATATACCATCCAAGTAGCATTGCTATCAAAAAAGTAATATAAGCATTGATATATGAATTATTTTTTGAATTATAAAATGTTAGTACAAACACAGAAACTACCGATGTTATCCAAAATATTCCATTTTGTTTAATACTTTTCCATAAAATAGATGAGTTTTTAAATAAAGCATTCTTATTTTGCGTAGTAGAAATATTTTCTTTAATTTTCTTTACTCTATTACTTTTCTTAATTTTTATTATAGTATTTGACGGATCCTTGATCATTATAATA
>Ga0115008_10005294_pt1 | contig 10663 bp, 9 predicted proteins | sample FraStrMetagenome_FD_87164 | JGI IMG/M metagenome (GOLD analysis project Ga0115008, IMG submission 87164) | Marine eukaryotic phytoplankton communities from Arctic Ocean - Fram Strait ARC3M Metagenome | ecosystem: Environmental > Aquatic > Marine > Oceanic | place: Fram Strait | collected 2012-06-18
AAATATCTATATATGCAGAAATCTACATTAAATGAGCTTTCTAGTCATGTATATAGTTTTATCTTATTATGTAATTAATGGCACTCAACGGAAGTTTGAATAGCGGTATCTCGCCTTGTGTATCGTAAAAAAGTGTGTTCTTGTAAGTGCGAAATTTGAGGCAGATCGTATCCTTCTCCTGTATTTTATTTTACATATCCCATAGCTATTCTTACTTATGCACTTCGGGAGTAAATGCGAATCTTTGAATAAGTACATGTTTGTCTATTCTAGGCTAGTAGATGTATATCCAATGCATGTGACTACAAAAAAAACAAAAAAATTAGGGAAGGCTTCGCAATTCGCCATAAGTGGAGAACGCGTATTTTGTCATTTCATGAAGTAACTGGGATTGGGATGAATGGAACAACACAAGGGGAACATTTAGAAAAAACCAAAAATCTTGCCACCCACGAAGCTCTCTACGATGAGTTTGATGTCAAGAGCAATAATTACGAAGCATACCGTACCAACCCTTTTCAAGAAAGTGTGCAACACCATCACCCTTGCATCAAATTGGTCCTTTGACACTGACAGCAGCACTTTCTAATTGAAATTTTAGTGGTTATTCATTATAGAAAAGATCTATTGCGGCGAAAAGATATCAGATTTTGAACAGAAACCGGCAGAGAGGCACAATTTTAGTGTGACAGTATTAACAATTTGAATATGACGAAACCAACCTTCAAGTTTGACGTGAACCTTTACTGCGATAGCGGTGCTGAAATGCCACCCGATGAAGCCACTGAACTATTCGATCAAGTTTTTGAGAAGACTTACTCGTACGCTAAAATTTTTGATCATATTATTGCGCCGTTTCCGATCGAGAAAGACTATGTTTACTGCGTACATTCCAGTTCTCAATTGCAAAGCAGACCCAATTTGGCAGAGCTATTCTTCACCAAGTTAGTGCCGCTTTATCAGGCATATAAAAATCGTAATGCTAGTGTGAGAATAAGTTACGTCTCAATGATTGGGAAAAATAGGGACAATATTATTGATAAGTTAAATGGTCGGCGTGTTCCATCTATTTCAAATGCGTCAGTGATAAAATGTGAAAGCGTACGCTTAACATTGGGTTTGTTTGCAGGACAAGCTGCTTCATCAAGTGCAAACCCATCTGCACTGATAGCGGAAAAAGAAACCGCTTTGGTCGATGTGATGACCTTTTCATTTAAGAACAATGTAAGAGTTTATTTCGTGCATTGTTCTGGAGACATTGGTCAAGAATGGGACCTTCCTTGGAAGGAAGTTGTTCAGGAGAGTTTTCTTGAAGTTGAGAGAAGCCAGGCGACTGCTACAAACTTTTTGTTTGTTATTCCTCCCGAGATGATTTCTCAAGCTAACAAAAGCAAGCTTTTTTACATGGGTGGGAAAAAATCTGCCCCTAAGCTAACCTTAGAACAAGAAACAGATGATCTTGAGAAAAATTTATCTTTTATTCGTTCTGACCTAAATCTTATTAGCAACTTTTTAGTGAACAACAGGTAAGCATATTGAATATTGTTCAGGTTTTTCATATGATCATTGTGCGTGATAATTTCCCCCCTTGAACTATGTAGCATTCGAATGGCTCAAGAACTTGATTATCAAAAGACTGACGATCTTGACGAAAATAAATTAGTTGACATGGAGTACGAGCTGGAAACATTGCAATCTAAGCTGCGACAATTGGTGAAAGAAGGTGATATGAGTAAAGCGTCATCTCCGTCTGATCTTAAAAAGCTAGAATGGTTTTTCAGTAAATCTGAAGAGCCAAAGAATGCTGTTGACGAAGGTGTCGATCTGGAAGTAGAGACTGAAGATCAACTGGATAAAGTCGTGGATAAAATTTTTTTAAACATTCGACCCATGAACTCGTTAGAGAAATCGCGAAGGAGCAGAAATAGCGTCAGCCATGATGGAAAATATCTGAAAATTGAAGATCATGTTGAGGGAGATTTTAAGTTCAGATTCGATGATGGAATTTTTGAAACCAAAACCGACGAACCACTGTTTGATTCTCGCTTGTTTGAGGCAATTACTTCCGATGCAGCAAAGAAAACAAATTACTGGATTTTAGGGAGTCAGGGAAGTCGTTCTGAGTCCGTTGTGTTTGGAGGTGACTATTCTACCTTAATTGCAGATAACGGGGATTCTCAGGAGCTTCCGAAAGAATCTTTGCTTGGGAAAATTGTCGAGAGAATTGAAGATGATACATGGTTAAAGATAAGTTATATATGCTTTGCCCAAACGCACTTGTTTGACTTGTTTGAGCCGACGAATCTGCTTTCTGTAAGCCATGATACTCCAAATGGTGTTTGCCACAACGGAGCTGTCATTCGGATAAAGAAAAGCGAGTTGTGGAAGATGGTTTTGTATGCGCATGGTATTTTTGATATACATATGAATGCACAACAAAAGTCTCGATGTTCATTTCTATTGCAGATTAAGTCCGAATCCGGAGAGGATATAAATATTGTCAAAGTTGGTATTGTTCATGCGCACGCACTCCTTAGAAATATAACAGGAAAGACGTCAGGAGGCGCAGGTGGAGTCTTGAAGGGTCTACTTCAAAGAGCTAGTCTAAAATGTTGCGTTTGTATCTCCCCAAGTAGTTTGGGATTGACAGAAACTATTTATTGGCTTAATTTAGCAAAGGTAATCATAAAGGTAGCCAAGCAAATTCCGCCAAGGTGAGATCGAGAAAATTTTGTGAAGTTTTTCAAAGAATAATTCAAACAGAAAAAATTGCTTCTATTTTAGTGGCAAGAACACCTTTACATCTCCTCCTGACAAAAGTCAACTTCCAGTTACTACGCCTATTCAACTAAATGTGCAATCTGAAGATCTAACAAATCTTCAGGCAGAAAATTTGCAATTGATTCAAAATCAGGTAAGTATTTAGGGTATGCCAAAACATTTGCTTGAAAATAAGACTAAATATCTTCTGGAAATATTTTCATTTTTATAGCATAAGTTGACTCATGATTACTCGGTGTTAGAATTTCGTCATAAGCATACTTTGGAAACGCTCCATACTGTTTTGAAACTTTACAACACTCTAAGCAGTAATATTACCCACTATGCTTGTAAGGATGTAATAAGCATTATGCAACGAACTCCAGGAGCGGATGCCGTTGTAGATCTTGTGAAATTAAGCGATATAGAGAATGTGATAAACAAAGTAGGGCTTAACATTGAGGGTGGTAGCGATTGGCTTATGCCAGCGCCGAAGCCGACGACCAGTGAGGGAGAAGAGAATAGGCTAGATGTGCATGATATTGAGCTCCCAGATGTTATGATAACAGATGAAAGTCTCGCAAAGAGTGGAATGGCAATGAAGGAAGCTGAAAAAAAAGAGTTGGAAATTGACGATGTGCGCGATTGGGTTGGGGATTTGAAGACTACTCCTCAAACAAATCTGCAACAACTATCTAGAGCCTATATTGATTTGCGACTAAAACATGCTGACTTACAAAGAGCATGTGGTGATATGTTTGAAGAAGCTGGACGATTGGAATCTTCGACATCAGATAAAGGAGCTAATACATTTGCTTTCAAGCCAAAAAGTCGTCTTCAGCTTTCAAGAGAACTTGCTGAAATTCGTAAGCAGCGAGATTTTCAATCCAACGACATTAAATTGTTGCTGCGAAAGTTGATGGAGGTTGGCCTTGCAGTGAAATCAAAGCAAGCTAACTTAACCGACCAAAAACGACATTTAGAAAATATGGAGTCGTCGTATAGCCATTTGCAGAGTATTTACACGAAAATGGTTTCAGAGTTTTACAAGAATCAACAGACATATCAAGAAGAGGTTACACATCTATCCCGACTCATAAATGCTATTACACTCGGAGGTAACTATTATGAACGTGCCGACGAAATTTTAAGTGAAGGGTTGGAAGCTTCTGAGGTAGACGGAAAATCAAATGACGATAGTTCTTAATAGATAAATGTGATGTGTACTACGTAGAGCTTACTTGGAAAAAATTGAAAGGATAAACTTACGCAGTTTGATGTACGTGAATTTCGAAAGAACAATCAAATACTTCACCCGTCAGCTGAATAACTTCACCTACAGATAGGGAAGAAGAAGATTACAGTACACATTTCATCCTACATGTACATCATTATTTTACTTCAGAACCTATCGAGTTTATGTATACGCATATTTCTATACTTTCGTCAAAGAATATAAAGTTCTACGCGAGTTCGTGATTGGATTGGACATGTTGTTACTATAATATACATTTAACTTCATGAAAGCTTTTGATCGACATTTTCCTATCGCATAATGTGTGGAAGCTATTTTTTAGATTAGACCCATAACCCCATGAAATTTATTTGGCACCAAAAAGTTGTTAAACTGTTTCCTATTAACACTGGCTCACTTTCGGCCGAAAGCCTCGTCGGGATGAAGGTGGTCGATCTCGTCATGCCACGGCGCTATTTGAATGATCGAAGACTTCGATCCGGACGTACCATAATGTCCTGTGAAGGGACAGGGGCGAACCGAAAGTTCAGGCAGTGTTGTGCTAATCAAATCAAAGAGCTTCGAACCAACGAAGGCGTTGCCTGGCTTGCTCAGATGCAAACCATCAGATAAGAACGAAGGCCATACGTCACCGCCCTCGGCACACATTTGTTCCCATACATTGAGACAAGGCAAATCGAGCTCTTTAGATACATCTTCGGCGGCTGTGGCGTACATTCGAGACAAGGACAAGGTTCTCTCCAACTTCCCTGTGGCCTTCTCTCCAAAACGTTCTTTCTGGTAACGAAGCCGCCCTTCATGATGTACTGGCGGCGGCGCAATAATAATAACTTTGACGCCTTTACAACACTCACTTTGAATCGTTGCAACAATCTCTTTCAAATTTGATTTATATCTATCCACCGGAACATGCTGTCGTGCATTCAAAACGGCATCCGATGCATCATTCGCCCCAAAAAACACCGTCATTAGCTTGATATTCTTTGCATCATCTCCAAAGATATCAGACTTGGTTTTTCGTGACGAAAGTAACCGCAAAGCCCAATCCGTATTATACCTACGTTAAAGAATAGGAAGGAGGTAGAATTTAAGCGCTTACATTTCCCTTTTGTGAATATATAATAATAATAATAATCGTGAGACAAAATTCTCACCCGCTGTATCCTCGATTGAGGACATCTGCTCTGCGCTGATAGACGTCGGATAAATGAGCTCCGAAACCCTGCTCGATCGCTGAAAAGGAAAGCTGAGTTATGGAATCACCAAATAGGACAATCTTTGGTCGGCTCATCTTATCTTTCATTCCAACCAAATCCATACAGTGTGATACTGATACTTTGTCGGATATTTTATAGTTTCCAGGAATTTTTTGCGAAACTAATTTGAATAACGTTTGTTTACTAATTTAGTTCAAACCAATCCCTTCCCGAACTTTGACACGCTCAGCACACATCGACAAACATCATCTTCTGAACTCTAAAGTCAGATAAATGTTCCACAGGATTGGTTACATCTCTCTGAAGACATGCATCGAGCACTATTATCATTGATAACTAGACGTGATGTCTCTACGTTTCGACATGGGATCTTGCGTTTCAAGGAATCGAGTAATTGGGTGGTTTCTAGAGAATTCTCGGTACAGCCATCGGAGGATACAGCTAATGTAGATTCGAACCGTTTGTATATTGAAGAATCCTTGAAACCCAGTGAAGTTGTGAAAGAACTGGATAGACACATTGTTGGTCAGGCTGAGGCCAAGAAAGCTGTAGCCATTGCGCTGAGGAACAGATGGAGGCGGAAGCGTTTGCCTGAGAAGATACAGAAGGAAATCACTCCTCGTAATGTGCTGATGGTGAGTAGTAGTTGGCATCTTTGAAAAGATATAGTTTCTTTCCAAGATACAGTTTCTTTCCATATTGGCGTAATTTGTACCTAATGAATGATTTTGTTGTAAATTTGGATGTGGATATTTGTAGATTGGACCAACAGGATGTGGAAAGACGGAAATAGCTCGTCGTATGGCAAATTTGGATGACAGTCCCTTTCTCAAAGTAGAGGCTACAAAGTTTACTGAGGTGGGATATCATGGGCGCGATGTCGATTCCATAATTAGAGATTTGATGGATGTTTCTTATCAGCTAACGAAGAAAGTACATATGGAAAGGGTAAGAGCAACGGCACTGAAACGAGTTGAATCAAAAATTTTAGGTAGGATTTATGAAGGCTTTCCAAGTATCCTCAAAATATAGCTGATTCCTTGTACTTTATCCAATAGATATTTTGATGGGGCCAGCGAATTCTGCGAATGAAGAAGACGAAGATGTAGGACCTACAGCAGGGGTCAAAAATATGACTGAAGATTTTAAGCGGATTAAGAATAACACTCGTGAACGATTTACAAGCTTGTATCGAAGTGGTAAGACAAAAGATGCAGGTTCCAAATGAAAATGAATTCATTGTATGCACTAATTATGATAATGATGCAGGTGGCTTGGATGACCAAGAGATTACAATAGAAATACCTGCAGAGTATTTAAAAACTGATAAAGGGCAGGTCTTTGCGATGGGAAACATGTTTCCGGGAAATAATGATGGAAGTACGCCTCAGCATGTAACGAATTTGATGAACTTATTCAAACCTGGCAAAGAGAACAAGAAGCGCAAGAAAATGAAGATTTCTGAAGCAAAGACGATCCTTGAGGAAGTCGAGATCGATACTCTTCTCGAAGATGTTGATCTGAAGGCAGAATCAGTACAACGTGCAGAAGAGAGTGGAATTGTTTTCTTAGATGAGATTGACAAGGTTAGTCTACAGATGCGACATGCTTTCTAATTATAAGCTCTTACTGGAATCGCGAATTTTGATAGATCTGTTCTCCAAAAGATTCATATCGGAGCGGAGCAGATGCATCGGCTGAAGGTGTTCAACGCGATTTATTACCTCTTGTTGAAGGAACAGTTATTAATACAAAATATGGAAATGTTAAGACTGATTACATCTTATTCATTGGTAGTGGTGCTTTTCATCAATGCAAGCCCTCTGAGATGTTGCCGGAGTTGCAAGGTCGGCTGCCAATTCGAGTTGAACTATCTGAATTAACTGAAGATGACTTATACAAAATTCTTACTGAACCTGAAACAAATTTAGTTAGACAGCAAAAGGAGGTATGTAATTTGAACTTCAATGAAGACGAAGGTTCGTTGGTTATCTCATGTGATTTCAATTTATTGCAGCTTTTGAACACCGAAGATGTAACACTTGTTGTTGAGGAAGAAGCTTTGAGGGAAATAGCCCGTGTGGCTGCTCTTTTGAATCGTACTGTTGAGAATATTGGAGCGAGACGTCTTCACACCGTCTTAGAAAGAATCATGGAAGACATCTCTTATGAAAGCGCGGAAATGGAAGAAGGCAGCGAAGTTTCTGTAACTAAGGATTTGATAAGTGAACGACTTGATGCCTTCATGAAGAATCCGGATTTGAGTCGATACATATTATAGGAAATAAGTTTAAATTCAGAATTCCACATTGTTTCTTTTCATAAAATATGTGCGTCTCCTGAGGGTGTAGCGTTTAGATTTACGCCTTTCATAAAATATGTGCATCTCCTGAGGGTGTAGCGTTTAGATTTACGCCTTTCACAGCTTAATTAATTGTGAAGTTGATTATCATTAAGGTTTTTACTTGCGCGATTACATGAAGCGATGCAACAACTGTACCTCTTTTGTTTAACTCGTCAAATTAGTCGCGGATACGATTGTCATTCACGTGGTCATGATTCTCGCCTTCTCCAAAGCAGAAAGAACAGAAGCTTTTTCAGTATTTCCTGCTGGCCAATCTCTTACTAGATCAATTAAAGTACGACCGTCGTTGTTACTTACTTTCAAGGCATTCGGTGAACTCGAAAGTAGCAGCTTAATTGTGTCGAGTGTCGAGATTGCCTCACAAGCATAAACGATAGGTAACTTTCTTAAGTTGTCCATGTAACATGCTGATTCTGGATACGCATGTAAAAGCGCTTGCACGACATTCGAAGGAGCACCCATCCTGCACGCTTCGTGGATAGGTAGTCGTTTCCAAACTAGTCCGTCCACGTTTCCAATTACCCAAATTGTAACTTCCAGCGGAGCGGATGAAATTTGATCGATCACCGTGTCCCACTGAGCTTCAAGAATATAAGAATGCAACGTGGAGTCGAGGACTTTTTTCCCACCGATTTCAGAAAATTCAAAAATACCCTCTATCTGTTTCTCAGTCTCTTTACTAGATTCTGTTTTCTTTTGGACCACTCCCTCTGCGAGAGTACAACGCTGCAATCCGAGACTCGCTCGTGCTTGTGAACTTGGATTTATCTTTTCGTCGAGGTAAGCAATATCCTCTAATGAAGCAGTAATGCATGACTTTTCCTCGTTACCAGAAATGACAGCTTCATTGGAAGATTCCTGCACAATATTTATACCGTGCTCAAGTCGCCGGTCACTTTCAGCCTTTTTGGCCATTGCGACCAGCAACAAGTCCACTACCTCTTGTGGTGCGTCGAACTCAATAGCGTAGGAGTGCGGTTCTTTGCCGTGGTTATCCAAGTAAAAGACAGAAGTTGGTGAGGCATCAATTAGCACCTTTATTGCAGCTTCGGACATCTGATACATCGCACCGATATGAATCTACCTCACAAATAATCATGAGACACGTAAAATTATAGATAAATAAATTTAGTAATAATAAACCTTGTAAATCTTACCGGTAGTCGACCATTGTCGTCAGGTTTGTCGGCACATTTACTAAATGTCTTGATAAGAAGTGAAAGAACTTGTGCGCATGGTTTACCTGCACATGCGAAATGCATTGGATGTATTCTGCGCCCATCTGGAAAAGTCCAAATCAGAGAGGATTCCTGTGGACGATCACTTAATCTATCACAAACTTCTTTCCATTTTCGAGTGCTCATTAAGCTATACAACTCATTCTCGTTCAGCGGCAAATTAGAAGATTTAGTCCTAGACGATTCGCTATCTGTCCTTGTCATCTTGTGCTTATTTGAAATTCGAAGAAGTTCGTCGCCTTGTTGACTCAACACATGATCAATATCTGAAGTGCTTGACGGATGGTCATTTTCTTTCGAAAATACACTAACTGACGTATCATTCCCGGATATCATATCAGTTTCGGTGGTGGAGATGGGCGATTGACATGCACCCGTCTGTGGCGCCCGTGACTGATACGAATTAGCAATCGAAGTGGCTGATGATATTTCAAGAGTCTCAGCACTTATAATATTGTCTAATCTTTCATCTCCAGTAATGATAGAATACAAATCAATCGGCATAACTCCCTCATTGTTCATCTGATAAATTGAGTCCGGAAAAATTTCGACTAGTGTTTTAAACAAGGACATCACATTGTTCCCTTGAAACTTCTCAAGCATTCTCAATCCCTCAGAATTCATCTGCGCATATTTTTTCAGTAAGATATGCAACGGTAGGTCCCCATTCAAGTCCACAGTACGAGTGGCTTCCATGCCATGCCGTATAAGAGCCAACGAAACATCTGCACTGGAACTGTTTGCGAGCGTCACATGCAACGGCAACCGCCCATGCACATCTCCATCCACATGTTCCAACGCTAATCGTGGATTACATTCCAACAGAATCTCAATCAAACTCGACGGCCCTTCCAAAATACATGCTAAATGAAGCGGGAACAATTGAAGAACAACAAAATCTTTACTTTTCTTTCGAGATGATGATGATGATGACGATGGAATTGATACTTCACCTGCCAGAGAAACATCTTGAGGATTCTTCGTTACGTACAGTACAGCCTTGGACCATTTCTCATCCTGAATGTACTGCAATAACTTGGAATTCGGACGGCTGCTCCCGCCCTTGCTATTGCTCCGGTTGGATGGAGATTTTCGAAAGCGGATGAATTTGTTTGGCATTGCGAGTTGTGAGGGATTCAATCAATGAATGTTACGGGCCCCTTTTTACTTGAAATTAATTTGGATGGGAGTAATCTACTAATTTTTCAAAACAGGATGGATGAAATACTATTATAGAACCTCTTGTGACCTCTCTCTCTCTTACTATCCAATTAAATAATGTGAACTTCAAAGAGCATCGAACACTCTCTATCCAATTCTTCAATAAGATATACTCTTAGGGGTTAGCCTCTACTCGAAGAGCATCGAATAAATTCTATGTGCACATGTCATGGATCTGAAGAACTGACTCCTGAGTTTCTCTTACATTCGAAAATGGTTGTCCATATCAATGTCAAAAAATCTTCGCACATATGAAATGTAAACGAAGTTTCACTTAATACGATATCGGTACATTTATTCATACATATACCGGTATGTGCGCAGCCGAAAGTGCGAACCCCAAAAATGTGCCCCCCGAAAGCGAATTTTACCAAATCGATACCCCCGAAAGCGAATTTTACCAAATCGATACCCCCCGAAAGGGAAAAAATCAAATCGATACCCCCCAAAAGCAATTTATCCAAATCGATACTTTTATGCTAATTATGGTTCAATAACAGGGAAAACGATGACGCGTATTATATGTTTCGATCATATAACAACTGCTACTACTCCTCTTCCGAACCTGTAACTGATGAAGAGGATGAGTTGTAACTACAAAGTAATT
>Ga0115008_10005301_pt1 | contig 10654 bp, 7 predicted proteins | sample FraStrMetagenome_FD_87164 | JGI IMG/M metagenome (GOLD analysis project Ga0115008, IMG submission 87164) | Marine eukaryotic phytoplankton communities from Arctic Ocean - Fram Strait ARC3M Metagenome | ecosystem: Environmental > Aquatic > Marine > Oceanic | place: Fram Strait | collected 2012-06-18
ACGGGCATGGCCGCTTCGATGGGGGCTGTTTTGTTGTGTGCAGGAGCCGCAGGCAAACGAACCGGACTGAAGCACAGCCGTGTGATGATTCACCAGCCACTCGGAGGGGCCAGTGGACAAGCTTCCGACATTGAGATTACAGCTCGAGAAATTCAAAAGCTTAAAAAGGAACTTTACGACATCATTGCAAGTCATTCGGGACAAACTTCCAAGAAGGTTTGGAACGACTCAGACCGAGACTACTGGATGATTGCCGCCGAAGCAAAGGCTTACGGTATGATCGATGAAGTTCTTGAGCGCAAATAATGCAGCCCACATTCTTTTCGAATCATCATGAGTGAACAGCCCATTAACTGCTCTTTTTGCGGCAGAAGTAAAGACGATGTTACGGTTCTCATTGCAGGAGTTACGGGCCACATCTGTGACCATTGCATTGAACAGGCCGAAAGCATCATTCGCGAGGAACGCGTGCAGAAATCAACTGCACCCGATCTCGATCTGAAAATCCCTTCTGAAATCAAGCAGCATCTCGATGAGTACATCATCGGACAAGAAAGTGCGAAGCGTACCATTAGCGTAGCCGTTTATAACCACTACAAAAGATTGTCCTACACTCCCACAGGAGATGATGTGGAGATTGACAAGGCCAACGTGATCATGATCGGTCAAACTGGCACCGGAAAAACACTGATTGCACGCTCTATAGCGCGCATGCTTGATGTGCCGTTCTGCATTGCTGACGCGACTGTATTAACAGAAGCAGGCTACGTTGGTGAAGACGTCGAAAGTGTTCTTTCCCGCTTGCTTCAAAGCGCCGACTTTGATGTAGAACGCGCAGAACGAGGCATTGTCTTCATTGATGAAATTGACAAAATCGCACGCAAAAGCGACAACCCTTCAATCACACGTGACGTGAGCGGCGAAGGGGTTCAACAAGCTCTTTTAAAGCTCCTCGAAGGCGCAGATGTGAGTGTTCCACCACAAGGTGGACGAAAGCACCCTGAACAGAAACTCATCACTATCAACACGAAGAACATCCTGTTCATTTGTGGCGGTGCATTTTCTGGAATCGAACAAATCATCGAACGCCGGATCAAGCGCTCGTCGATGGGATATCAACAAGATAGGATTTCAATTGATTCCGATGAAATCCTTCAATATGTCGCCCCTGTAGACTTGCGAAGTTTCGGTTTAATTCCAGAGTTAATTGGTCGTTTTCCCGTCATTACCTACCTCCAAGAATTAAGTCCAGCGGCTTTGCGACGCATTTTGGTTGAACCCAAAAACGCCTTATGTAAGCAGTACATCCGGCTCTTCGAAATGGATGATATTGAACTAAAATTCGAAGGTTCAGGACTTGATTACATGGTTGAAAAAGCCGTGGAATTTAAATTGGGTGCACGAGGATTGCGAAGCATCATGGAAGCCATTTTGAATGACGCGATGTTTGAAATGCCTGGAACTGAAAACAAAACGTTGACGGTCAACCGCGCCTATGCGGAAAGCCGGTTCGACGAAGACTCCCAAACTGGCCTCAAGGTGGCCTGACCAGTCAAATGGCCAGGAAGGAAACACCCCTGATGCAGCAATACAACCGGGTAAAGACCAAATACCCGGACACCTTGCTGCTCTTTCGGGTGGGTGATTTCTATGAAACGTTTGGTGAAGATGCGATCACAGCCTCAGGCGTGCTCAACATCGTTTTAACGAAAAGAGGGAACGGCAGTGCGTCAGAAATTGAACTTGCTGGATTTCCGCACCACTCATTGGATAATTACCTTCCGAGATTGGTTCGCGCTGGGCACCGGGTTGCTGTGTGTGATCAACTGGAAGACCCAAAGCAGGCGGTTGGAATTGTCAAACGCGGTGTCACCGAACTGGTAACACCCGGAGTCTCATACCATGACCAAGTTCTTCAATCATCGAGCAACAACTATTTGGCCGCGATTCATTGGTCAAAAACGGGGTGCGGACTTGCGATGCTTGATATTTCGACCGGAGATTTCAGCGCAGCAGAAGGGTCCGTTGATTTGATCGAAAGACTTCTTCGCGTGCACCAGCCCTCCGAATTGCTCTGCTCCAAACCCCTTGAATCAGAAATACGAAATCGATTCGGTGCAGATTGGCAACTCAGTCGATTGGATGATTGGGTTTTTAAACAGGATTATGCGGTTGAACGCATCCACAATCAATTTGAAAGCGGCTCCTTAAAGGGGTTTGGCTTGGCGAACTCAACGCATGCCACCATCGCCTCTGGCGCCATTCTGCACTACCTCGAACACGCACAACATGACCGTCCAAAACATGTGCGTCACATCCGTAAACTCACGGAAGATGGAACCCTGTGGCTCGATCGGTTTACCATCCGGAACTTAGAAATTCTCCAACCCTCCCACGAGGACGGCATGTCCTTGGTGACAACAATGGACCGCACGGGATCTCCAATGGGAGCCCGTTGTCTGCGGCGGTGGCTCGTGATGCCACTCACCGACGTTTTCGCTATTCAACAGCGCCACGAGGCGGTTGATGTTTTTTTGCAAGAAGAGGAAATGCGTCGTGCGATCAAAGATCGCTTGTCTTCCATGGGCGACTTAGAACGTCTGGCTTCTAAGGCCAGTTCTGGCCGTATCAATCCGCGTGAAATGGTGCAACTGAGGCATGGTCTTCGAAGCACACATGCCATCGCCGACATAACCGCGGGACAGGATGCACTCATCTCGTACTTGGAGCGTCTGACACCATGTGATGCCCTGCTTCGACGATTGGATACTGAATTGGAAGACGAAGCTCCCTTGTCTGTGAGCAAAGGGGCTGTGATCAAGCCCGGAGTGAATGAAGAGCTTGACGATCTCCGCAGATTGAAACACGACGCGAAAAGCGCATTGGATGCTATCTGCGAGCGGGAGACGAAGCGAACAGGAATCTCATCGCTTAAAATTGACTACAACCAAGTATTCGGATACTACCTCGAAGTTCGAAACACCCACAAAGACAAAGTTCCTGAGGAGTGGATTAGGAAACAGACTTTGACCCAAGCTGAACGGTACATCACAGAAGAGCTTAAAGAACTTGAAACCCGCATTTTAGACGCGCAGGAACGCTCGGGACGGCTAGAGCAAGCGTGTTATGACAAGCTTGTCCTTGCCGTCGGAGAAGACATTGCAGCGTTACAAGAAAACGCCCTGATCATGGGGCAATTGGATGTCCTTTCGAGTCTGGCGGAATTGGCCGACTCCGGCAGCTACGTGAGGCCAAGAATGCATTTGGAACACGGTATTCGCATTGCGCAAGGAAGACATCCGGTCATCGAACGGGCCCTTCCCCCTGGAGAAACGTACATCGCCAATGATGTCACGCTCGATAGAGAGCATGCACAAATCCTCATGATTACAGGACCCAACATGGCTGGAAAATCCGCCTTGTTACGCCAAACTGCCATCATTAGTTTGATGGCACAGATGGGGTCATTCGTGCCAGCTGCTTCTGCCGATTTGGGCGTACTGGACCGAATTTTCACCCGCGTGGGAGCCTCAGACAACATTTCTTCAGGCGAATCCACCTTCATGGTGGAGATGAATGAAACAGCCTCCATCCTCAACAATCTGACTTCTCGAAGTTTGATTCTTCTTGATGAAATTGGGAGAGGCACAAGCACCTATGATGGAGTGAGTATCGCTTGGGCCATCGCAGAATTTCTTCATCAAAACCCCAATACGCGCCCTCTTACCTTGTTTGCAACCCACTACCATGAATTGAATGCCATGCAGGATCGATTTCCTCGCATTCGAAATTTCAATGTGAGCGTGCGAGAGGTCAATCAACAAATCGTTTTCTTACGAAAATTGGTCGCTGGCGGGAGCAACCATTCATTTGGAATTCATGTCGCCAAATTGGCCGGTATGCCCAAGTCCATAGTGCGCAGGTCTGAAGAAGTCCTTCGAGAACTCGAAACCCGCCGAACCGACTGGGATCAATCGACACAGAATGGGACAGGACCGCAGGTTCAGCGCGTCTCCTTACCGACGGCTTCCGATGTGCAATTGAGCTTTTTTCAACTTGACGACCCCGTTTTAGAACAAGTCAGAGAGCAGATTTTGGATTTAAATATTGACACGTTGACTCCATTGGATGCATTGCTCAAGCTACATGAGATCAAGAAAGCAGTCAGTGGGGCGAGCCCGTCCAATGAAGGGTTGTTTGACTCACAGGCTTGAATTAACTAGATTAACTATTGCGGGAGATCATCGCCCCCATTCCAGGCAGCCGTCCGCAAACTCGCGGTGGGGACTCGAAGACTATCGGAAATTGGTCAGGAAGCACCAGGGGAATCAGATTCAAATTGTTGAAACCACTGATGAAAGTGAAATCGTTCCTCGCTTGCTAAAGGCCCTAGGAGACATCACGTGACAACGTGACCGCAGGCGGACATTCCGTTAAAGTGTCGCCAGCAACAAGTCCAAGTCTTTGTATGGCAGCTTAGATTCTAAGGCCAATCCAGGGTGGGTCAAATTGCCATTGAACATGTAGACCCCTGATCGCGCGAGGCGATTTTCCTTGACTGAAGCCTCAACACCACCATCTGCAGCAAACTCAAGTAACAAAGGAGCCATGATGTTACTCAGCGCCTTCGAAGCGGTTCTACTCACCCGAGAAGGGATATTGGGAACACAATAGTGAATCACGTCCATTTCAATATAGATTGGACGTTCATGTGACGTAATCCGGCTTGACTCAAAACAACCTCCCCGGTCAATGGTCACATCGACCACGACTGATCCTTTTTGCATTCCAGCCACCATGGGCTCAGAAACGACCATCGGACTGCGCTGGCCTGTTCCTCGAATCGCCCCGATCGCAACATCTGCTGTGCGGAGTGCTTCACTCAGCACTGAAGGCTGAAGTGTTGACGTCCACAACCGTCGTCCGAGCGCATTTTGCAGCCGGATCAATCGATTAGGGCTGTCGTCAAATAGTTTCACCGTAGCGCCCAAACCCAATGCAGATCGTGCCGCAAATTCACCAACGGTTCCTGCTCCGATAATCACCACTTCGGTGGGAGGCACACCTGAAACCCCGCCAAACAAAGCACCTCTTCCATCCGGTCCCGCGAGCAACTCGCCAGCCATTAATACCGCCGAATTCCCTGCAATTTCACCCATCGCGCGAACCAAGGGAAAGATGCCATTTTCATTTTGGATGAAGTCCCATGCAATGGCCGTAATCTTCTTCGCAGCCAATGCCGCCAACAAGCCTGTTGGCTGAACAGTCCACTGCAAGGCACTGATCAATGTCTGGCGCATCCCCATCAATTCAACCTCCTCCATTGTAGGAGGCTCAACTTTGATGACCATCGCTGTCTGAAAAGCCTGACGCCGATCGTAAACAATACGCGCTCCTGACTCACTATAATCCGAATCAGAATAATGCGCTTGCTCTCCCGCGCCCGCTTCAATCAAGACCTGATGGCCTCTCGCTACCAACAGCGCAACCGCCTCAGGCACCAATGCTACACGTTTTTCCTGCAAACTCTCTTCCTTGGGAATCCCAATGACCAGCTCGCTTGATTTCGACGCGATTTGCAACACTTCTTCCTGAGGAAGGAGGGCTGCCTCTCGCGCTAGAGATTGGATGCCTTTACTTTTTTCGTTCATGTCCGGTGGTCAAAGTACTAAATCCAACGCTAGGATGCTTGCACTTGCCAAAGAATCGCTCGACGACCAGGAGAATCCAACGTGTCTTCCACCAATAATTCAAGGAGCAAGGCATCAGGAGGCATCAGTCCGGGAGCCCGTTCAGGCCATTCCACTAGATTCAAACCATCCGCTTCAAAATACTCGGACAGCCCCAAGTCCAGCGCTTCTTCTTCACCGCTTAAGCGGTACAAGTCATGATGAAAGATGGGCCATTCTCCTGCTTTGTACGCATTGACCAATCCAAATGTCGCGCTAGCCGTTTCTCCATCCACCCCCCAGATTTGGCACAACGCATTGACCAACGTGGTCTTACCTGCCCCCATCGGTCCATGCAACGCCACCACACCGGAATAGCCTCCATGACCAAGCGGTGTTAGCACCTGCTTGAACGCCTCATGTAAACGCACCGCTACGGCATCCAATCCCTCAATTGAATACCAATCTGAGTCAAAAACTCTTTTTTGTTTTGCAGGTGTGGTCATACGGATTCAATGGGATCCAACTCAACCCATGGGATGATCACTTCCTCCAACGAAATTCCACCGTGTTGAAAAGAGTCTTTGAAATTCTGGGCGAAATGGTGGTAGTTGTTCGGGTAAACCAAAAAGTCATCCTCTCGCGCAAAAATATACGAAGAGCTCACCTGTGGCCGAGGCAATCCAAAGGCTTGCGGATCGCGAACTTCAAATACATCCGAAGCTTTGTAGCCTAAATTCCTTCCGACTTTATAACGCAAGTTGGAATTGGTTTTCCGGTCACCCTTCACTTGGATAGGATTGGACACCCGCACAGTACCGTGATCGGTGGTGATGACTACACGCGCATTGAATTCCGCCATTTGATCAAACAGCTCTCTAAGGGCGCTATGCTCAAACCATGAAAGCGTGAGCGAACGGTAAGCCGCATCGTCTTCTGCCAACTCCTTAAGAACATCCATTTCTGAACGCGCATGAGACAACATATCGACGAAATTGTACACGACGGCGGTGATATCGTTCTCCTTTGTTCGATGAAACTGGTCCACCAATTTTCTCCCAGCGGCAAGGTTGGTCACTTTGTGATAGCCAGACTTCCCCTTAAAATCAAGTCGCTTGAGCAGCTGATCAAATAGCTCTGCCTCATATTTATTTTTGCTTCCCTCCTGGTCTTCATCTACCCAATATTCCGGATAAACCCGTGCGATCTCTGCAGGAGTTAATCCCGCAAACAAAGCATTTCGGGAGTATTGTGTTGCCGTCGGCAACATTGAGAAATAGGGTTCTGTGCGAACAACCCGGAAGCGATCGAGCAACATGGGCTCAATCATCCGCCACTGATCCATCCGAAGGTTGTCAATAACGACGAGATAAACCGGTCGATCAGAACCCGCATCAGTCAATACTTGTGGCAACCTCTCGGACAACAATCGATGAGACAAAGTCGGATGGTCATCACCCGGTGCCGCCATCCACTCCTCATACGAGGTCTGATAAAACTTCGAAAACTGCCGATCGGCATCTTTGAATTGCATCTCCAATACATCCCGCATTCCTGCATCATCGGACCGTTCAAGTTCCAATTTCCAATGCACCAACCGCTCGTAAATTGCGGTCCAATCAGCGGCATCCAATCGCCCCATCATTTGCATAGACAACTCACGAAATTCGCGCTGGTAGTCGGTCATCGCCTTTTCACTGACCAATCGCTTTTCATCCAAGTTCTTCTTTACAGCAAGTAAAATCTGATTGGGATTCACCGGCTTGATCAAGTAATCACTGATTTTGGAACCAATGGCCTCTTCCATAATGTGTTCTTCCTCACTTTTTGTAATCATAATCACCGGCAGGTGAGGCCGTTTTTCTTTGATACGCTGCAATGTTTCCAATCCGTTCAAGCCGGGCATCTGTTCATCCAGGAAAACCAGGTCAAAAACCTGTTCTGCAAGCAACTCAAGGGCCTCGACCCCACTGTTAACGGCAGTCACATGGAATCCCTTACCTTCTAAAAAGAGCAGGTGTGGACGTAAGAGTTCAATTTCATCATCCGCCCATAAAATTCGTGGAGTTCGCTGCATCGTTTCAAAGTGTCTGTTCAAAGGTAAGTCCGAGGTGGTCGCAACAAGTTATCTTGCGGCAATTCTCAACGCAGTTGATCCCCATTTCTTATCTGGCCCGAAGATGCTGAATCACAACAAACACAAAATTCTCAACGATCCGGTTTACGGATTCATTACGATCCAGCATGCACTCACGTTTGATCTATTGGATCATCCGCACATGCAACGACTCCGTCGCATCTCACAACTCGGGCTTTCGCACCTTGTTTATCCAGGGGCCGTGCACAACCGGTTTCATCATGCCATCGGCGCCATGCATTTGATGCAAGAGGCGATTTCTGTGTTGCGATCGAAAGGTGTAGAGATTAACGAAGTCGAAGCAGAGGGTGCTTGCGCAGCCATCTTGTTGCATGACATCGGTCACGGACCCTTTAGTCATGCCTTGGAGCACAGCATTGTCACAGGAGTCAACCACGAGGACATTTCTGTACTGATCATGAACCGCCTCAACGAAGAAATGCATGGAGCGTTGGATACAGCCATCGCTATTTTCAATGACCATCACCCCAAGCGGTTTCTACACCAACTGATTTCGTCCCAATTGGACATGGACCGGTTGGATTACTTGTCCCGTGATAGTTTTTATTCAGGCGTTGCCGAAGGCCGCGTGGGAAGTGAGCGCATCATCAAAATGCTGGCGGTCGAAAATGGCCAATTGGTCGTTGAAGAGAAGGGCATTTATTCGATTGAGAAATTCGTCATGGCACGACGGCTGATGTACTGGCAGGTATACCTGCATCGAACGGTTCTTTGCGCAGAATTCATGCTGATGTCAGCACTCAAAAGAGCCAAGCATGTCGCACAAACGGACGCCACATTGTTCTCTACCCCGGCCTTGCATATTTTCTTGCACGAGTCCCTCGACAAAGCGCGATTCATGGCAGAACCGAGTATTCTAGACCGTTTTTGTCAATTGGATGACAGCGATATCCTTTGCGCCTTGAAAGCATGGCAGCATCATTCCGACCCCATCTTGAGTGAGTTGAGTCGCCGCATCATCAACAGGGACTTATTTCAAATCGAGCTACGTTCCCAAGCGTTCTCAAAGGACGAGTTGGACATTCAACTTGAACGCGTGGCCAAGGCACTCAACCTCTCCGTAGAAGATGCCAGTTACTTTGTGATTAGCGAGCGCATCGACAATCGTATCTATGAGTCTGGCGGCATTAACATCAGATTCAAGGACGGCAGTATCCAAGATTTTGGAGATGCATCAGATCACTGGAACAGAGAAAACTTGACCACACTCGTGGTCAAGTCTTTCCTCTGTTATCCAAAAAATCTCAAAGCCTAAGCAATTGATAGCACATGCGATCAAACGGACAACTCTTCGCCGAGCTTGTTGTAGAGGTGGTATTCGAGCAATTCAAGTGAAGAATTTGATTCCACGTGAATTTTCACATTATACTTTCTCTGCCAAGCTCGTAAAATCGACTTGATCCAACCTTGTTTGATGTATGATTCTACCATCGGATGAAGCATAATCGTCAGGCGACGATGCCCTTCACCGTCAACGAGGTAGCTAATGCTATTTTCGATGGTGTCGGTCACAAGAATTGAAGACTGAACAGCTCCCGTACCTGAGCACGTTGGACACTTTTCTGAAGTCTTTATTGTCGCCACTGGCCGAACTCTCTGTCGTGTCATCTCAACCACACCAAATCGGCTAGGAGCTAAGATGTTATGCTTGGCCTTGTCAGCTTGCATCGCATCCTTCAGCGCATCTGTTAGTTGCTTGTTGTGCTCTCGCTTAGCCATATCGATGAAATCGATACAGATAATGCCTCCCATATCACGCAACCTCAAAATACGCGCAATTTCACTCACACACTCCAGATTGGTCTGAAGAGCATTCTCTTCTTGATCCTTTGCTCCAGCTTTCCGCCCACCACTATTCACGTCAATAACGTGCATGGCTTCTGTTTGCTCAACGATCAAATAGGCTCCACTCTTCAGGTTCACCTGAGTACTAAACGCCGCCTTAATCTGACGATGAATGGAAAGCGTATTGAACAGGTCCTTGTCCTTACTCACACTCACGATTCCCTCTTTATCAGGAGCAATCGCATGCAAATAGGTCTTCACCTCATCCGCAAGGATTCCATCGTTAACACGGATATTCGAACAATCCGCTGTCAACACATCCCGCAAAACAGCACTCGTTTTGTTTAATTCGCCCAAAACACGCTTTCCAGGCTTGGCATTCTTCAATCGCTTGTGCAATTCAGCCCAACGATTTACCAAATCCTCCAAATCTGTATGCAAGTCAGCAGCTCCTTTTTCTTCAGCGACTGTCCGCACAATGATTCCGAAGCCCGGAGGCCGAATACTCTGCATCAGTCGCTTCAAACGGGTACGCTCCTTCTCGCCCTTAATTCTTCCGGATAGTGAAACCTTTTCACTAAACGGAACCAAAACCAAATAACGCCCGGGCAAAGTCACCTCCGCTGTTAATCGTGGCCCTTTGGAGCTTATCGGTTCTTTCGAAACTTGTACCAACACCAACTGGGAAGAAGACACTTCGTCTTTGATCTTCCCGCGTTTGTCAATCTCCGCTTCTCGCTTAAAGTTTCCTAAATCTGCAACGGGCTGTTTCCCTTGCATTACGCGTTTTACATACTGCTGCTGGGTCCGATAGTATGGCCCCAAATCCAAGTAATGTAAAAAAGCATCCCGCTCATGACCCACGTCTACAAAAGCCGCGTTCAAACTAGGCAATACTTTCCTTACACGGCCGAGAAAAATATCTCCAACCGCAAACCCATTGCTGCCTTGGTCTCGATGTAACTCAACGAGTTGACCATCTTCCATCAAGGCAATCTCCACCTCACCCGAGATGGAATTGATTACCAATTCTTTGCTCACG
>Ga0115008_10005302_pt1 | contig 10653 bp, 14 predicted proteins | sample FraStrMetagenome_FD_87164 | JGI IMG/M metagenome (GOLD analysis project Ga0115008, IMG submission 87164) | Marine eukaryotic phytoplankton communities from Arctic Ocean - Fram Strait ARC3M Metagenome | ecosystem: Environmental > Aquatic > Marine > Oceanic | place: Fram Strait | collected...
ACCGCCATGATCGGATACGACTACGCCACTTACTCCCAGGATATCTTCAAGGCCGGCGAAATCGTCTGGACCTATGTTACTGAGTCCGGCGTTACAACCTACTCCGCTTACCAATGCAACCAAGGTGTTAACGCATGGAAGTGCTCCAAGTACGCTCCAGGTATCGCCACTGGCCAGACCAACGCTGCCGATTCTGCTTCCGCCTGGACCAAGATCGACTCCACCAACAAGTTCTTGCTTAGCCGCAAGGTCACTACTGGAGCCGCTGTATTCACCACAGTGCCAGCCGGTGTTACCACCTCTAGAACTTACAGAAAGTCCTACAAGGCTATCAGTGCCATTGCATGGACCACTGTTGGTTCCAAGACCACCCGTTACTCTGACTACGAGTTCCAGTTCAGACAGTTCGCCCTCCATGAGGAGCTTACCTGGACTTGCATTGCCGCTGACCTCGCCCTTTGCCGTTCCACCGAGCCAACTTTGGACTCTGGAAGCACCTGGGAACTCGTGCCATTCTACATTGTCTCCACGATCCAACTCGTGACCATCTAGGAGAAGCAAGAGGGTGACCTCTGGCTAAAGGACTACCCATACCTCCAGGGTATGTACGTCTGCTCGCCCAATGATACTGTTTATCGTTGCCTCGATGGTGCCAAATGCTCAACCATTTCACCAACGGAATTCGGTAACTCCGAGTACCCATACCTTGGTTTCCTTCAGAGCGCTAAGATCTGCTTGCAGACTACTAGAACTACCGCTACTTTCAAGGCCGCCAAGGACTGGTCGGATCTCTCTTACTTCGATGCCGCTACCGGTGTCTACGTTGGAGCCATTCCTATTGGAACTTACGCCTACGATAAGGGCCGTATCTACATCTCCATCACCGATGACGAGAACAACGCTCGTTACTACCAGCCATCTGCCTCCTCAACTGTGAAGGCGTGGAAGCTCACTGCTTTCACTGCCACTAAGGAGACTGTGACAAAGCGCACTTTGTCCAAGACAAAGTCCACGCTCCCAGAGTGCGTCGCTGACGATTTCAACGCTGCTGCCGTGAAGGGAACAACTTAACTGTTCTCGTCTGGACAGAACCTTAAATCCAGCCCTAACCTTAGCGTCAAGAACGGTCAGGTTTGCTCTAGCGATACTGAGATGCGCCGCAAGCTCCAGGCTGGAAACGCCTCCTTTACCAGCATCAGTGCCGGTGCTATCACTAACGTTAACTTCCAGATTGAGGTTATCAAGAACACCGTCTCCCCAGACATTATGGAATTGCTCACTGAAGGCCGTGATAGATTCATTACCATCCAGGATATTGAGTCCGCTATGTACTCCTTCCCACTGTTCTGCACTGACGCCCTCACCAACGAGGACGCAGAGGTCTCCTGTGCTAAGGATATTGCTGGCTTCCTCTTCTTCATCCTTGCCAAGGATATTGTTGCGGCTGCCGAAGCCGATTCGGAAATTACCGAGTTCTGGCAAAACGCTCTCCAAAACGTCTACGACGAGGAGTGCTACTACACCTGGAACGACTACATTGAATACGGAGTTTCAGACGTCGCTACGGGCCGCAAGACCCCAGCTCAATGCGCCAACTGGGGCAAGAGCGCCAACGATGCTTTCAAACAATTCCCAGAGTACAAGGAAGCCGCTTACTTCGAAGCTGGCGGTGGCCCAATGCCTCTTAGAGGATCGGTTGACTACGGTACCTTCTCCCAGGTCATGCTTGGCAACAAGTTCATCCTTCTCGAGAACCCAGACTACGCCACTGACTCCCGTCTCCTCGCTGCTATCCCAATGTGGAGATACATGTCTTACTCCAGCAACGCTCCATCGTTCCACGATATCGTGACTGGCCACTGGACTCCAGACTCAGAAGAGACCAAATCTGGACTCAAGGCCACTGAGACCATCAACGCTATCTTCTCTGTCTACCAGCACGTTACCGGCGCTGAAGTTTCTTGCGCTGCTCAACCAGAGCTCACCAGCAGGTTCGCAGGACAAGATTTCAGTCTTGGAGACGCTTACAACGAAATTCGTGATATTCTCGGCGTTGATTTCAACGAGGACGAGGACATGACCTGCAAGGACGTCACAAAATACCCAACAACTGGTGGCCCCAACGACGGATACTTCCTCAAGTGGGACGCTACTTCCAAGACTTGTGTTCTCAGCTCCGATAGAACCACTTACCACGCCTTCAGATCCGGTGACTTGAGACACTGCATCGCTGACAACCAGTTCAACGGTGAGTTCCGTCAAGCTTACGATGCCATCAAGAGTACCGTTGTCTCGTTCACTGTGTACAAGGCTGGATACCCATACATCATTGGAGACTACGCCTCCCCACCTACCGCTAAAGAGACTGCCTACAAGTGCTTGACCCCACTTGCATGCGCATCTACTATTCCAGGAGCCGCTGGTACCACCCTTGTCTGGGGCACCAAGGCTGCTGATACCGTTGTCTCATACTACGACCCAGCCGAGAGAGTTGACCCAGAAGTCATTGACTGCATCTTGTTCAACTCTATCAAGTCCTCCAACGCTAATGCTCTTAACGCTTAGTTCTTCGACCTTAAGGACGCAGACACTGTCTACGTTTGCGACGGAGTTCCATTGAGAGTCTTCTCTTGCTTGACCACTGAGGCTGCGTGCCTCGGCGCCACTCCATCTGATGCCAACCTCACTCAGGCCACCCCAATCTGGCTTGTCCACAAGGCTCTCGGAAGAGATGCCAACGCTGTAGCTTCCCAGGTTTACTGCGCTGATGATGGTCGTTTCGACTACTCCGGATTATTAGATGGATCTGTTGCTCTCCCTTGGTCTTACGATTTCTCTACCTTCGAGTTCATCGACGCTTAGGTTTGCACCTACGACAAGGACCTCTACATGCAGGTCAAGGCTGGATTCGTCTTCCCAACCCGCACTCAAACTGGTCTCACTGATGAGCAGCTCGCTATCATCGTGCCAACGAAGACCCAGTAGACCACCGATTCTAAGCAGGCTATCTGGACTATGTTCAAGACTTAGTACGATGCTGCCGTCCTTGCAATCACTGCTGCCAGCCCTTCGGTTACCATTGGCGGTGTTGCTTACACCTTGGAAAAGCTTCATAACATCAGATACATCGGCAACTCTTCAGGCCGTACTGGTCTTTGGGAATTCGAATCTGAAATCCCAGTAGCTCTTCAAACTACCACAACTACTGGCGCCCGTAGAGTCCTCCGTAGACTTGCAATCACCACCACATGCGCCGATCTCGATGCTTACGGTATTGACCTCGCGTTCTACTTCAACACTAAGCAGTACACCCCAGCTATGATTGCAGCTCTTATCGTTGATTCAAAGGCTGAATATGCCGCAGCCATCGCTGCTACGAACGGATCAGTCGCTAACGTGCGTGCCGCCAACAGCAGCATCACTGGTTTCCTTAACGCTGACATTTCTAAATCTGGTCTAGCAGGTGCTGATGATGCTGCTAAACAGCAAGCTGGTGCCACTGCTCTTAGAACTGCAGCCGATGAAGCCGCAACTATCAAGCTTTACAAAGGGTACGCCAGAACTATCATGGAGAAGAAGTACGAGACTGCTTAAGGTGCTGGCTTCTGCCCAGCAGCGAATAGCACGAGAACCATTTCCGGTGCATGGACCGCCCCTGCCGCTGGAGATGCCCAGAACTTCGCAATGACTACTGACATTTCCAAATCTGGAGCTTACACTGAACTCAAGAGGTACCTCCCAATCAGCATGTCCACTGGTGATTACAACTGCGAGATGGGCTTCATTGTCGACAAGTTAGTGACACGTGTCGAGCTTGTCAACGCCGTCTACATTGCCAAGAAGATCAAGACTGCTCACTACACAAGTGTAACAACCTTGACTGGCGCTGATGCAACCGCTCTGTTCCCAGCCTCTACTGATACTTTGGTTAAGGATGTCGGATACACAAAGGCGCAAAAGGATTTGACCGCAGACAAGGAGTACATCGCAGCCACTACAGGCGATCAGTTGAACAAACAGCTCGGTATCGGTGCTATTGCTCTTCAGAGAACAACTTAGGCTGCTATTAACCTTCTTAAGACAGACGTCGCTACTAGCACAACAGCTATCACTGTCATGGAAAGAATCGTCTACGATATCTTCACTTACGATCAGTACCTCGGTGCTGTCTATACCATTAAGCAACAAAACGACTTCATCAAAGCTATCAGAGCGGCCAATGCCACCGCAAACTAGCAGCCAGCCAATGCCGACGTTTTCGGGACCATCACCTACAATTTGGCCGCCGGTGGATATTCATTGTATGATCTCGAAGCTGCTAAGGCGAAGAAAGCTGCTGACGCTACTCCTACAGCAGTTCTTGCAATCACCAAGGACGGTCTTGCTAGCGATGCTGCCGATACTGGTATTGCTACCTTCTACGGTGGACAGACTCAGGCCGTTGCTGGTCTCTACACAGAAACTGTTGTCTGCGTCGCCACCGCTGTCGATACTTCTGCCAAACTTGCTAAGTGTCTCGATGATGCTTACTACGTTGCCGATGCTCTCCGCCGTCACGTTGGCTACAGCACCGGAACCACTTTCAACGTTGATGTTCTCCAGTACCAAAAGTGGTACGCTACCGACCTCAGCTTCAACCCAATGAAAGACATCAAAACCGAAACCTCTATTGACGTTGACCCAGCAGCTGTTGTTATCAACAAGTTGCTCCATGTTGGTGGATGGTACCACGAAAGTTACCACACTCATCCAATCCAATTCTTCAGTGTCATCGACATGATCCTTGTTGAGGACTGGGCTACCCTTAAAGATACTGGTTCAGACATTCTCAAGAAGCTCTTCGTTGACGACATGATTGACTCCGTCAGACTCCAGGAGGTCATCACCAAGGCCAGAGAATACGCTGATTTCGTTGCTGATTCCGCTGTCACTGCTGCGACCGTTAACGCTAATGCTGCTATTTCAGGATCAAGCCTCTCCACTACCAAAACTCCATAGTGGAAGCTCAAGATCGCGTACGCTTACGAGCTGACAAAGATTACTGCCTCCAATGCAAAGATCGCCGCCAACGCAAGCACGACCAAGGCCACTTTCGATGGCTTACTGACCCCAACCATGATGTGGCTCAACAAGATCCCTCTTGCTAAGGGTCTCGTCAACCTCAAGACTGACTACGACGCAAACAAGGTTCTCCTTTCTGCTACCATTGTCACTGCAACTGCTCAAGCTATTCTTGATGCTAAACTTAAGGATGCTAACCTTCCATACGGTGTCGGCGTTGGTGATACTGATACCGCTAAAGTCATCACTTTTGTGACCGCTTCTGCTAAAAAGAACAACTTTGCCTTAGGAATGGCTCTTAGCGCTTTCCATACCAGTTACAAGCCAGAGATCAGAACTATCTCTTACACTACCACTCAGCTCACAGCTTACAGAAACGGCACCAACACCTTCTCTCACCAGCTCAGTTTGATGAAGGACACTGGAAAGCTTCAAGTCACCAAGAGTGAGGATGGCACCGATGCTAACAAGTCTGCTGTTGAGTAGTCCGCTTTGTGGTACTACGCACGTAACCAGGAAGCCAAGACCTCCGTCAAGACTGCTTATGATGCAGCTGTAACTTCAGGCATGACCTTCACTACAAAGAACACTGCTAATCAGACTTACCTCTGGGCTCTTTCCAGAGCTATCTTTGCTGGTATGTACACTCTTGCTAACACTGCTAGTACCGATACCAATATTGCCGCTGGAAAGCTGAAGAAAACTGGTACCTTCGCAGCTAATGATGTCTTCTAGTTTGGAGCTGAAGAGATGCTCACCTACAGATTCTACTCCAAGTCAGATGTCTTCGTTGCCTACCTATAGGCCAAGGCGAAGACAGGAGTAACCATGGATGATGCTACAAAGACAGCCAATTTCTTTAAAGCAATGAGACCTACCGATACCGATGAGGGTAAATGGGCTCGTTTCGGAACTGAGGCTTACATTGGCACCAAGCAGATGAGTCACACCACCAATGGAGCCAAGATCACTGCCCAATGCGCCAAGTTCGATCTCGTCTTCCCAGACTTGGGTGAATTCCTCAAGAAGTCCGAAAACTTCGACCTCTCCGACATGGGTTTCCTCGCCGAGATGGCCGGAAGAGTCACTGATCAGTCGGCTAAATGGGCCAAGGGCGCAGCTTGCGATGCTACTTGCATGGCTTTGACTACTGGACAGGAGTTCACCGCTCTCAAGTCCATTGACTCTTCCACTTAGACTTCTATCGCCGCAGTTCTCGACAAGAGAGTTGTTGATGCTTACAAGCTACAGAAGGCTCAGTTTGCAGCTACTGCCACCACTAACATCAGTGATGAAGGCGCTTACAACTTCTTCGGTTACACTACCGAACTCTGGAAGCTTGTCGGCTGGAACAAGACCAAGGTTGCTGAACTCTTCCAAGCCGCTCGTGCTAAGGTCGGTGCAGCAAGATTGTACAAGGACGACTTAGACTTCACCAAGATGAAGAAGCGTGACACCACCACTGCCATGACTTTCGCTGGCCTCGGAGCTGACGATGGTTACACCAACGCTGAGCTCTGGTTCATGTACTACGTCACTCTCGTCGATGCCAACATTTCTGACTACGCTCATGCTACTTCTGGTTTCTGGACCAGTACAGAAACTGCTGATATCGATCAAGCCGTCGGAGTTGCCCTCCCATCTTACTACTTCACTGAGACGACAGTTAACTCATAGGCCTACACTCGTGACCTCGTCAACGATGTCTTGTTCGCCGCTAAGAAATTCATCGCTCTTAGCTCTGATCAGTCAGCCAATCTTGTCTACAAGCAGATGACTGATGGCCGAGCTTACATGGCCAATCCTCTTGCTGGAACCGTCGTCAAGTTCGACAACGGATATCACGCTTTCAAGCTTGCTGAGGACTACTGCTTCCAGACCCGTCACAAGCTCCAAGCTTTGGACGATTACGAGACGAAATTCACCGCGTGGTGGAAGGTCAACAGTGATGTCCGCTTCGCAGAGCTCGTCCTCAATGACATTGATCAGAGCTACTTCGACAAGATCTGGATCCATGAGACTCGTGGAAAGACTTTGGACCAAGCCCTCGCTTTGGTCGCTGCCGTCAAGAAGGTTGACGCTACTTACGTCACTGGCGCCGCTGGCTCTGAGACTGTTGTGGCATTGAACGTCAGGAAAGCCATCAAGACTACCTTCAAGGCCCCAGCCATTTTCATTGCTTAGGTTTACTACCATCAACACATCATCACCCTCAACAACACTGTTGGAACTGGCAACACCGCCTACACTACTGCTGCTGTTAAGAAGGCTGGTTTCAACAAAATCGCACCAGGAAGCACAGACGCTGGATCCGAAACCACATACTGGGTCGATAATCAGATGAGAAAGTCCCACATTACCACACTCCTCACTATGTTCAACGACCTCGTTGTCGCATACGAGGCTGATCTTCTTCTTGGTGCCGGTTCCGAGACCAACCTCACTGCCAAGATTGCTAGCTATACTCCAGCGATCACCAAGGCTGAGGTTCTCACTCAGGTTAAAAAAGCTACTGCTCTCCTCACTATTAGTCTTACTGGTGACGCAGGTTACACCGAGGTGTTCGCTGATATCAGAAGTCTGGCTAATGCTGCCGCCAAGACAGCTAAGATCGAGGAGATTGCTCAGAGAGTCATTGTCGTGTGGTTCAACACTAACGTCTGGAAAGCTACTGCCAAGAGCTCCGGATACAGAATCCAGAACTACACCTACACCGCTTCCGTCGCCACTACCACTGGATTCCCCAACACTTGGGATGCTGCTACCATCCTCCCAACTTACTTGATGGACCCAGCTAACTCTTCCGAGACTGGTGCCAAGATGGTCTACAACAGATCTAACATCGTGATCGCAATGAACGAGTACGTTCCAAACTGCCATTACGCCTCTCTCAACCCAGCCAAATTCAACGCCATGACCACGAACATGGCTTTCGCTAACAGAGCTCTTATGATCGCTAACGCTAGCTACAACACCCCAGCTAAGGCTTGCGGTATGTACGCTAAGTTGCAGGCTGAGACTTACGGATGGCTCGAGGCTCTTTACATGAATGACACCGCCGCTACCATTACTGCTGCTGCATCCATGGACTCTCTCTTCTGTTCAACTTGGACTAACAGTGTCGAAACCTACGCTAAGATGGTGACTCAGAAATTCTACTCTTCTGCCGATTTCATGCAAGCCATCAATGTCTCACAGCATTTCAAGCAAAAGGGCACATCTACCGTTGCTACCACCAAGATTGCTAAGGCTGACTTATCAAATGGTGTTGCTCACATGACAACAGAAAGAACCAGAGTGTTCCTTCTCTCTCACTAGCTCAGAGACTTGAGATAGAAAGCTCAAGGAGGAGCCGGTGAGACCGGAAACATCATTAAGATCTTCCCTTGCCCACTTCAGCTTCTTCAGCTCGCTGATGCCAAATACGACAAGAAGGTCTTGTACGTCGACGATGCTCTTATCCAAAAGGACACTGGCGCCAACAGATTCATGTACTTCGCCATCCTCAACATGCAGAAGTACTACCCAAGCACTGCCTACGATTCTTCCTCTGTGAAGCTTAACAAGGATGCTCAGACCAACGATACTCTCGGAGGAACCGCAGGTGCTGGTGAGTGGAAAGACTCCGCCATCGCTGACGCCAACTTCGGTATCATGCTCGGTAAATTCGTCGTGAATGTCTACGAGACTGTCAGAATTAACACAACCCCCGAGATGGTCCACTACGGTGAGCTCGACATGTACGGTATCACCTCCACGCTCATCTTCCAGGCCGGCTGGGACTCAGCTGCTTTGATCGCTATCGTCAAGCTCGTCCGTGCTAAGGTCGCATCTAACGCCCTTATCGCCGGTGGAGTCACCGACGCTCAGGTCGCCACCGTTAATTACTTAAACCATCTTGCCAGTGATGCTAGTGTTGCTCTTACCGCAGCCTAGATTGCTAATCTCAAGCTCTCACCAGAGATGGTTGCTGGACTCCAGATCACCCAACTCGACACCACGTACAAGGTTAGAACTGCCAACGCATGGGTCTACTCCTTCGACTCCCTCAAGAAGGACGGCACAACTAAGTTCACCGACTCCCAATTCTGGGCTTTCCGTTTGAACCACGCTTTGGCTGCTCTCGGTGTCGACAGAAACACCTACAACAATATTTCCTACATGGCTGACAAGATGCTCATCTCCGCTGTTGGCGATTTGGCCACACCAAAGGTCAGCAAGTTCTGCGGATACGCCTGGACCAAGGCCTTCACTGAGGCTATCGTCGACGGTGAATTCAGCACAATTGCCGCTGGTAAGATCACAAAGGCCGATATCGTTAATTTGGGTTCATCTGATACTGACGCAAACAGAGAAAAGGTTGCCAGACAGATGAGAATTTTCGCCGAGCAATCCAGAAGCATTGCTAAGCACGATATCGAGACCCTCTCAACTACTGAGGGCTGCCTCGCAACGCTCGCTGTCGCCAAGCGCACTGCCCCTGTCACCGATCTCCTCTCTAGAGACATGTCCAGAATGCAATTAGAAGAGATGGCTCAGCAGACCCGTGTCGCCAACTTCCTCAACACTAATGTTGGCTCTGCCGGTGGTTTTGGAACTACTGCTATCACAACTACCAGAGTCTTTGCTACTCTCAAGTGGGACTTGGCCGGTCAGGAAACTGACAAGACCCCAACCGACTTGCTCGCAATGGTCGTCGCCGACACCATGTACAGAGAGACTGGTTACACCACTAGGTACTTGGCTGCCACAACTAGCAAGGCAACTGCCGCTAACTTGGCTACGTACTTCCAGCTCGGTGAAACTGAAGCAAGTGTCATTTCTCTTACCGCTCAAGACAGAGATGCTACTGATAACAAATACTCCACCTGGAGCAGACAAACGTGGGCCTCGGCCGTCACTTCTGCCATTGCTAAGCGTGGTGCTACCGATGCTACTGCTGATAGCGTCTGGAAAGAAGTAAAGGCTGTCCAGGCCTCTGCTACTGCTACAGTTACCATTATCTCTGATGCTGTCATTGTCCTCGGAAAGCTTTTCAAGAAGGACGGTACTACTGCAGTTACCAACAGAGCCACCCTCAAAGCAGCTCTTGATGAAGCGTCCACTACACTGACCATCCAGATTGCCGCTGAGAGAATTGCCGGTGGATTCGTCCTCAACAAGATGACTGTCACTGACGCCGTTGCCAACAAGCAACTTAACTACCCAAGACGCGTCTACTCTTCAGCAGTTATCACGGCATACGGCTTGGACTCAGCTACAATGACCACCAAGTTGCAACCATACAAATTCGATGAGGCCCAGATCGCTCTCAACTTGTACGCTAGAGTCTTCAAGCAAGCTAAATACGTGGCTCTTACCTCTTTCAAGATTGTGGACTCTAAAACCACGGCTGCAGGTGCCGCCGCGTGGGTTGCCCCAATGACACAAGTTATTGCCGCTACCTGGGGAGTTAAGAACCTCGGTCTTTACTCCATGCAAATGGCTGATAACGATGCTTTCCGCGTTAAGAAATTCGACTACGATATCACTACTGCAAGCAAGACCCCAAGCGACTTCGGCATGGCTCAAGCAAACTTGGCTGCTCTTAAG
>Ga0115008_10005303_pt1 | contig 10653 bp, 15 predicted proteins | sample FraStrMetagenome_FD_87164 | JGI IMG/M metagenome (GOLD analysis project Ga0115008, IMG submission 87164) | Marine eukaryotic phytoplankton communities from Arctic Ocean - Fram Strait ARC3M Metagenome | ecosystem: Environmental > Aquatic > Marine > Oceanic | place: Fram Strait | collected...
AAGATAATCAAATGAAGCTGACTTTTTACAACTTGGCTGCTCGAAAGAAAAAAAGTCTGACCGCTATCGTTGATATTGGAGCACGATTTCCGATTTCGAGGATGAATAACGTCGACAAAGCTGTTGTTACGGAAAAATCTCTCGAACGTCAAATTCTAGAGACGATGTTGTTTATTTTAAATTTGCGTGTCGATGGAAATAGAAATGCAGCATTTGAAATTTGCATTTAACTGTACTACCGTAGACGGCATTCAAAGTGCACTTTTATATTTTAGTATAGCTTCAGTAATATTGAATATTTATCGAAATCCTGCAAAAGCAAAGAAAAGACCGACAACTCAAACCTTGAATTGTCGGTTTGTGTTTGAAAAGATAAAGTTCATCAAATTTATTTATTGAATGAAGATGTTTGAAAGTTGCGACTGTATTTTCAGGTGAATATGTATTTCTTCGGTTTGAAGTTTAGCATCTGCCAAGCTCCCGCTTTTGCGGTTGCTATCGAGAGTAAAGAAGGATTTTCCTCTTCTCGTCACGTGCATTATTTCTAAAATAAATGGAAAATTTTCAAACGTCAATTCTGTTGATAAAAACTTACATGGTGACCTCCCTATTTCGGACATTATCAGTCCTTGGACTGACGAGCAATCTGTCGCAATTGCGAAAAGCGCCAATAATTCTAGAAATTAATTGAGGGAATATCAAGCGCGAGCGAAATGCGAGTGGTTCGTTCTGTTTCTCTCGCTGCGCGCTCTTCAGTTCATTGGTTTTAAAAAGTGTTTCCGTGGGCGTTTCTTTTCCCTTGAGAGATCTTAATTTCGGGATTATCTGCGCTCCGAACGCGTTTCTTCATAAAATCGCTGATAGTAATTACTGATCGGTTAGTGCAGAGAGAATTCAAACGTTTTAAGGTATCGTTTCACCTTATTGGCTTCAAAATAAGGGTTTCTCAAACTGCCACACAATTATTTTTCCTTTGCTGCTCGTTTTCTTTCCCTAAACCCGGTTTCGCTTTATTTTTTCGACAAAACGGACATAACTGAATATGTCTAGGGCCAGCATGCCGATTTCCGGTGCCGCTTTTCCCGTTTACCAGTTTCCAGTTCCAGATTTTTTGCAGCTTCCCGCAGTTATATCCCGCGGTGAACAAGCAGATATTCCAGAATAGCGATTCCGCTTTGCAGCGGAGCTACAGTACTACTACCGGCCCTTTGATGATTCCCGTATCCTTAACATTGACTGACCCACTGATTTGTTATAGACACTAGAAGTTGCCAAGAATCATGTCTGGACGGCCGCCACCAAACATCGGGGGAATGACCTCGCTCAAGATCGACAACCTTTCTTATCGAACCGATTCCGAAAGCCTCCGACGGAAGTTTTCCAAATACGGAGAAATCGGCGATGTCTACATTCCAAAAGACAAATACGGAGGTAAATAATAAAAAAAAAACGAAACGAAGCTTCGCGTCAAAAATACAAAAATTAAAGGTATTTCGACGCGAAGCTTCGATTCGCGTTTATAGCTTCGCAAATACCTGAAAAAAGACAGTAAAAAATGACCGCTAATCACAACATTCAGAGTCGCGAGGATTTGCTTTCGTCCGATTCCACGACAAGCGCGACGCCGGTGACGCTATCGATCAACTTGATGGCCGTGACATTGACGGAAGGTAGAGAGCCGCTTTCAAGCTCGATTCAAGTGTTTCTTCAACAATTTAGGGAAATCCGCGTTGACTACGCCCGACATGAGCGACCCAGCTTTGACAAATGGAGGGGAAGCCGACGAGACCGATCTAGAAGCCGCTCCCGAGTTCGTCGACGACGAAGCCGATCAGACTCACGCGATCGTCGACGAAGACGAAGCTATTCTCGAAGCCGCTCTCGATCGTAAGTCCCGTTTACGAGAGTTATGCTTTGACTTGTTTAGTAAATCAAATGGCGCCGATGAGCGCTCAAAGAAAGATTCGTACGTTTTCCAAGCTAATTTTATAAAGGAAAATAATACTTTTCCAATATTTAAAAATTAAATAAAAAATTGTTTTTTTAGCCGCTCTCGTAGCCGATCAGCTCGAAGAGATAACCGCAGCCGATCTCGTTCTGCGTCTCGTGATCGACGATCAAGATCGCGCTCTGCTCGCAAAGATCGCTCTCGATCCCGATCTGCCCAACGCTCTCGATCTCGCTCCGGTTCCCGATAAAGTCCTTCTCTCGCCTTCATCAATCTAAGTCGAGATTTTCGACGTTTTATCAAATATCTGTCACGCAAAAAAATAAAACAAAAAAATGGTTGATGCGTTAACCGCGTCCCAGTAAAAATTTTCCTCCCCATTTTCACATGTTTAACCCAAACCAGGATGAAATTCTCCAAACAAGCTGCCAACAACTGTTTTTAAATGTTTTCCTACAGATTTACTCCTGTCCCTCGCATAACAAGAAATAAATTATCCCCCAGAAAAAACACACATGTCTTGCTGCACTAGAATGGCTTCTGTCCAGCTTGATTCTCATCTTCTTTATCGCAGAATGAATCGACTTATATCTCGCAGTTTGAGACCTTTCAGCTTGAAAATTGTTAGTCCCGCTAAATTGATGAAGTCAGATTTGGCGAAGCAAACAGTTATTTGTGCCGGTCTTGTTGGTGTTGGTGATGCTCTTGCACAAGCCTATCGGAATGAAAGAGACTTGCAACGACTTGTTGATATGACACTTGCTGGAAGTTTTTTGGGTCCATGGTACAAGTGGTGGTACGGAATTTTAAACAAAAGACCTAATCTAACACCGGTAATTTAAAAGCGGAATTCGAAAGTTTATGCGAAATTCTAGCTGATGAAAACAGGAATAGACGTATCAACCTCCCCCTTTCTTCATTTTACCTTCCTCGCATTTTATATTCTCATTCACGAGCATAAAATAATTGATGCGAAGCGAAGCTGGGAAAACATGATCGAGCTTATAAAATTGGATCTTCTTCTATTCTTGCCAATCTGTTACACCAACTTTAAGGTTTGACAAAATGGGGAAAACGATTCGATAATCTATTAAGTTTATTCCCCCTGGAATATGGCAGACGGTTTATATCAACGCGATGTATGTCATAATTGTCGAGCCAGTGTGTTCCATGATCATCAACGATAACGTTCAGCTATTTGATTTCTTTTTCGAGCTCTTGCCTCAACCTGTTTTTGAGAAATTTATCGAAAAAATTGGAATCAAAACTGTTCTTGACTTTATTATTGAAAGGACTGCTGGAAAATGATTATTTTATGTTGACAGATACTTTTAACTGACTTTAGATTAATCAAATTGAATAATAAACGGATAACTAAATACGAGCTCTAACTTTATGCTACTTTCAGAATGATCAGTGACGGCGAAAGGTACTTTCGCCAGCTGTTCGGCCCCGCTGTCGGACTGCTCTGTTCAACAGATAGCGATGAAGTCGTCAGTCGAAACGGTCTGTCAATTACAGAGTTCTTTCAGGTTCTGCTCGTTTTTTCTATCTCTTCTATAAAACCATGTTTCCAGCCTTTTTCATGTGTAAATGCAGAACTTACGTCGCGCGATCCAAACGGCCAACTCCACGGATTGTCTAACTTCACTCTCAACTTTCGAAATATCAGAAATGAGCCTATCCCCGAAGGTAGCATTCTCAATCATTAAATATTTATAATCTTTGTAGAAAAACTAAAAGCAAAGCTTGACGAGATTCTCCAAAATAGCTCAAAAGAAATAAGAAGAGAACAACACAGATTTGAGAATGAGACATATAATTTGAATATCAATGCCGCCTGTCCTTGGTACCAAAAGTATAGAGACACGTATTTGGCTCACTCGCTTATTTATCCCCACGAAAGAATACGCCACGTGATAAGTAGCTAAGAAATTATTAAAGAGATAATAATGTTCCTCTCCAAGGCTCGATTCTAGTTGTTTCATCGGAAAATGGAGATCCTATGGCTGAGTTCAGAAACTTGGCGGAAGTTCATCGTCAACGCCAACTCGAATCTCAAAAAGCTACAGAATACAACCATATTGACCCTGCTCAGAATTACTGGTTCTCTGAATCAACCAATATCTGCTTTCTTCTCCTCCACGATATCCAAAAGGGATCAGAAGCAAAAGCACAGGAAGTGTTTGCGAATCTGAAACAGACGTTTGGTACGGCAAAGGCTTTTATTTTGCGCGTGAATACAGGAGGAAATAATGGAGAAGCGCCGGATCCTTGGGGACAGTTTTCGGAGAATCAGAAGATGAGACTGTGTGATGGAAAAGATCAAGATTCGATCAGGTCTTTTATTAAAGATCTTTCAACAGGAATGGAAGAAAATTCAAAAAAAAAAAATTCAAAAAAAAAAAGAAATCGATTTTTATTCCATAAAAAGGTGCTATTGTCCCCCACCTCGAGCACGAGTCTAAAAAGCTCTACGAGATCATCCAGAATCGCCGGGCTATCCATCGATCTCTTTTTTCTGCAACCAAAAAACTCTTCGGCGGAAGCAGTAGCAAATCATCAGTTCAAGAAAAGTTCATGGAACCGGTAGAAATTCAACTTCGTAGATTTGGAGATCTTTGTTTCATGTTACAACTGTATGAGACGGCAGCTCAGTACTATTCAACGGCGAAGAGAGATTTGTCAAATGAACAAAACTGGGTTGAGGCAACTTCTGCTTCGGAATTTGCCGCAACAGGAATGGTCATAAAACCATAAATTTTTAATTTTTTTCAAACACCAATATTTTCAAAAGCAGAAAAGAATGACAATCTTGGTACCAAAATTTTGACCAAAGGTCGTATCTCTTAGTGACAGTTCAACTGTTATCAAATCTTTCTAAATTGACCATTTCAAAGCTCAATTCATGGCAGGTGGAAACCTTCGTGCGTCTTTCCCAAAACAAGCGGCAGCATTTGCTATCAATTCATTTCTGAACCTGGAAAAGAAAGATCTTGCCCTGCGAAGTGCATTTACTACTCTCGAGGCCGGAAAGAGTGTTGGCGCTTGGATTGATACTGCCAAAGACTACCTGCGATTTTCAAAGGGCTTCAACTCAAATCAAATTGCTATGTTTACCGAGCAGGCTGCGTTGTGCTATTTGAAAGCTGGCCATCCAAGGACTCGGATAAATAATCATTTATTTATGTTTGAAATATAATATGATATAAATAAACCACGATTTTTTAGAAAATATTGAAAAATTTTATAGGACTGTGAAAATGAATGAGTTGCCATGTGCTTATATGCCGTTCAGCTAAATTTCATGACATTGATAAACAATTTTCCAATTGATAATTTTTCTTATCTGATCGAAGGCAATTCGGATTTCAATCAGTTCTCGCCGGTTTTCAGTATAAACTTTCTGGAATTCGAACGCTTGCCCTGCGAAACTACAAAAATGCAGTTGACGTCTACGAAGGTAGAGGCTGGGATGCTGCCGAGCTCCATGTTCACGAAGTTGCCGGCGAGCTTTCTCAATTTCTTGGGCAGAGCGTTGAATCTGAACGATCGTATGCTGCTGCTCTTTCTCTTGGATGCGGGCAAAACGCTGCTGTTTTCACAAATTATCTGGCAATGGTGCAATACAATCAACAATATAAAGGCCAAAAAGTGATGCTGCCTTTCCCCAAAATTGATGGACGTAAAATTGGAGTTGTTCTCGAGCGTTTTTCAAATCAGCAAACTGAAGAAGGAGAATCACTTAGGTCCGAAGTTCTGAGAATGCGAAAACTGGAAGAAATGTGTGTCAAAGCAGCGAATGACGGAATCGCTCCAATAACTTTCAAGACTTCTATCCCTTCGGAACGAAGGAATGACAGCACTTTCAATGAAAAACCAATGAGGATATCAAAAACTGATCGAGTTTTAATCACAGTACCGATTGAGAATACTCTGAATAATTCTCTACTTCTCACGGACATAAAAGTTATTGGTGAAGGGGACTTCATTTCTGAATTCCAGGAAAAAGAAATCATCATCGACCCGAAATTAACTTCAACAGTTACGTTTAGAATCGTGCCAGGGGAAAACTGCGACGCCCTAGAAATCAAGTCGATCTCTTATAAAATTACTACTGCCGATGCGGAAGGAACTGCTGTCGTAGAAACGTCCCAGGACATCCATATTAGCGGAGAGCGGCTAAACAAGCTTCAGAAGCATCGGAAAGGCGTTTTTTACGCAGATGACAAAAGACTTGCATTCAATGTGGAAAAAGAAATGCCGCTGCTAAATATGAGTGTTGAGAGCTTACCAGATAAATTAATCTGCGGGGAAATTTTTGAGACAACGATCATTTTTACAAACAGCGGCACTAAAGATGCTGAAAACTGCTGGCTAAATCACAACCAGAATCGCTTGTTGAAAATCTTAGACGGACAAACTTCTTATGATCCGTCTACTATCGCACTTTCAAGCTATCCGTCACTTGTTTCACTCGGTGACATTCCTGCAAACTCCTCAAAGACGCTTTCTTTCTTCCTAAAAGCTCCTGAATCTCAGCAGCTTAACTCGCTCGACATCGTTCTCTATTCCAACGGCTCACAAGACTGTGGAGCAAAGGATTCTCTCTCTGTTTCAATGTCACAGAATATCGAAGTCATAGGAATGATATCTCCAGCCATTCATGTTTTACCGGCGCCGATCGGTGCGAAAAAAAGAGTACTCCAGATTCATCTCGATACTGCTTCTGAGAATTTCACAGCTTCATGTAGATTTACGACCATTGGTTTGGCTTTGATAAGGTTTAGTTCGCACAGTTATTATCAGTCGTTGTATAAATGAAATTTAGCAATCAATGGACCTTATCTGACACAAAACAGCCATGCGCTGGTATAAGCTGGATGCAGGGACAGCGCTCATCATTTCTATGCTTCGTCGATGAACAATCTGCGCCAATTGAGACTTCAGTTAGCGAGTCAGTCGATGGACGTCGAGCTTATCGTCGTCATATGAAGAAAAAAGTTTACTTCACAGAAACAGGCGCTGAACTCGCCCGCCAGTTTCTCTCCGAATCTGTTAAATATAATGTTCCAGAGCCGATTCCTGAAGATGACGTGATTCAACATCACTGGCTTGAAAATTTCGCAAATGAAAGAATTTCGATAATTCTTCAGGTATTGACATGTCAAGGAATTTATCTTAAATGTTGTCTGTAGTGGTCAGCTGAATTGATGCTGTCCGAAGGAAGTCGCCAATGCCTCGGTCAAAGCAGCATTCACCTCGACGACATCTTCGCCTTCGCTAATCAAGAACAAACCTCACCAGTAGCTGCACCTGTACGCGCATATTTAGACGCCCCAAGTAGAGTAGAACATGACTTTTCATCTGGTCCTGCGAAAATCCGCTGCAAGATCATTATTGAGAACTCTTATAAGGATAAGAGTGTCGATGTAAAAATGTGCTTTTCCCACTTCGACTGTACTTCAGGTAGAGTGGTTTGATCCTTGTTTATTTTCTTAACTCTTTCAGGTGTGAATAACAACATTTCATATGCGTGGGTCGGTTATTCCGAGAAAAAACTAACCGTCAAGTCGCAAAAAACTACAGATATCAAGAATGAAGTGCTTTTTACAACACCTGGCACTTATGATCTCTCCAAAATTACTGTCACAGTCGACGGACTCGAACCACTAACTATTTCTCAGCATATTATTGTAGTCAGTAGCGTGCGATGAATGTCGAAAAAAAAATACTTTAAAATGCCCATCGAGCTTTACATGCTCAGAGGAAATTCTTCATGTTCAAAAATTGAAAACTCATTCTATTTTCTGATAGAATTAAATGACCACACTGGCCTGCAACAAAAACCGTCTGATAAATTCTTCATTCATAAAAACTCCTGTTTCAATCTTGCTCCCATTTATCCTTGAAATATATATTTATTCACTGTTGTGTGGATATATTCTCAGTTCCAAAAATAATATGCGAAATAAATGATTGCTTTCAAGATTTATGTTTGTCGAAGTGCCGCCTCGATTTCTCGCATGGCAAATGAACTGTTTTGACCGTGGCCCTGAAGAACTGCATATTCTCTCCGTTCCTAACCTTGGAGAGCTTGTTTTGAATCAAGAAGAGCTGAAAAAAATTGTAAATGAGAAGCACCCAAATTCTGGATTTATTTCAACACACTTTGCCGCTATCAGTCGAAACTATAAAGTGCTACGTTTCGTGATATCACTGGGAGCGAAAGTAAATGAATTGGATAGCCAGCAGCAAACGCCGCTTATGAAGGCTCTTCGATTCAAGCCACTCGATAAGGAATCTCTAAGAAAACAGAAAAAATGCGTGAATATTCTTTTGAAAGCTGGAGCAGATCCACATCGAAAAGACGTGCACTCGCTGACAGCTTCCGATTATGCTAAAAGAAACGGGGTTGAATTCTTAGCTGAGTTGATTGCAAATGAAAATGGAGAGGAAGAGCATCGATACTCTGATGCGCCGACTGACTTTGAGGAAATCTATGCAGATATAAAAAAGAAGAAGCAAGTTTTTGAGAAGAAAGATAGAAGTCAAGATGACAAGGAAAAAGATCAGATACCAACGAGAATCGACTCTTTCGATCACTTCGAGGAGGAAAACATTCCTCACGATGATACCTCGTTTGAGGAAGTCGACATTGAAGAGTTCGAGAAACGCCAAAGCCGCTGTACTTCGATAAATACAGGTAAACATGCTATCAGATTTTTAAAGTTATCTTCATTTTTTTTTTCTCATCGTTTTTTATATGAGTTTTATTTTCATTTTGGTAAAATAGGAAAGAGTAAAGAAGGTTGAGATTAAAAAAAAGTGCACCGTTGATATTTTAATCTGGGGAATTATATCTATTGTGGTGTGTGAATGTAAAACTCTCGCAGTTCATGAAAGCTTCATTTTTTATTCTAAAGAAATCGGTTATATCATTGATATGTGTGTGGTTACTTTTCTGTAACTTTTTGTTATCAGTGGCACACTACGCTCGTTTTCATGACTTTTCAGAGAAGGCTTTTTTCGTCTGATGTCCTGTACAAGAATACGGGCGCAATTGTGCCCTGGGAAGTGTGAGGGTGTGATCGATAGGTAGAAAAAGTAAAAGAAAAGGGTTGACGGTTTCCTCGAATGTATAATGAAGGTTCTATAAAGTGTGTAAGTAGTATAAATTATGTTTTGATAATCAAATCAAACTAAAATGCACTTGTCAAGATGTTTTAGCTATATTTAGTAGCTAAATGCGTCGTGGGGATAATTTCTGTATAATATGTTCAGCATGTGTTCTGCAGCAGCACGGCGAGCTTCTTTTTGACTCTTGCGCGTCTCCCTCGTCTCCAAATTGAGGGCTGAGATGTTGCACACACAGGTCACATCCATCTGCTTGTTTTTGCCCTTGCCGTGCGTTAGACCGCTCTGGAAGTACGAGTACTGTGGCGCCCAGAGCTTTCGCTTTTGGCAGAACTCTTGAAGGAGAGTCACTTGGTGACCTGTTTTGTCGCTTCCGCTGGCGGACTCGCTTGGAGGACTAAGACTTGCTTTTCACGGGTTTCGAGTTTGTTGCCTTTCTAGCTATTGTATAAAAAATGAAATCCGATCCTGTTAAAATATGTCGAGGTTGGACGCTTTGGATGAATTTTTCGCCTCTGAGCAGATGAATCATTCGTACAGCAGCATTTGTTTTTGCCTCTGATTTCTTCATTCCCATCGCTAAGGTGTTTTTCGCTAATGAAAAACCTAGTTCATGAGTTAAGTGTTTCGAGCTTACCTAGGGAGTCAATTTGAACTTTGTAACTGAACGGCGGTCGTCTATCTTCTTTTGGAGTATAAACTGGCAGCGATTCGCCTCTTTTCTGTAGATATTCTTGAAGAAAGCCGATTGGGTTTCTGACATCATCGAGATTGACTTTTCTGAGATCGCAAGCAATGCCAGATTCAGGATTGATTTCTGGGTCGGTTGTTAATAAGTTCAGCATAGAAACAGACGCCACTTGACGAGCTTCTTTCTTTGACAGAGCCTTGCCCTATATTTAATTTATGAACTGGTATTAGCGTTGAATATGGCTTATTTTATTTAACCGCGCCACAAATTGATGTTGAAGTTTGTAAACTAAATTTATAAATATTTTAACAATGATAAGGATTAGTCCTTCCGGCCGCAAAATTTAAAGAAAATATTCGGTATTCTTTTCCCTCGTGGTTTGTGATATTTCGAGTAACATTAGTTAAGAGCTTGGACGAGCAAACATTGTTCATGGCTCATGATTTTGAGTTGCCAATGCTTGTCGGAAGAGGCCTCGGACACGTTCTAAACCGCTAAAACATTCCGGCCTCTTTATTTATATACATTAAATCACAATGGGGTCCGGCCATGCGAACTCCAAGCCCGCCTGCCACCTTGTGGTGCATCAACTTTATTGTGAATATATATCCTGTGGGGTCACTTTTATATAATATAATCTTACCTCTGTTACCAGAGAGAGCTCTCTAACGTGACAGAACACTTTGAAGGGTGGTCCTGTTGGTATTTCTTCAAAAACAGGCGCTGCAAGAAGTCTCTGTTGAGTGTATTCATTCAAATGCTGTAGTGGTGTCTTATTGAACTCATTGCGACCTACGGGCTTCTTTGGTGTTTTTCTTGGGCCAAAATTTCTAAAGAAACTGTAAGGAAATTTGATCAAGATATCGTGACGAACCTG
>Ga0115008_10005304_pt1 | contig 10652 bp, 8 predicted proteins | sample FraStrMetagenome_FD_87164 | JGI IMG/M metagenome (GOLD analysis project Ga0115008, IMG submission 87164) | Marine eukaryotic phytoplankton communities from Arctic Ocean - Fram Strait ARC3M Metagenome | ecosystem: Environmental > Aquatic > Marine > Oceanic | place: Fram Strait | collected 2012-06-18
ATCTTAACCCATCGCTGATCTTGAGGACGATGAGTGGCCTCAAGAAGGGTTTTTTGGCTCTCATTTCTTCATTTTGCATCGGAATTCAAAAATTTTAAAAAACTTAGAATCCTCATAAAATTCTACATTTATTTTAACTCATTTTGTCAAAAAATAATTTTTGTTTTTTTCTCAGTTTTTTTTAAAAGAAATAGCCGTTTTCTTATCTAAATTTAGCATAATTCATTCCAACATGCTTAGAAGACTCCTTTTTGTCAAATATGAGTGGCGTAAACTCTGGTACAAATAAGATCTGGGCCGAGCTCGGCGCGAACAAAAATGGCGCCGCGGCTTTGAGGCCACTCATCGTCCTCAAGATCAGCGATGGGTATTTTCGCGCGCCCCGCGATGGGTTAATCAAAATTAAACAATGTGTTTATATAATTGCGAAAGCAGTATAATGATTTGTGCGTAAATAGGACAAAAAATGGTTATTTCGAGTTGTGCATCTTCTTGAAGACTGTCAAAGCAGCGTCCCGGAGATTCTCGCAGATTCGCAACTTCGCATCCTTATCATCTGCCTTATCAGTTCAAAAATTGAAAATACCTTGAGTCGAGATTTTTCATCAGCTAGGAGAAATTGCTCCTCGAACTTTTCAAAATCTGGTGGCAGCTCGCCTTCGCTCAAATGAGACCTAAAAGTCTTTAGCGCTAAAATATTATGTTTTTGTTACCTCATTTCCCACATTTCGAGTTTTGAAGATAGATATCGTCGTTTTTCGCTGCTGGAAAGAGAGAGAACATCATCTTCGTTGTAATTTGGGAGTTTCATATCCGAGAAAATCCCTATATTAAACATGGTTATTATTAATAACTTATTAATAATTTAAAATATACCAAGCGGTACTTACTCACTAATTCTTCTTGATGTTTGTTTTTTCTTGCTCGTGTTGTCTTTGCCTTCGGAGGAGAGAGAGTAGTTATAGCTTTCACAAGTTCACAAAGTTTTTTAATTTATTTTATGCATTATAAAAATATATATAGCTATTTTACACTACTGAACTTTTTCTGCTTCGTTATTGTTCATTTAATCGTGATTACTCTCGTTTTTGAAAATTGAAAAGATCGAGGCGATTTCAGCGCCTTTTGAAAAGTAATTGAGCTCGACTAAAAATGATAAGATGAAAATCTTGTTTTGGAAAAGTCAGTTGGAAGATAAATATGATGACCACGTCGCTACTCTAGAAATGTGTTATGTACGATTTTTATATAAAATTAAAAAAATAAATGTGTAAGCAAAACCGCCGACTCGCGGCAGAAAGACGCGAGGCGGTAAGACAAGAAGCTTTTGCGAGAAAAGAAACCACTCAAAACTGAAATGTAAAGTAAGATGACTTAGTTATGATGTTGTGCGAGAAACCGGTAGATTAATAATACCTTTTCTCAACACTTTGGCAGCAAAGCTTCTATTAAAAAGACGCGCACTTTCGGATTTCGGTGGATATCCGATTGAAGATACTTATCTGACTGCAAAAAACAAGCGACGAAGGGAAACTGTGATGACTGGCAACACAATGACTGCGGTCGATTGCGGAAGCAATTTTGCGCTCTCATGAACATGAACCAAGACCGAGCTGGAGGATAATATATTAAGACCCGCTTTTCCTAAACAGCTTATTATCTGGATTAGTTCTTAACCTCTCCTTGAACGTATAAAATAGCTTGATAGCATTTTTACGGTCGGTTATTTACGGTCAAGAAATATCTGCAAAGGTAAAGATGTTTTGAAATATAAAATATTGTTTATATTCGCGGTTCAATTTTATCTCGTGCCGAAATTTGAGCTGGGGTAGATTAGCCTCAGTCTTATTCAGTATCAGATCTCGGTGCTTTCTTGCAATTAGAAAATAAGAGGATCTGCAGGTTTGCGATCTAAACAAAAGAAGGTTTTGTAAGTTATAATCAGTTTTATTTTCATAAAAGTCGATATTCATACAGCTGCGATCGGAAACGTTTTTTAATATAATTATAAAGCTCAATTTCGAGCTTCATTTTATTTGTTGACATCAGATGCTCCCTCATTTCGTCGCTTTGAAGATATCAGAAATAGTTACGGCAGAAATTGTTTATTGTCTAATCAAAATTAGTTTTCTGATGAAAACTGTGATAACTTTCCTTATCGCTTCTTTATAAGTAGTTTTTGAGTAATTTCTTATCCACTTCGAAGCTTTGTTAAAATCCGCGGCGCCCTCAAAAATCCTCGGTATCAAGATTTCCGCTAGTTCCAGAAACTGCATGTAATTTTCCAAAGTTCCGACTATCAGAAAATGTTTTCTTATATTATGAATGGCTTTCTCAAGCGCCTCGCGTGTCGGTTTTAGGCAAACGGGATCCCTGCCGCAAAAATATGGAACGTAGCTCCAGTCGCCGCCGTTTTTGCAAACGATTCTGAAATACTAAATCTCGGGTCAAAAACAAAAAAAAAAGATAAAGTAAATTAAATTAAAAGTTTTGACCCTAGCTTGTCTGGATGATCATCTGCTTCTTGAAGACAATTATTTATTGAAAGCAAGTTGGTCGCGTTCTTTGACTTATCGTGCGTGAACCCAACTTGGCGGTAATAGAACTTAGAAACGAATCTGTCAACTGGATGGCGCACCAGATTGATGAAAGTCAGATTGAGAGACTTTGGAAAATCAAAGTAGTAAAAGTGGCGGGTATACACAAAAGCTCAGAAAAGGCTGACAGCTATAGTTTTTACGAAAAATAAAGCGTTTTTTGTCTTTTTTTTTGGAAAATTTTTATAAAAATTGAAATTATATTTTGCTACTCACCCATTCCTGAATAAGGATTCTCGCTTTGAAAATCCGAAAACTTCGTTATCAATCTTTTCTCCTCGTTTCTATCAATAATTTTCGAGTCATTCTTTTCGTAGTGAAACCACTCGGTAAATCTATCGTCGTGCTTTTGAAACGTGTGAAGAATTATATCGATTAGTTTATCGGAAAAGCTGGCCTGTGATTATTCTCGGACAAGCCTGCTAGAACTAAGCGGGTTGAGGATGAGCCACATTTTGCTACGCGGTTGTAGACGACGTACTTTGCCTCGGTAGGATTACCGATTCTTGTTTCTAAATCCTCTTCTGAAAAAATTGGAACACGAGCTGAATAATAACAATAAAAAATCAATAAAAGTAAATAAATTTAACCCGATTATATACTTACGCTCCTGGTGGAGAATTTGTGGAAGGCTTCTAGGAGCGGAATCTGATAATGCATTTCTTGTTGCACGGTACTCGAAGAATGTTAAAGCTGCGATTAAGACGAATAAAATGATTGAAAGCTTCGAAGTTTATAAAAAAATTTAGGTTGAAACAGCTTATTGAATCAAACTGTCTTAAAATTTCAGAAACTATCCTTTGAACTTGCTAGAATCTTTCCAATCTTCCCATTTAAATCTCTCATTTCTGCCTTAAAATATTCAAAAGAAGTTTGTGAATTGCCCAGGTAAGTATTTTGCTTATAACAACTGCTTATACTTCAAGCGCAGACTTGCTGATCCTCTTATTTCTTCTAATGAATACAACTATCCAAGAATTGGTTTTCTAAAAAGCACTGCGATTCGACCCTGAAAAGGATTGTTGCTAATCTTCCCCCCAGCTCAAATATCGGCATCAGATAAAATTGAACCGATAATATTAACATTTTTCTGTTTTTGTTTTCGTAAAAAATTACTGCATCAAAAGGAGGACTCTGGATATTCGATCATTTTTTTATTCACAAGGAAAGGATTAAAAGAGGCCCCAATTAATAAAGAGTAAAAAATCCACACGAAAAAGGTTTTTACAAAAATAAATGAGTAAAAGTGGCGAGTAGCGATAAATGTCAGTTTTTTAAAAATGTATTAACTGCAAGCTCATATTTCTGAGCATGCTTACGTCAAGAGGGGAAAAATTATTTTACAGAATTAAGGAAGTTTTCAGGAGAGTGTCACAGATGTTTAGCAACTTCCAATTGAAGCGACCTGGTCGCCCGAGCAGCATTCCTGAATATCGGAGTCGAAAATATTACCGCCGCAGCATTGTTTTCCGGAACCGTCTTTGTGGAATTTGTATGGAACTCTGAAATATTCGTTGGAGGGGATTTCGGCAAATTGAATTTACCTGTCTCCGTCTGTTCCGCAGCACTGAACTTTGAAGTCATTTCCGGGTCCTGTGTGGTCCATTCGAAGGCACTTGGATCGGCTGTCAAATCCTCCGTAGAACGCGTGGTGGGCGGCATTCCAGCCGTTGTCACCTGCCGATGCAGGCTCAAGTCGCTCGGCCATAGCTCTGTCGCACTCGCAGATCTGTCGTTTACAAGTTCCAACTGGATCCACTGAGAATTTTAAATCAGAAATAGTTCTAATAATCTGATAGAGAATTTTATATTTTTGTCGTTAACAATTTTTGAACATAGAGCAATCCTGAATACTTACTGCATCGAATAAAAGCGTCTCCAGTGACCTTATCGTATGCTCCCTTGTGCCTGTAGCCGGTTTCCTCGGGGACACATTCTTGTCCGTGATCCTTTTTGGCACACATGTAACATTCCTTGTGGTGCTTGCAGGTCCTTTAAATCCGTATAAACTGCTATATCAAAGAATTCTTACTTGTCGACTTCGTCCTGTGGAGCGCCAACTCCTTGTCTCATTGGATAGTCGCCCATTTGGAAGCACCAGCAACCGTACACCCAGTATCTTGTTATGTTGTTGCTCGAAGTGTCGATGAATGTCATCATCTTCTCCAGATTCCTGTACTTACGCTCCATTGCTGGTCCCATTCGTTCAATATCCTGAAAAACTCACTGGTGAACGACTGAATATCGTTAAGCGACTTACAGGGGCGATCATTGGATGGTCGAGCATAGAAACTGGCATTGCTCGTCCTCGAGGCGCCAGAGCTGGGTAGTCAGCTTCGTAAACTGGAAGATTTGGGGACTTTTTTCGAGCTATTAGAATGTTAAAAATTGCCTTTGAATATTGAAATGAACTTACATGCTGCAGCGACTATCGATAGAAGAGAAAAGGTCAACATGTTGTTCTGTCTTTGTTTTTTGCGATTTACTTTCTGGCTCTCTCTCACTTTTTGGAAGCGAATGAAAATGATACTGATAACTTGCTAAAGCTCTGTTTATATAGTTCGTCGATTGGTGGCAGAATTGCAGACTCTGCATCGTCGCAGGCAGCAGGTGGCGGTAAAATAACCGGAGAGGTCCGGGCAGTGCTGTGGAAGAAAAGAAAGGGGACACGCGAGGATTATCGGCAAGCAAGTTGCAACCAAAAGCGAAGGGAGATCTCTCCGCTCTTGGAAGTGACGTTTCGGAACGGTTTGTATAAATAAGTTAATAACTTATTTCCAGAATAGTTATTTATCCGTAAACGCGATAATGAGGCAAATCACACGTTCAAGAGGCTTCGGAAATGATCCTGATAAGCACCCTAGGACAACTTGGTATTAATATTTTATCCTCCAGATCCGTCCGTTTTTAATGCTAACGTAAGCTAAACTAACAAACTGGACATGGTCTGTGTCTTTTTGCAGAATTATATTACTAGCTCTATACAGGGGCTGGATTCCAGTCAGACGAAACTCTACGGCCGGATATCCATCCAAATCCAAACTGCGCATCCTAGAAGCTTAACTCGCAAAGTATTGAGAAACGGAATTTTCAAGCGAGTAAGACAACAGGATCTAGTTTCTTTGAAAGCAACAAAACAGGATCTGTACTTTTTGAATTGTTTCTTTTTTCGAGTTTTTTAGCAACTATGATTCTAATAAGAAAAAAAACGGCTAATCATCGATAATCGATCAAAAGCTTATGATCATATCATTTATTCGCAATTCTTGAAGAAGAAAAATGTACACTAAGTCGTCTAGTCAGCTCAAACATCTGCTGTAGATAATCGTTCTTAAACACGCCGATCAAATTTTCTGTCAGATAAAACGAAAAAGCGATGTTGCGTATAATGATTGAAGACTTCAAGCTTCTTTATTTTCATTCACCAGGTACTTACATTATTGCGCCGAAGTCTAAGAGAATGCATATAAACACAATCGTTGTTATGTGACTTTTCTTCGGCATTTTTTGGCATTTTTCCGCATTATTAAGAAAATCTTGAATATCTTTATTGACCATCAAAGCTTTAATATCTAGGAAAATATAATAAATATCAACAAGTACAATTCAAACTAACTCTCCGATTCTTCCAAATAATCGTTGAAAACCAAAAAGGATGTTCCAACGATTTCGCATTCTATCGGGCACAAATCATCTTCATTCACGCAATTGAGCGAAACTTTATGGCGTTCGTTACCGAGTTCAAAGAGCCTCGCTCCGACAGGATTTCCATCTTATAAATATTTTATATCTCCACGATCCGCGGCGTACCGAATTAACCTGCTTGAAAGAAATCTGCGCAGCAGAATCGTAGTCGCAAAAGTCTTTCGCAAAACTCATAAATTTTCGTTTGTCCAGTTCCAAAATGACTGATTTCTTGGCACTTAAGAAAATATAAATCTTCCTTTATTAAATTTCACTTACTCTTAGACACCTAGTCGCCGTGCATATATCCTCTTTTGTTAATTTTTGCGATCTCGTTCCTTCAAATTTTGAAATGAAAATTAACAAAAGTAGAAAATTCATACGTGAGGTGAATATCGCGAAAAAATACTATAACTCTCAAATTTGCTTTCTCATAGCTGTTTTATGTTTGTGGAGCAAGTCACGAAATTTTGCTTTCTTTGTCCTCGGATCTCCGAAAACGATTTAGCTTTTCTGTACCATGAGTCGATTCAAATCTGTTCAGCAGATTCAAAAAGAAAGCCGAATGATTTTGACAAGTCGATACATGCTTCGATGCTAAACGGATAAAGATATTATATCTTAGATATAGCTTTAGCACGTTTAGCTTACTTAGAACGCCTCCCCACAGGTTCATATGAATGTCAGCTCGCGAAGCTTACTTGAGCTACTTTAGAAAGCGCGAGCATTTCAAATATATACCGTTTTTAATTCCAAAGTTCAAAAACATATCCGTGCAAAATATTCGAGAAGGGCCAAGACGACGTTGATAATATTCGCGTTTGCGTATATTGATTATTGACAGGGCTTTTTTTTTTACGAATTGGAAGTGAATCGATTGCGTGCTCGGTCAATTACGGAGCACTGTAGTCTTGCGCAAATCTCAATTGATGTACTCGATATTTTCTTCGACGTGACATTTTATATTTTTATCGAACAAAGAAGCTGTAAGTCCCAAAAAGGGCGCTGCTAAATGACTTAACGGCGATAAAGAGGATATTTTATGAAAATGGGAGATCAGACGAGCCATGCCCTGTCTGACAGTGACATTGCCAAGCTCGTCACGATTGTCACTCTGTGCCTTATCAACATTGCAGTCTACCTGACGCTCTGGCGGTCCTACATCCGCCCTAAATGCATCCTTCCTTACCAGGATCCTAATTACCAGGCTGCCGACCATAATGTCTTCAAACCTACAAATCTCCGTTTCCAACTCGTCATCTTCATGCTTGGCTTCATTGGAGCGCCGATTTTCATTTTGCTCGGATGGTTGAAGGTCCCTGGTGAACACTGCTTCCTTTTTCAGCTTTGTTTCTTGACTAATGCCGCATTGTACCCGCTTTTGCTTTTACAATGCATGTGGTCATATCGACTTTATTACAGGTAAAATATTATTTGCATTTCTTCTCATTTCAAACCGTTTTAGGCTACTTTACATGCGAGGCAACTTCTACTTGAAAGTTTCGGCCTTTCAGATTTTCACGCTTGTACCGTTCATGCTCGCTTTTGGATACTTCAACTACCAGTGGGTCTGGATCATTCAAGCATCCCAACTGGCTTTTAACAATAAAAGTGACGCCACGACCGGAAGTGAAAATGGATTCTGCTTTTCGTATTTAGACAACAACGGAACAGAAACAACCCTCCAGTACGCTATTCCGATCAAAGGATACGTCTGGAGCTCGTTGGGTGCAGAAGTCTTTAACATGCTTCTGATCGTCATTTTTACGATCAACTCGTACAAAGAAATGAAGAAGATCGGATACGATATGGATGCGCTCGACGGAATTGGAGTTATGGTTAAATTGGTTACCGCGCAAATTATTCATCTCATCAAATGGGCGTAAGTTAAAAATAAACAATCTTTTAAAAATAATTAGAAATATACCTCAAATAAAAAAAATAGCTTCAAGTGACGCAAAAAATTTAAATGCAGAGAAAACACGGATTAAATTTTAAGCCGAATAAATACCATATATAATATGGTTGATATATGATATATTTTTGAATTGAAAATAAGAACCTTTTCAGAGCGCTGGCTGACCCGCTGATCAGGCTCAAATGGATTGATGTGATACTTATCTACCTTGTCTTTGTACCAATCGATACGCAGATGATCTTCTTGCCGGATTCGAAGTGGAGCCGAATGGTCCGCAACTATGTCCGTCAAAAGTACGTTACGCCCTTCTCAGCTTAGATTCAATTCTCTTAAATCTAGTAGCATCATAAAAAGCCATTTTAGAACGTTCAAATCAAGCATGATTTCTCGAAAACTGTTTATTTTAAGACTTACTGCTTTCGCGAATCAAGTGGATCTTCCAATGGCACCACCGAAATCCTCCAAAGTCTCTACTGGAAATGAAGCTATCGTAAAGGTAGAAAGCGAAGGCAAACATCCGCCAAAGGGATCAGCCCCACCCACAAATACTGACCTACGAGCCAGCAAAACAAGTCGAGAAAGCGAGGTAGAAATGACTGATTCTTTTCAGAAATAAAGTTTATATCAGGTGCAAGGGAATCAAGGACAGCGAGTTTGGGACGACGATGAACTTGCAACAAAGGCCGTCAAGGTTTTCAAAGAAGAACTTGCGGAAATGAATAGAAGTGGTTTGCCGAAAATTGAAGACGTGAGTTCATTAGAAAAATTGTGGTTGACCGACTATTTCGTAAATTTGAAGACTTTTTTATCCTTTTTTTTATTATTTTCAGTATAAGATATTTTTTTAGATGGTCCGACCAAAAATCATCGAGCCAACCGAGCTGCGAGTTGTTACAAAAAATCCTGCAGACAAAGCTCCTCTCGGCGCAAAGTAAGTGAACTTAACCGAGTTCTTCTTACCAGAAACATCCACGTGCATACCTAAATCTCCCAAGACAAAACTGGGCGTAAATAAGAACTGTTGTGAAATCTGCGCCGGCTTTAAGCTTCATCGCTAAGTCGTGACTGAGCGGCTTTTTTCGAGCTCCGATGACACCAGCACAGCGTTTTCAGGACTAAACGATGATTAAAATTTAAAACGCCGTTCAAAGACATGTACCATCTATTAGAGCTCATTTTAAAGTTCTTTTAAATTTAGATCAATCTATTGGCCTAAAACTGCACATATGCGCCATCATGCGGGCTGAAATTAAATAGCGTCATCAATGATGCATCAATCTTTTCTCGCAAAGTCAAGTTTCTAAAGCTTCGTTTCAGTTATCGAATCAACAATTCTGTTTACAAAGGCAACAAGGTCTTCCTGGTTTCGCAAGAAGATGGCTACTCGCTCAAAGTGTCTGACATGGATGCAGGTGTCTTCGGGTAAGCGAGACGAGTAAATGAACAATATTTCAAAAAATAATTCTCCAAGTGCTTTCAAAGAGGCGTACACAACAAAGATCTGCGAGAATAAGTACTTCTTAAAACTCTTTGGAATCACGTATACTCCTGACATGAACCCTGTCTTTATTTACGGCGGCCGCGCAAAAGGCTCGTTGCTTGATGTCTTGCGCAACAAGCACCAAGAGGTCACCTACCGGCTGGTAAGTGGAGACGCGTGTGTACGAAGAAACGAGAGTATTTTTAGGCGCTCAAATGGCTTAACCAGCTATTGGACTGTGCATATTTGTTAGCCAAGGAAAATATCGTCTATCGAGAGGTAAGAAAGTCAGAAGTAGGGTGATAATTAGATTAACAGGCAAAGTTCCAATTATAACATTTTAGTTTATTTCGGCGAACATCATCATAGACTCGAGCGAAGACGTCCGAATCGGTTCCATTTACGACTACAGAAATATTTCCGACGAAGCGAAGATCAAAATGCACGATTTAACGCGAGGTATGGTCTCTCCATTTTATACCATTTAGACTATTTTTTCAGAGGACGGTTTGGAGATTATGCGATGCTTCGCGCCAGAAACGCTCCGCGACGAAACTAAATTTACAAAAGAAAGTCTCATGTGGCAGTTTGGTATACTGTACTGGGAGATTTTAACAAGAGGACATGTGCCTTACGACCAGCTCCAAGTTTCAGGTACAATTTTTTATCATTTTTTAATAGGGATCAACCTGTCATTTTAGAGCTTGCCGTGAATATTGAAAAGGGAGTTCGTTGTAGACAGCCTTTGGAGTGCGATTTAACTTTATACAAGGTAAACTATTTTTATTTTAAATCCCTATCTAGCAATTTCAGGTTATGCTGGCTTGTTGGCATCCGGACCCAATGCAAAGGCCGATTTTAAAGCACATCATCGATTTTATGAAACAATACGAAATCGAGCTGACGACGCGGGAAGCTTCCATGTTTATCAAAAAATATTCCAATAAAAGAGCATGCGAGGTAAGATACATAA
>Ga0115008_10005310_pt1 | contig 10647 bp, 7 predicted proteins | sample FraStrMetagenome_FD_87164 | JGI IMG/M metagenome (GOLD analysis project Ga0115008, IMG submission 87164) | Marine eukaryotic phytoplankton communities from Arctic Ocean - Fram Strait ARC3M Metagenome | ecosystem: Environmental > Aquatic > Marine > Oceanic | place: Fram Strait | collected 2012-06-18
AGGCGATTCATACCGCTTGCCCTACGGCTAAATTAATTGCAGAAGATTTGGGTGTAATCACCCCAGATGTAGCAGCTTTACGAGCCGCGACAGGCTTACCGGGTATGGTGGTGTTACAATTTGCTTTCGGCGGGGATGCCGAAAACGTATATTTGCCACACAATTATAGTCGCAACTCGGTCGTCTACTCAGGCACACATGACAATGATACAACACTAGGTTGGTATCGGAACCTGGATGAGGATTCGCAGCATCATGTGCGTCGTTATTTAGGTGTGTCTGGTGACACTATTTCATGGGATCTAGTACGCACAGCCATACAATCAAATGCCTACATGGCGATTCTGCCACTACAGGATTTAATGAGCTTGGATGGCGATGCGCGCTTGAATACGCCGGGCACTCAAATGGGAAACTGGCAGTGGCGTTATTTACCACATCAGCTGGATGAACTCATGTCTAATAGCGTCAACTACCTGCGCGAATTACTGTTTGTTTATGGCCGAGACTGCACTGCTGCCGACGAGAACCTTACTGTTGACCACGACTAGTCCTAGCCGATCAACGTCCAGACTCAGTAGCAATTTAAAGCTAACAGCGCATTTCTAGCTGGTATTTATGGCGTAGCCCCGGCGCACATCATGCGCTACGGCTACGCCCTGCATTTCCCCTTAATAACGTGGCACCAGCCACATAGCTTGATAAGGGGCCAGCTTGATTCCTTTCTTACCCGAACCGTAGGTGCGACTACCTAAGATATCGTAAAATTTCTTAGTACGCCGCAGCAGATCAGAACTGGCAGGATTGGTGATTCGTTTTTCCTGTCCAGAACAGTTATAGATGCAGAAAATGATTTCATCGCCTTCAAGTGAAATACGGGAATGCACGAATAATTCAGGATCAATATCGTAGACGATTTGCTCAGCATTTGGATGAAAGGCGGGATGATCCGCACGGCGGCGTAACATTTTCAGATAACGGGTAAAGACGACTTTTGCCGGTCCTTGGCCGATGTGCTGTTCCAGCTCAGCGCGCTCCCATTTACGTCGGTTAATCCGACGATTATGCCCACTCGCGTCCACACCTGCCTGATCATTTTCTGTCGCGCTCAAACTATGAAAATAGATACCGGGAATGCCTCGCAATGAGAGTGACAATGCTTGGGAACACAAAAACCGCTGCGCACTCAGATCCGGGTCACCAGCAATTTTCAAAGCTGAGTAATAGGTAATGTTCAACTCATAAGGTGCTTGGCTACCGTCGGGCATGGTCCGCCAGTTAATCTTAGCACCCGCCGCTTGTACGTGTTCGATTAACTTATCTTTTTCATGCTGCGGTAGTAGACCTTCAACCGGCCGCATCCCGACCCCATCATGACTGGCAGTGAAATTAAAGAATGTACAGCCTTGTGGTGGTGGCGCCAAAGATGTGGCCCATTGCGTCAGATAGCTTGCATTCCCAGTCACAAGCGCGTGCAAGGTCAGTGGAGGCAAGCTGAACTGGTACACCATGTGCGCCTCGTCACCACGTCCAAAATAACTTATATTTTCAGGGTGAGGAACATTGGTTTCGGTTAATAGTAGAACTTCAGGTGCGACAATTTCTAAAATATCGCGCAACAATTTAACCACTTCATGCGTTTCAGGTCGGTGTAAACAATCCGTACCCAGTGACTTCCACAAAAACGCCACCGCATCTAGTCGCGCGACGCGCATACCTTTTGATATGTACAAAAATAGAATATCAATAAACTCGAATAAGACTTCGGGATTCTGCCAATTTAAGTCCACTTGATCGGCTGAAAATGTAGTCCAAACATGTGCCACTCCATCACGCGTACGAGTTTCTGTTAACAATGGCGATGTCCGCGGGCGGACAACTTGCGAGTAGTCACCTGTCGGGTCCATCGGTAAGAAATAGTGACGTGCCGGTTCAATGCCGGCCACGAAGTCCTTAAACCAACTGCTTTTTGCCGAACAATGATTGAGTACTACATCAAACATCAATTGAAAGTCTTGGCTCAAACGTTCGACGTCTTGCCAGTCGCCACAAAGTGGATCGACTTGACGATAATCGATGACTGAAAATCCATCATCCGAAGACCAAGGGCAAAAGGGTAATAAATGAATAGTACGAACCGCTCCCTTAAAGTGCTTATTGGCAAATTGAGCAAGTGCGTTAATCGGCGCCCCCGCTTCCGCATCTCTCAATGTATCAGCATAGGTGATGAGAATGCTGTCACGCTCACTCCAATTGGAATCACTGGGTACGGGCGCACTGCCAATACCATAACGGCCAATCATCATGACAAAGCGCTGCAGCAGTTTTTCTGCATCGCTGCCATATAAGTGCGTTAATCGCTTACGAACCGAGCGGAGCTGCTCTCTGGATACAATTTTAATCATCTGGATGGCCTCTTAAAAAGTTTTATATAATCGGTGAATGGTATCTACAGTCTGACATCTACGGACTATCACCGGTCAATGCTGCGATGTGATAGCGTAACAGCCGTTTCAGCACGGTATAGCTGTAGTAGTGACTCGCGACTTCATAGTTGTGGTCCACCACCGCTTGCCGGTGCTTTTTATCTTCAATCAAGCGGCGAACTTGCTCGACCAAGCTTGGTGTAATAAAGCCATCCATCTCAATTAATTTGAAGCCTTTGGGTTGGATGTCCTGAACATAAATTGAGTAGCGATTAATCACCACCGGAACGCGAAAGTAAATCGCTTCCAGCAGCGCATTACCAAATCCTTCATATGTGCTGGGGTAAGTCATTAAATCGGCATGCTTATAAATGTCCCACAAAGTGTAAATCTTGTTACCTTCGTGGTCCACTTGACGAATTTCACCGATACGAGCCGCAAAAAAGCGCAGGTCAACTCCTTCTTGTTCCGCAATTTCCTGCAACCGTTGCTTGTAATCATATCCTTCATCGCCCGCATCATGCGAAATTACTAATTTATAGCGCGGATCATTTAACATCCCCACCAACTTAATCGCGTGCTCGATCCCCTTTCGAGGTACGATACGGGTGGGCTGTAAAATTAAAATATCATCCTCGGTAATTCCGATCTGCTCACGAATATCGTCGGTATAGTCATCCCTGCCCGAGTGTGGTGGATGATCGAAATCAAAAACATTTGGCATCAACGAAGAGGTCACACCTTTGCGCAGCGCTAACTGCTCCAGCGCAGCTTGGTTAATACCGACATGATGCAAGTGTGGTAAACTGGGCGGAAATGCCATATCGAGGTAGTCCTTGACTGCACCGACTGAGAAACGGGTGCGTTCCCAATAGAAATCGTGATGATGCGCAATCGCCGGCATCTGCGTCTCCGCCAAAAATTCTGTCACCGCAATTCCAAGCGGGACATGCATCGGAATGGCCAACACATTTTGCGGTATCAATATATCAATTTTGTAATGCTCAACAAAATCATACAATGACTGTTTTATATAATCAGACAGCTCACGAATACGTGCCGTCACCCCGGGCGAGCGCTGAGGTTGCCCCCAAATGCGCTGATTAATCCATTCATTCTCAGGGTGACCAAAGTAAGCCTCCGGCACACAATAACTACAGCCAGGCTCTCGATCATTACGACCGCTGTACCAATAACTAACATGATTATCCTCCCACAGCACTTCAGCCCATTTTGAACTCTCGAGGGAAACGCCGTCAGAACCTGCAAAGCGAGTTGAAATAAAGCCTACGTTTTTTGACATAAGTACAGTTTTAAGAGACAGAAATTACTAGGATAACACAAATTGCGGTAGAGCACATACTAATAGACCAAGACTAGCGAACTTCATGCCAATAGTGAAACTTGGAAACATAAATTGATGTAATCAACGGCGGCCTGAAGTATTCGAGCTGGCGATCATTATTTATTTTTATAATGGGACAAAAGTGACTCGACGGAGCAGCTGCAGTCGACAAGTTATCGGAATGTCTAGCAATCTTAATGCGGTTTACGAGGAACTGCGGCGCTTACAACAATCAGGCGTCGACCGAATATATATAACAGAGCAGACTTCCAACCTTTTGCAATCAGCCAAATCGGTCCCAAATCCATTACCTGAGGCACTGACAACTAAGCTGCCAGTGATCGAACTAAGTCAGCAGACTGACTCGGCAGAGAGAGTCACGCTAGCAGCAGCAGCAGCAGCAGCAGCAGCCACGACGCCCCGACGAGTGCGCCAGCCTACGCCTGCCAGCTTCAAGCCCATACCCAGCGAGGCGCCTGTTTTTCAACTGCCGGATGGGAGTGCTGTATCACGGCTGCAATGGCTGCATGAAACCGTGCACAGCTGCAATACATGCCAAGAGCATTTAACTGACAATGGACAGATTGTTTTTGGCGAGGGGCCCGTTGATGCTGATATTTTGATTTGCGGCGATGCTCCCGGCCCAGATGAAGCACGCACTGGAAGGCCCTTTATGGATAAGTCGGGCGAATTACTGACCAAAATAATCCACGCTATGGGACTCAAGCGCGAATCGATTTATCTCACCAGTGCCCTGAAATGGCGTCCAGAACATGCGACACCTTATGCCAGTCGGCCGCCCAATTCGGATGAGCTAAACTTCTGCCTGCCCTACCTGCGTGCACAATTGGAAATAATACAGCCTAAGGTGGTCATTGCTTTGGGCCGCGCAGTGGTAAGCGCCCTGTTTGGAGCAGAGGATGCAAAGCAGTTCGGGGCACTGCGTGGAAGCTGGAAAACATTTGAGGGGTTCCCAGTCATGGTAACATTCAACCCTTCTTACTTGTTGCAAAACGATACCCTGAAAACAAAACGCCTGGCTTGGGAAGATTTATTGCAAGTCATGCAGCGCCTCGATTTACCAATCAATCCAAAGCAGCGAGCTTTCTTTTTGCCAAAAAAATGAGAATTTCAAACCGCGAATTTTAGTATTTTCGCATGGCAGTAATTGTCTGATTTGACTGAGCTCACTGGCTCATTGGCCACTTTATTGACTTAAGGCACTAATTGTAAGGGCAGCCCTAAAAGGCCTAAAAAATCAGCCCAAATAATTAATTCTAATCCTTACAGCGGTTGCCGCAATTTCAGCTTATATCGATCAAATAATCCAAGCCTAAGTACGACATGTCTCCCTCCCTGACATGTCGTACTGATACTACAGGTTTTGGTGCTGCAGAAGTATTACGCATTGAGTGACGACGAAGCGGGGATGTCTCATGAGTTGTTAAAACTATATTTAAAAAAATCCACCTCAACTTGCGGCTAATCGAGCAGCTTGCTGGTTATTTTCTTTTTAATACGACGTTCTATTGGGGTGTTGCGAGAACATCAGCTTGTTCAATTTACACAAAATTTCTTACTTTCTCGAAAAATACAAAGAACAACTAAACAGCCGCTATCGGCTGGCTCTCCGATTATTACTTTAACTATTCCCTGTGGAAGTTTAGTGGTGTGGCTGACGGCGTTTCGACTTTACAGATTCTGAGGAAGCAAATCAATGCGTTCAAATTCTTGCTCTAGTTATTGGAGTCGGGCCGACGCTTTCTCCTACTCAGCTGCCGCGGGCAACCGCTGTGCCACTTCTGAATCTCCATCAGTTAGTCATCGGATCCTCCTGATTATATATATATATATTCGGGAAGTTGCAATTTACTGCTTGGTGCCAAGACTTCGCCTACTTCCAGCGCTACTTTTTCTCGCCACTCTGGGGCCTCACATCGGACATGCTTATATATCTTCGTGCGATATGCGTCTCGACGTTTTTAACGAGTTCAAACCGTGTATCGAAATCAAGAACAGAGGTAACTAGATTCAGCAGTCGTTCCGCTAGCTGGAGCGGCTGACTGATCGGGCCAAGCGTGACTGCTGGCGCGAAGTTTGCTAAAGCGGCACGCCACCTAGGACTGGGCTTTGCGGGGTCGGCATCCCTTGATGCCCACAGTCGTTACGTACGGGTAGTCGAGTTGGCGCTGAAAACCGTTTATTCAAATGATAGGACGGCCAATGTCTTACCTCCCCTGATATCCTGCTGCAGTGTGATCCACAAAATATGAACCATAATTAAAAAACGTGCAGATTAAACTAAAAGAGGTGCCGCAGCAACCAACTTAAACTAACGGAAGTCACACATTCTAACTATAGAATCAATAAAATTGAAAATCAGAAAAAATATGAAAATTATCATTAAAACGTCACTCGTTCTCGCAAGCGCACTCTACATTAGCGGCTGCACCACGCTATCAAGAACCGAGAAAGCAACGCTACAGGAACTGAAGTCGTATGGCGTCAGTGGAACCGAAGTCCAAGTGAAACACCCAGCAGCTGCAGGTGCCTTAAACATACTTCCTGGCTTTGGGAATTTCTATCTTGCTGCCGGCACAGACGAGCCAACGCAGTGGACATATGGGTTCCTCAATCTATTAGTGTGGCCATTGTCGACAGTATGGGCAGTGCCTCAAGGAGCCATTGACGCTAATACGATCAATAAGAAAGAAACGGTTAATTATTACACGTTTGATAGAATCGGAAAAAAAGAATTCGCACAATTACGAGCCGGCGAAGCATTGTAAAGCCCCGAGGAGCAAGGGTGTGTGACCACATCAGCGAGAAAGCGTGCGAGCCGATATTGACGGCTTACGATACCATTTCGGAAGTTTAAAGATCAGCCTCTGATAGAAGTTGATTCGCTGCCATTGAAAACGACGCATCTGTAATTGGTTGTTGATTATATATTGGGATGCCTGATTCAGGCATCCTTTTTTTTGCGCTATTAAGGCAGATCAGGACTAGTGTTATTTGATGATCTGCTGAATAAGATACACTAGGGTGATGATGCCGATAAGGTTGTTGATGTACTCGAGTGCGACAGTGGTGCCGGCGCCCACCCACGCGGGACATAGACTGTAGGCTTCTTCGAGAATACGGCGCATGTTGTTCTGGTTTGTGCCAGGTGGGAAAGTGGAAGCTGAACGTGCGATGTGATCTTGGCCCCGCGGCCTTTGAGCGGTCTAGGCTGGAGGCCGTGGCTCTGTTGTGGCGTACGAACAAAATGATCGTGATGACGGTCTATATGCTTCCGCTCCTTTACTAATATCTACTTGTTTTTTAGCCCTCTGCGTCGGTTGAGAGGTTAGCTGCTAGTTTGAGGGGGCCTTTGCTGACTGTTTCGAATGGGCTCGGCCATTTGGTCGGGGTGGCATAATGGTCGAAGAGCTAAGTAATTTCGTGCTGTACTTGCAGGGCGTACTTTTCGACGGCGGTGAGGGTGGCTTTCAGGCGGGCTGAAATGCTAAAGGAAATCGTTTACCGTTGAGGGTACCGAAAAGATTCCAGACCTCGGCGCCACTAGGGTTGGCAAACAGAAAATCTTGATTTTCAACGTGGCCATAGCTTTCGTAATTACCAATTCAAATTGGCAAATAGTTCGCGAATTTCTATAAAAGATGGCGGAGAAGGAGGGATTCGAACCCCCGGTACCGTTTCCGGTACAACTGATTTCGAGTCAGTCACATTCGGCCACTCTGCCACTTCTCCATTGCTGACTCAGAAAATGGCTTTTTAACACTTTGGCAAGCCTTCTATTCAAAATTAGATTAAGCACCCAAGCATTACATAAAAGTTAAAATAAATGCCCTCCCTACCCTTTGCTGTAGTCACATTTAGATACGAATATTTCAAGCAAGGAAAATTTACCTTCAAGTAAATTAGAAACAATAGTTTCGGCTTTGTAGTATTGCGTCTAGCATGAATATGGGTGGTATTTATTTATGTCTCAGCAGAAAAAGTCTCAAAGTACATGTGCCAAAGCTCTAGCCATCAACTTAGATGCCCAAAAGTACGGCGTGTTCGCAGAAATCGGGGCAGGCCAAGAAACTGCAAATTGGTTTTTCCGCACCTCAGGCACAGCTGGCACAGTAGCCAAAACCATCTCGGCTTACGATATGACAATGAGCGATGCTCTTTACGGCAAAACATCCCGCTATGTTTCAGAAGAGCGACTACAGTCGATGCTCAAGTACGAGTACGCATTACTTAAGGTCCGGCTGAGCCAAGCTCGCGGCGATACCACTACATTTTTCTCGTTTTGTAATACAGTACGCGCACGCGGCTACCAAGACTCCGGCGAATGCCACGGTTGGTTAGGTATTCGCTTACAACTCAAACCGAATACTGCACCCTGTGAAATCGTACTACATTTGCGCTTATTAGATGAAAGTAATGAGGAGCAAATGGAGGCGCTGGGCAAGGTTGGAGTCAATTTAGCCTATGCCGCATTTTACCTGCGCGATGATTTGCCCAAATTTGTCGAATCGCTAGCAGATGACTTGCACACAGGTAGTATTGAAATCGACATGTTACGCTTTTCGGGTACAGGTTTTGAACATATAGACAATCGCTTGTGCGCACTGGAGTTGGTTCAAAGAGGTCTAACTGACGCCGCCATGTTTAACAAACATGGTCAAGTGGTTCAAGCCATCGATGCATTTTACAAAAGGCCGATCACTCTACTGCGCGGGAGCTTTAACCCGGTGCTAAAGTTGCACCTTGATATGATCGAGCAAACAAAAGCAGCATTTTTAAGTGAACTGACTGAGGCGCAGCAAGCACGCTCAATTGAGCTGTGTGAAATCAGCACTAACAATCTGCTGCGAGATGGTACAGTTGACCATGATGACTTTATAAATCGCGCCGACACCCTGCAAGCATTAGGCAAAACGGTACTCATCTCACGCAGTGCCGAATTTCACCGTATCGCCACCTATTTAAGCCGATACACCAGTGAACCAATTGGTATCATACTCAGTATTGGTCTGCTTAATGAATTGTTTAAGCAAAAATGGTCGTCGAATTTGCCAGGCGGTATTTTGGAATCCTTCGGCCGTTTATTTAAAAATAATGTTCAACTCTACGTCTACCCTTGGCACAATTCCAAGAGCAAGCAATTGGTGACTGCTGAAAATTTTAAAGCTCCCGACAACTGGGGCTACTTGTATCAACATCTAATCCAAAATAATCGTATCCGCCCGATTGGCGTCGGCGACCCATCTTTACTTGCGATGACGAGTCGTAAAACATTAAAAATAATCGAATCAGGTCAGGCGGGCTGGGAACAATGGATCCCTGAGGCAGCATTAGATATCGTACGCAAGCAGTACAGCCAGCAAAATCAAAGCATTGGCAAGGCCACCGAAGCCCCAAATCGCTCGGCAGTGAATTAAAGCGCACTCGATTAGCTACATTTTAAGCGTAGCACAATTGAGCGAATGACCTGAAACCATCTGCATAACTAGCTCGCAGCTGGTTACCTGCGGCACTGTGAAGCAGGTGGCGAATAGAGACGAGATGCTACAAGGTTCGATGTTCATTAACCGCTTGTTCAAACTAGACCTGCAAGCGATCAAGTAGCGCCGCGGGACAGAATAGCCCAGTCTCAGGCCAACTGGCGCGCGACTTGAATCGCCGCTAGGAAACTAGAGCTATCTGCAACGCCTTTGCCAGCAAGCTCATAAGCGGTACCATGATCCGGGCTCGTGCGCACGTATTGCAAACCTAGTGTCACATTGACTGCCGAATCAAATTCAAGAGTTTTGACAGCCGCGAGCGCCTGATCGTGGTAGGCGGCAACAACCACATCGAACTCCCCGCGCCGTTGCCTAAAAAATACCGTATCGCCTGGCAAGCACTTAGACAGTCCTGGAAACTCCATCCGTAATCGATCGAGTGCCGGATCAAGCACGTCGCGCTCTTCCACCCCCAAGATACCTGACTCGCCGGCATGAGGGTTGAGCCCACAAACTGCAATGCGCGGCTTAGCAATGCCGTAGCATTGAGCTAAAGCATCGGCACGCCTAACCGCCTGCTCCAAGCAAGCAGCCGTCAATGCATCCGCCACATCGCGCAATGGAATGTGCCAGGTCGCTAGCACCACTTTCAACTCGCGTCCCACAAAAGCCATAGTCGGACAGCCCCCCCAAACACTGGCAAAAAACTCGGTCTGGCCGGCATGCATAAAGCCAGTTTGTCGCAGCCAATATTTTCCTACCGGGCCAGTAACAACTCCGCGGTAACGCCCCTCAACACAGCCTTGTGCCGACGCCTCCATGGCAGCCAAAGCAACTACCGCAGCCTCCAAGTCAGGCGCTCCAGGCGTCGCCACATAATCCGCCACTCCCACCGACTGATAAGCTATAGCGAACTGCGCCGCCAAAGGCTCGGCCCATGAGCGGGGCCCAACTAAAACGCAATCACGGCCGCGTTCGAGATCAGCGCGCAAAGCATTGCCAATAACCTCTGGACCAATGCCAGTTGGATCGCCACAACAAAGCGCAAGCGGTAATAGGTTCGACATACCTAAAGCGCACAACAGCTAAGAATCAGCCGACTAAACCATTTCCTCATTCGATTGCACAAAGCCACGTTGGCCACTTTCAAAAAAGGCTAGGAAGCGCGCACCGACTGCAGTAGTTGCGAACTCGTGTTCACGAATGGCTTGGGTCGCCTTGCGCTTCAAATTACCACCGCCCAAATAAACTGCGCGATAACAACGTTTCAAATCGGTAATTTCTGGCCGACCAAAATCGGCACGCTTTAACCCGACCAGATTTAAGCCTTCAGCGGAATTTCGATCGGACGCGGTGACATAAGGCGGAACATCAG